>ERZ1292632.3401-Hain-H43-01um-R2-3401-length-12192-cov-5_pt1 | contig 12192 bp, 10 predicted proteins | sample MGYA00564407_ERZ1292632 | MGnify/ENA primary metagenome ERZ1292632 (study PRJEB36523, sample SAMEA6512637) | groundwater metagenome | collected 2019-01-08 | study: AquaDiva: Metagenomics assemblies of 32 groundwater samples
TTCATCCTGTACTTAAGAAAATCTTCGTAATCTATCTTTGTTGCAATTCCTGGAGTATCAATCATCTTGAAGGTCATTTTTTTCCCCTTGTAATCTATCTCTACTTTTTCCTTGAACTGGACAGTTCTTGTTTCATGGGGAATCTTGCTGACAGTGCCGATTTCCTCTCCTGTGAAATCCTTGCATATCCTGTTAGCAAGGCTTGTTTTTCCCGAGTTCGGAGGACCATAAAAGCCAAGCTTGAACTCTCTTTTTTTCTTAAAAATTCCCGAGAACACTTTTTTGAAAAAATTTGCAAAAATATTTCCAGCCATATTAGCCTTTTAACTTCAAGGTTTATTAAATTTTCCCTGATTTAGTTTAAATTTGTTTGAATATATTATCTGATTCATTTCTGGTTTTTAGGCTTTCCCCCTGCCTTTTCTGCCAGTTTTGTTATTTGTATTTCAAGCATTCCTGTTCTTTTTCCAGCATATTTCCTCATGACATATCTTATCCTTTCAGAGCTCCACCCTGCTTTTTTCAGATTGTCCTCTATTTGGCTGTTGCTTAGCCCTTTTCTCTTTGCGTTGTTCACGTAAATGACCATGTTGTAGAGGTCGTTCCTGTTCTTGAAGAGGTAGTTTTCATATTTCCGTTTATACCATTCCTGCATTATTATGTACACGACAGCTCCGATGATCAATAGAAGGAAGACTATGGACAGGAAAATAATCCATCTCGGCTTCGGCGCAGGAGGCGCTTCCTCTGTGATCGTGAGCTTGATTATTGCAGGGGATATGAACACCGGAAGGTTGGTGAAATCAACATCTTCGGTTGTTGCAAAAGAAACAGATATGTAGTTTTTTAGATTGATATAAACATATCCTGATTGCGTGTTGTAATCCGCATCTGTAACAAATCCATCCATCTCTGGAATAATGAGATAATAATCATAAGGTATGTCTTTTTTTTCGCTGACTTTTATTTCAAAGATATTTGTTACTGGCTCTATATAACCGGAATATCTGCCTGAAAACTCGTTGAAATCAATCTTTGTTTCCAGGTTTTCCTGCTTCCACAACAAAACAGCATTTATGTATTCCTGTTCTTTTGCTGAGTCATATTCTCCCCCTCCTATCTCCTGAACAACAGGAAGATTGACGTAATCAGGGCCAGAAAACAAGGTAAGATCCTGAGCGCTCCTGCTTTTGGATATTCCTTCTGGAACCTTTAATTTTGTTATTTCTGTGACTATTTCAACATATTCTTCCTCTGAACTTGCATTTTTGTAAGCCTGCTTCAATAAAACAACCTTTTCCTTGGCTTCCTCAATATTTAATGCCGCGTTCAAAGAATCCTGGTAAAATGCAGTGAAAGTTGAAATCTCTTCTTCAATGTTTGAAATATCTCTTTCAAGCTTGAAAAGGCTTGAATTTATCAGTTCTTTTGGTGAGCTGACATTTATGATAAAAACTTTTGAAGAGCTTAACCCTCTCTGGTCTGTGACCTTTATTTTTAAATCATAAAGTCCTGTTGAATCGTAAGTGTGGCTTATCTTATTTTCATCAGTTGTTGTTTCCTGGCTGTTGTCTCCAAAATCCCAGGAAAATCCTGTAAGATTGTACTTTGAATTAACATTAACAATGAATTCTGTGGGATATGCTGCTGCTGTTTTTTCCGGCGTTATGGATTTTATTATTGGAACATCTTTAACCTGCATTTTTTGGGAAACAACCACTTGGCTGTTAAGGCTAAGGGAGAAAGTGTAATTCGCCAGGCTCGAAGGGACAGAAAATCCTGAGTTGTCCAGGTAAAGTTTTTGAAAACCAGAAGAAACTTTTGCTGCAGTTGTCTGCACTTCGTAAAAATTATTTTCTGTTACTATTCCCGTATCTTTCTGGTAATTTACCTGCAGGTCTTTCAGCGTTACATCCTGGTTCAAGTTGGATTTTATTCTTATGGGAACAACGCATCCAGAGGTGCAGTCTTTGGTTCCATATTTTTTTATTATGTACTCCTCTGCCATTTCTGCAAAGCTTCTTCCATCGTTTATTGATTTGTTCATTCCATTGTCAGTTCCAACAGCTCCGAATTGCTTTCCCTGTGCAAATATGTCATATGCAGCAGGCATTGTTGATGGGACAGGTGTTCCGTAAAATCCGCAGCCGTTTGTTCCGTTGGCAGAATAGCCTCTTATCTTATAATCCCCTGAACCGCTGGTCGCAGAGATGCAGACATAATATTCTGCAGGAGAAATTACAGAATAAGAAACATTGCAGGAAATTTCTCCGCCAGAAGGGGAAGCATCTGGAAGAATGCAGTTCGTGATTTCTCCTCCTCCGTAAACATCATAAATTGAAGCCTTCAATGTTCTTGTGCCGCTGACTTTTTTTATCCATGCTCCCAAGAAAAAACCAGGAGAATCTGACAAGGTAACTTTTTCGCAGTAAGGAGTTGTTCCTGTTGGAAATGTAAATTCTTCCATTTCAGAATTTCCAGAATCAAAGCAGCCGTAGCTCTTTTGATTGACAAAACAGCTTTGTGAATCCAGGAAATTCTTATTTCTTGCATCAATTACAGAATCATCCAAAAAATCAACTTCAATTTGATTCGTGCATGATGGCCCGGCTGTGCTGTCAATCTTGAAATTTAAAGAATCTATGCTGAATAAATTCCCTGTCAGTTTTATTCCATAGACTTTTGAATTTCCAGAATTTAAGGTTATTGCCTTTGTCAGGCCTGGGCTGTTTGTCGTGTAGCCATCTTTGCAGTCTTTTGGAATGCAGGAATAAGCATACACTCCTTCATTGCTTTTTAATAAAGAAGACAGATTTGCAGAATTTCCCCTAGAATCCCTGAAAACAGAACTCACGGGCTCTGAAGAAAAACTGATGTTTATCCATCCCGTTATGTTCTCTGAAGGCCCGTAAATAGTCTCCAGCGAACTGTTGGGGCTTCCAACATTGAAACTTGCAGATGATAGCGGAAGAAGAAAAAGTGTTAAGATAGAGAAAAATGTTATAATAATTAGCAATTGAACCACCCCTTTATTTGAAAAAACTCTATTAAAGTTCATAATAATTCAACCTCTTTTTATCGACCATATTATTTCCATAAAAGACGAAAACACTTTATAAATATTCTCGTAGAACCGACTGAATATTCATAGTTTGGGCCTCTTTAAACAATTCAAAAATCCTTAACATACTGTTGAAAAGATTGCCATCCAAAATAAAATATTGCTCTTATTATTTGCTTAAAATAATATCTATGTAATCAAAATTAATCTGGATATTTTCTCCCCGCTCTCTTTCCAGTATTTTTCCTTCTTTTCCTCATGCTTATTGCCCAGTATATCAAGGCAATTAGAATAACAGCAGCCAGCATGTTATAAATATTAAAGAAAGGAAGAGGAATCTGCGTAGGGCACTGGAAAGATTCTGTCGTTGACTGGCAGCTTGCTGCAGCCCCCTGATTGTCTGTTTGGCATGTAGCATCGCATCCAGCATCCCATATCCATGTGGCATTTAAATCAACTGTCAGGAATCCATCATCATCGCAGGTATCTGCAGTATTTTCTGCATAATAACAGGTTCCGATATTCGATGTTGTATTAGTAGTAACGTTAATGGTGGCGACAGCCACGGCTGGTCCGCAAGTTGTTGCTGTATTGTTCCACACGCAAGAGCAGGATGTGTTAGGATCGTTGCAATCGACAGATGCAGGAACACTATTACTTGCTACATTGCAAATATCATTTTGGCAATCGCTCTGGTTTAAATAATTCCCGCATGTGTTTATGCTTTGACAAAAAGGTGGTGTTATCTGCAAAACTTCAAGCTGATTAGAGCTATCTATGTTTGTTCCTGGATTACTTACAAGGCTTGCGGTAAAAATATATTCGGGATTTCCCTGCGCAAATCCATCATTAATCCATTCTGCAGTCCAAGTTCCCGTAGCTGTTCCATCAGAAGCTACAACAGTATCTGCAGGATTTATATTTGCAGGAGTGTCTGGCGGAAAGACATCACTTTCTCTTACAGCAATAGAAATTGTCTGGCCTTGGCAATTTGATGTTATTACATGCAGTCCAACGACGTTTCCCTCAATAGTTTGTGTAATATCCCATGAAGAGGAATTTAAGACGCATGTTGGTGCGGAGGGTGGTGGAGTTGTGCAAGAACTTGTATTAAATGTGCATGAAGCTGTGCAATTAAGAATTCCACCAGTAAAGTTCAGCGACTGGCATGTCTGCCCCCCAAGATCTGTTGAATCGCATTGCTCAACACCTGTATGAATTACTCCATCCCCACAAATATTATTTGTACAATCGTTCTTGCATGCATCATTATTATTAGAGTTTCCATCGTCGCACTGTTCGCCTGCTTCGGGAACTCCATTACCACATGTTGGAACTGGTGCAGGACAATCTTGAGGACAAGTTGTTGAATTTTCCCCTAATCCAGATTCACAAACACCATTGCCACAAATTTGTGGCGGAGGTATTAGTAGTGCTGAGCAAGAGAAAATCCCAAGGTCAAAATCGTCATTACTATCGACCTCCCCGACAAAATCTGTTTGCACCGCAACCCCTGTGATGGAGCCATAACGCCACGGCGCGCTCGCGCGCCCGTTTAAATCAGCATAACGGACACCAAGCATACAGGAAGGATTAACAGTGGAAGGATCCACGCCGGTTCGCGGCCTGATCATGAAGTCAAGATCGTCATTACTATCAACATCCCCGACAAAATCGGTAAGAAGATCGATTCCAAAATTCGCACATTGCCACGGCGCGCTAGCGCGCCCGTTATTATCGGCATATCTTCTGCACAACTCAAAGCTGTTTTGCACCTTAGAATCAGTGCAGTTTACGCGCACATCAAAATCGTCATTACGATCGACATTCCCGACGAAGTCAGTGTCAACAGAGCCTCCAATCTGGGAACATTGCCACGGCGCGCTGGCGCGCCCGTTATTATCGGCATAACGGACACAGAGTTCACACTCGTCAGGGCCAACAATAGCAGTTATTGTGCTCGAGGAAAGCCCGAATATGAAAGCCAATGATAAAAAAATAACTGCCAATAAAACCATGAGAGGCAAAAATCTACCATCTTCCAACCTTATTTTCAACCCCATTTTATTGTATTTATTAATCAGATATGTTTTATAAATATTCTTATTACCCGTCTATAGTCAAGTTCCTTTTTATAAAATACTTCTTATTAAAAAATCAAGATTATCTATACTCTTAATAGGTTTTTATTGTATAAAATCTTCTCTGCAAACTAAGAAAAATAGTATCAGGGATTTATGTCAGGGGAGATGTTGCCTGGCAGAGCATATGGATGATTCAAAAGGAAAAATGTAAGCTGGTCATTTATTGTAGTAACTTTAGGATTTTTTGCAAGTAGTCCATTCATTATGCTATCAAAATTTGCATCCTGAAAGTCATCAGCACCATAATCATGACCATATTCATGTGCAAATGTAAAATCAGGATTTCCTCCTTGACGAAGAGTGTCTGCTATTCTAACATCAAAAAGAGTTCTCGCTCTTACTATTCTTTTACCATCTGTTAATGGAAGAGTTGTTCCGGTTGATCCACTCCACATTGACATTTCTATTTCATAATCGCCTGGTGTTTCTCTGAATTCTGATGGCAAAGATATAAGTCTTCCGCCTGAAAATGTTGGTGTGTCTCTTGTGCTCACAAAATCCACAGAGTTCTTGAATGCAGCTTGAACATCTGCGGGAATTGTTGAAGCTTTCATCACTATCTTCTGCGGTGCTTGGCCACTGGCATTTCCCCACTTAAATATTCCAACACCAGATCTTTGTGCGAGTTTGTTGTAAAACTCCTGGAAATTAGCATCAAAGGGCACTCCAAATCTGTTGTCTCCTCTTTCAATTACAGAATAGTTTTGTCCTGTGAGATTGCTTCCTATCAATATATTGGGCTCTACCTGTGGAACAAATGAATCTCCAGAGTGGCGAGTTGTCCTTCTGTATGTCCCTGCAGGTATTCCTGTGACTTTGAAATTCCCTGCAGAATCTATGTCTGCTTTGAATGTTCCCCTTGATCCGTCAAGAACAACTTCTCCGATATTTGCCTTTGAGCCGTCGTTTGCTATTCTCTTTGCCACGCTTCCGGAATATTCATACTTTTGTTCTGGAGGTGGCGGTGGTGGCGGTCCTCCGCCTCCTGAACTTCCTCCGCCGCAGCCAGATTCAATAGCTGTAATTGTTGCTAAGCCAAACAGCATACCGGCTGTTTGTAACCAATGGCGTCTACTTAATTTATGATTTTTTCCATTAGAATTCTCTAAATATGAAGCAACTTTTTTTATAGCTTCTTCTTGGGAAATTCTTCCGCGAAGAGTTTTATCTGCTAATTCTCCTATAAAGGCATCGCTTATTCCTGCTGCAGCTGCTAATTTTGTCCAGTTTGGAACATTAGATGTTCTGTGTTCCAGCAACCTGTCTGTATCGCTGACCATTCTTGGTCCAAGCATTATATCTTTGTAATCTAAAGGAAGAATTGCAGTGTCATATTTTGTTCTGGAATCTCCAAAAGAATGATTAGGTCCCATTACAACAACCCCAAGATCTCTTACATCTGGAGAGATAAACAAAGTAGCTCCGTGATATTCTGGATTTGGCTCGTCGCTTACTTCAATGACGAGCCCTGTATCATTGTCAAACCTTTTTATGTAAGCAGTTAGCCCTTTTGCTTGCAATTCTCTCGCGTCTTTTTCTAATTGAGAAAACCATCTGTGATGAGATTCTGGTCCGTAGAGATTGCTTCCAACCACCCCATTTACTTCTTTTACAGACTTTTGTTTGAAATCCATGACAGTTGCTGTGAGGTCTCTTGCTCCAGCATAACCTGGAGTGCCGATGTTTATTCCGTAAGAATCTAGAAGAAGATTTTCCGCTTCTTGAATTTTTTCAGGAGTACCGCTTTTCAATGCTTCTTGATATTGGTTTTCTGCTATTTCCATAGACCTGAGGCGTTCAGAAGGAGTCAGAATTCTTGAATCTCTTTCTTGAGCATGCTGAAATGCTTCTAGGGAAGATAATGGTTTTGATTTTGCATATGCTCCTACACCAACTCTTCCTTCGTTGACATAACCAGACTTTGTTTCTAATCTTCCATCCATATTTTTAAGGAGATAAAACCATATTTAAAGGTTTCGTTGTTGTCCCTTTAGAGTTATAATGTATTTGGGGAGTTACCCATAAACTTTCAGTACCCCGCAACTTTCTTAAAGTTCTGCATCTTTGACAAACCATGCAGGAAAAAAAACAGATAACCAATTTCGCGCTGGACATCGACGAGAAAACCATGGAGCAGTTCAGAAACTGCTACTCTGAGAAGTATGTTGTGAAAGCATCCCTGATGCCAGATGCCCATGTTGGTTATGTCGCCCCTATTGGCGCTGTTCTCGCAACAAAAAACCACATTGTTCCTGCATGGGTGGGTTATGATATCGGCTGCGGAATGACTGCTGCAAGGCTTCCGAAAAACATTCTAAAAGAACTAGAGGAAAAAGCTTATTTGATTTACGAACAGGTAAAGAAAAAAATCCCAATGGGTCTTGGCGCAGCCCATGTCTCGGAAAAAGAGATAACTCAGGAAACCATGGGAGAATACAAAAAAATTCTTCTGAAATTCAAAAAAGGCCCTTATGACCCAAGAGTCCTGCAGTTTCTCGAGTCTGAAAAAGTCCTGAAAAACCTTGGCAGTCTCGGTCACGGAAACCATTTTATCTCCCTTAATTCAGACGATTCAGGAATTCCCTGGATTGTTGTCCATTCTGGTTCCAGGGCAGTCGGATACTGGATTGCTACCCTGTACATGAAAAAATCCTCTGGAAAAGAAAAAGGATTTGAGGCAACATATCCTCTGCAGGCAGACTCGAAGGAAGGAAAAGAATATCAGAATCTTCTTGATTTTTGCCTGGAATTTGCAAAACTCAACAGGCTGGAGATGGTCAGGCAGGCAGTCATTGTGATTGAGCAGGTTCTCGGAAAGAAAGTGAAGTCAACAATCTGGACAAATAAAAATCATAATCATGCCCTGAAAGAAGCCGGATTGTTTGTTCACAGAAAAGGCGCGACTCCTGCAAAAAAAGGAGAAAGAGGAATCATACCTGCAAACATGAGGGACGGCTCTTTTTTAGTAGAGGGAAAAGGAAACAGGGAGTTCATCTCAAGCTCGTCTCACGGGGCAGGAAGGGCAATGAGCAGGAGACAAGCAAAAGAAACAATAGATGTTGATTCTTTTAGGAAAGAGATGGAAGAAGCAGGGGTAACCGGGAATTTTTCCCCCACCTCTCTTGATGAGGCACCGGAAGCTTACAAGAATATTTACAAAGTTCTTGACATGCAAAAAAAATCTATCCGTGTGCTCAACCATTTGAAACCCTTTATCAACTGGCAGGGAGAGGGCTTTTACAAAAGAAGATAATCTTAATCATGAGAATAATTATTTTGCATAATACATAACTTTAAATTCTAGAAAAATTTAAGAAAAAATGGCTTTACCTCAGATTCATTTTGAACGTTGTGGAGGAGATGGATTTTTTTTAGGTGATATAGATACTTTAAGATCTGACCTGGAAAAGATTGTTCAGATGGAACCGCCACCAGAAGTTAAAATAAAAGCCAAAAAATATGATGGAAGAATCACTTACATAAAAATCGATGTAAAGGAAGGAAATCCATTCTCATATGGTGTTCATTATCTAGTTGAAGATCATGAGGCACAAGATACAAGATCTCTTGGATTTAAAAGATTCTCATCGGGAAACCTAGCCGAACTTTCTACAACTAAACAACCTTTAGCAGAACAAGCCGCTGCTGAACCAATTATCATAGGAAATTCTTGAATCACTTCTTCCAGCAGAAAATCTTCAGGAGCTTCGGGTCATATTTTTGTATCGTTGCTCCGATCATGATGGATTCAGCGTATATCGCCTTTTCCTGGTTTTGCGAGGATTGTGAAAGAAGGCAGACATCGCTCGTGGCGCAGACCTGCGATTCGCAATTCAGATATGCAGGGATTTTTCCTGTTATCTTCCCATATGTCTGGGGAGCTGATGAATTGAACGCGCTCCATAAGACAGGAAGGCTTGAATTTTGTATGTTCAGTATCTCGTTTCGCAGGCTGTTGTTCAGCTCCACTTCTCTCAGAATATTTGATATGTAGGCATAGGTAACCGACGAATCATCTTCCTTCTGCTTCTTATCCTGCTGAATAACAAGCAACACAACAATAGCAATCAGCATTATCGCTATAAAGGCCTCCGCCACCCTCATCCATCCTTTTTTGTTTTTAATTTTGTTTTTTATCATGCAATCAATTTTAGTTATTATCACGCAGTCTGTCTTATTTATTAGCTTAGCCGATTAATCTTTTTATCTGTCAATTTTGAGGATTGCCTATAATTGCAGCATACAATTTTTATCATTAAATATTCCCTATCAACATTTTTTCTTACCATATTATCGTGTCGATGAAACCAGGCTCTCTGGCAGCGTCTGTTTTTATGTACTGGACATCTTCCCTGCCTGCATAGACATTTACAGTCAGGTTTTTTACAGGAGTTTTTATCGCTGTTCCATTACTGTAAGTGAAAGCAAATCCGAATTCGTCCCCTGGATTTATTTTCATGTTTATTTTGAGAGCTTCATAATTTTGGCTGTAATTCTCAAAAAGTCTCAGGATTTTTGATTCAAAAATCTCTGTGCTGTCCCTGTCAATTCCGAGGATGTAACCGTTGCTTCCCTCATTCAGAGGCTGGCAGCTTCCGGATGTTCCTGCAGGAGGACCAAATTCATTTGAACTGTAAGCTGTGAAAAAAAGGCTTGAGTTTCTCATAACTGTCAGGTCATTTCCGGTTCTTCCTGCCTGGAGAATGGTTCCGGGATCGCTTTTCACAACAAACTTGTTTCCCAAGCCGGTCTTCAAAAAGAAGTCCACGAGCTGAACGCAATTCTGCGGATTTTGCTGGCCTATTGCAATTGAAGCGCTCGTAAGATTCTCAGAAACCTTTTTTACTATTTCTGCCTTGACATAGTTAAGGGAATTTGCTTTTTCCTTTCCAAAATCTATCCTTGAAGAAAGCAGGACATACATAAAGACAAGGAATATGATAAACATCACGAAAGATATGACAAAACCGACGTGCGAGCCTTTCTTATTACTCATTTTATAGAATTTCTCTTTTTAAAATTTCCAGAATTTCTTCACCACATTTATTCCAGAAATCAATAATTTCCTCTGCCTGATAGATTGTTGCTCTAAATCCCCTGTAATTTAGATCATTTCTTATTTTCTTGAATCTATCAAGAGAATTTAATCTTATTTTTTCTTTAATATTAAAATCTTTGAGAATTTCCATGCTTACTTCATGATTAAGTGGCTCATATCCTATAAGCCATAATTTAGAATCCCCTAATTGCCTTACAGATTCATAAACTTCTCTGAATATTAAAGTTGCCGAGTTATCATTAAGTTTTATTTTTTTGGCCACTTTTGCATTTATTTCTGCAGAAACTAACATGGACTTTATTTTTTCTTTGTCTTGCTGTCTTGGTCTTATTCCTCTTTTTCTAAGCCAATAATCTAAGATTTTGCTTATCATTTTTTAACCTCTAAGAACCCCCACAGAACAATCCCATTTGCTATGTTGTTAAAAATATTTAAATCTACATCCCCCCTGTTGAAGATATGAATCTGGATTTTTCTTCCAATTATCTTTTCAAGTTCAGATAATTCTTTTAAACCAATTATATCATGATTTTTTTTCTCGTTTGTTTCTACGGCAATATCTATATCGGAATTAGATTCATCTTCCCCTTTTCTAAAACTTCCAAATAAAGAGACAGATATTGGATTTTTGAAATAGTCTATGAGAAATTCCACCAATCCGCTTTTATAGATAAAATTGAGGTTATAAACTATTTTGCTTCTAATAAAGAACCAATTCGTCCTGTTGGCTCTTATTCTCCATATTTTGCTTAATTTTTCAATAGTTATTAAGCCAGCATCTTGGAATTCCATTAAAATTTTTCCTATGTTGGCTTTAGACACTCCTGCTTCTTTTGCCAAGTTACTGAGACTGAACTCTTTTTCAGGATACTTAAATAAGATCTCTGCTATCTTATTTTTAGCAGTTTCTTCATATAACTTAAGGTATTTTTTATAAACAATCGGTTTCATTATATAACATATGTTATGTTATAGAACTATTTAAATCTTTTCTTCTTAACAATTTTCATCCTCCGAAAAAAGCATTCGCGCCTGCAGAGACCAAAAAGGCCATGATCATCAGTATGAAAGAGTGTTTTATCCCTGGCTTGATGTTTCCTTCAGACAGCTTTCCTATTATCAGCCCCGAAAAAAGCCCCTGAATCAGAAGGAGATAAAGGAAGGAGTTTGACAGCTCTTCAGGCTCCAAGGGGGTTCCGCCTCCTATTCCCGCAACTCCGAAAGCAGATTCTCCTGATATTCCTGCAACAAGGGGAAGAATCTGGAACTGAAGAACAAGTATAATTGCTATGAAGACTATGAAGATGATATATCCCTGAACCACAAGGCTTGAAATAACTGCTTTTCTTTCCTTTTTCAGCTTATCGGAAGTGCTTACAGCCTCTGTAACAGATTCCAAAATGCCTCCAATTTCTCCCCCGCTTCTTTCTGCCTGGCCTATGAGGGTCAATGCCCTGGATATTGTCTTGTTTTTTACGTCTTTGGAAAATATCTGCAGCGCAGAACCAAGGGGAACTCCGAGGGAAATCTGGTTTGCCAGTTTTTTTATATTCTCACTTAAAACACCATAGGGCTTGTTTCTTACGTTGATTATGCTCTTGCTTATTGGAGTTCCGGCTTTAACGCTTTCAACCAGGTTTCTTGCAAATTCAAGAAACATATCCTCTTTTTCAGCAGACACATTAGTCTCCCTTACTAATGCAAAAACGAAAGGGGCAGCGAGAGAGAGTACCCCAACACCTATTATGAAAAAGAAAAATTTGGTGTCTATGAAAAAAAATGACGCAGCTATTACAGCCAGTCCTGCAATCATTCCTGCCCAGTGCGGTGTTTTTAATTCCATTTTTTAATATGTCTTGCTATTAATTTCTATTTTTATTCCATTGATAAAATTTTGAATTGTTTTGTGGCCTTTGAGGTTTGGCAAT
>ERZ1292632.3402-Hain-H43-01um-R2-3402-length-12191-cov-3_pt1 | contig 12191 bp, 11 predicted proteins | sample MGYA00564407_ERZ1292632 | MGnify/ENA primary metagenome ERZ1292632 (study PRJEB36523, sample SAMEA6512637) | groundwater metagenome | collected 2019-01-08 | study: AquaDiva: Metagenomics assemblies of 32 groundwater samples
TCGTCAAGTTCCGTAGTGCTTGGTCGAGTCGAGTCCGAGCAACGTCGCCAACGTTCCAGCCTGGACCTGGACCCAGTACGCCACACCGGGCTCGTTCCTCGTCAGCCGCAGCTTCCCGCTGGAGATGCTCGCTGTCACGCCGATTGCAGCCAACGCTGCGTTCCACCCTGAGGCGACTGCCGCCAGATTCGCGGGCACCACAACAGAGAGATCAGGGACGTTCCCTGTCCCAACCGCTGAGGCCACAGAGAAGAGCCCGGCACATGTCCCGGTGGCGACGAGCGCGGCTGCCGTCCCGAGCCGTTCAGTCGAGACGCGCATGCTCGACGTGCTGTACGGCGTGGTTGCCCGGATCTTCGGGAAGTTGTGCTGCACGAACGCTGCAACAGCTTGCACATTGACTGCGTTCATGCTCGGCTGCCCGTAGGTCGCGTCCCAGAACACCGGCGAAAGCGCCGTCCCGTTGACCGTCAACCCCAGGGACTTCGCCGGTGCTCCGGTCACGTTCCAGGGGAAGCTCGCCGGGTTCGGGACGAGCTGCGCCGCTGCTCCGGTGATGCTGATTGCCACGGAGCCGAGGTCCGTCTCCACGGTCAGAGACGACCCGGATGTCACGTTCCATGGGTACGCCGACCCGCTGTCCACGTACCCGCTGGTCAGGTGCGACAGCTCGTCCGGCTCGTTGACCTGGAAGGCCAGGTCCCCGGCCGGGGCTGCGCTGTCCAGCGTCACGTTGATCGTCAGGTAGCGGGCGACTGGCGTCTCGATGTCCAGGGTGGTGACCCGGTAGGCCACCTCCAGATCGAGCGAGCAACGTGCCTCGAAGCCCGTCCCGAGCAGCATCGTCGATCCGCGCGGCGTCAGCACCCGCGCCACCGAGACCGAGTATCCGGCCGTCTCCGTCACCAGCCTGGCCGACGGGATCTCCAGCGCCATCCGGGTCAGTTCGGCGTAGTCCGCCGCCTCGGTCCCGAAGAAGGTCACCGTCACCGTCGCAGCCCGGTGACCAACCACGTGCTCCGTCGACGGCGCCCCGTTGGTCAGGAGGAGCTGGTCCATCCCGACCTGCCGGGAGTCCCCGAGCGCACGCACCGTGGCGTAGGGCAGCGCAGGCTTGATGATGCTCGCACCGCTCTCGACGAGCACCTTCGCCGCCGCCAGGCCCGTCGCCGCGATGACGAACAGCCGCGCCCCCTGGAGGACGCTCTCTCGTGCATTCGCAGCCACTTCGCCTCCGGTCGCTCAGGTCTCGCAGGTCTTGCTGATCGCTCGGGTCGCTCGGGTCAGGGAGTCCCGCCCGTCTCGTCCAGCCGCGCCAACGCAGACTCCCAGTGGGGAAGCGGCCCGGCGCTCGGCCAGCAGACCGAGGTCTGCACCTCGTACGTCACCCCGTCCACCACGAGCCGGTCGGCCACCCTGCCGGTGGCCTGGTCCGCGGTGAGAAGCTCCACCTCGCTGTACGCGGTCGCCGTCACCCTCGCCCGCAGCAACTCAGGGAGCCGCTGCAGCACGCGCCCGGACGCAGGGTAGAACCCTGCCTGGATCGTCGAGGACGTGGGCGCCGGCAGCGTGGCCCGCCCGTCGGTCACCGTCGCAGCACCGTAGCGGAGGAGCGTGACCGCGCGCTGCCCGAGGATGCTCACGTTCCCCCTCCGTTGCCTTCGCCGCCACCTTCGCCGCCCTCGCCCTCAACCCCCGCGGTCGGCGTCCACGGGGTCCCGGTCGCGATGCCGCCAGACCCCTTGCCCTCACCCCCGACCGTCACGCACCAGGTCAGCGACTGCCACATGTGCCCGGTGTCGATCAGGAGCGCGCTGCTTCCCTTGCGGTCGATCGTCGCCTGGGCCAGCGGCGGGTCCGTCATCTCCGAGATGGTCTGCCGCACGTCCGAGGTCGCCTGCGCGCCCAGCAGCCCGAGCGCCTGCTCCGGCTCGCTCTTCCCGTCGGCCATCCCCTGGGCCAGCCGCTGCATCAGCTAGGCGTACTCACCCTGCTTGGCGTCCATCGTCGGTGCCAGGAACGGCCGGGCCGGCACCCCGTACCCGAACTCGTGGAACGCGCCGATCTGGGCCACCGTGGCCGCGTCCTCCTGGCCGCGGGCGTAGGGCGCCGCGTCGGAGAACAGCCCGACGTCCACGTGGGCGCCGTCGAGCTTCTTCTGCATCTCCTTGTACTTCTTCCACCCGTGGTCGATGTCGCGCACGCCGCCGACCATCTGCCAGAAGCCCCCGCCACCGCCGCGACGAGCCATCATCCGTCCCGCAGCGCGTAGGTCGTGTCGACCTCGATGGTCCCCTCGACCACGCAGTGCGTCCGGCGCAGCCGCAGGAACTCGACCCCGGCCGGCGTCGTCTCGTAGTAGGCATCCCCGCTCGCCGAGGTGCTCCCGGAGAAGCTGCCGTAGCCGCGGGACATGCCGCCCGCGCTCTCGGAGGTGACTGCCCCCGATCCCCCGCTTCCCGTGCCGGCCATGGCAGCCGCGAGCGATCGCAGGTACGAGTGCCCAGCGAGGTAGCACACCGCACGCGGCCAGATGTCCGTCGGCCACGGCTCCGTCGGAAGCTCCGCGGACGCGTCCGCGAGCCACTCGTTGCACGCGCTGTCCGACACCGTGGCCATCGCAGGAACAAGCCGGCGCAGCGTGTCTATGGTCGCCATCATCTCTCCTGGTGCAGCGGGGAGGAGTCGAACCTACCACAGCCGGAGGCGGGGGATTTACAGTCCCTTGGGCTCGCCATTGCCCAGCCACTGCATTGCCCGCAGACCGGAGCCCGCGGGCTCTCCCCGGCCGCAGCCGAGGCGCGATTCCGTCATGGCGGGCCGGGCATCGCTCCCGGGCCGCCATCTCGGTCAGATCTCCGGGAGCAGCGTCAGCGTCCCCGACTTGACCAGCTTGCTCGCCGTCGGGTGCTTCAGCACCATCTCCCAGACGGAGATCGGCACGCCCTCCTTGCGGCCCGGCGTCGTCTTGTGGAACTTGTTCGTCGCCGCCGCCGGGATCGTCAGGTCCTTGCGCTCGCTCGTCTCCGGGTCCACCCCGAAGTCGATCGTCCGCAGGTAGGGGTCGCTGTTGAGAACCGTCACGGTCCTCTCCGGCGCCTTCGGGGCGCTCGTGGCGCCCGCGTCGCGTGCCTTCTCCATGGTTGTCCTCCGCTGGTTGAGTGGTGCATCCCTGGCCCGCCGTCAGGCAGACAGCCAGGGGGCAACGAGCCCGGCACACGTCCGGGTCCTCGGCATCGTCGGCAGGAGTCGAACCTGCCCCGGGTGGCAACCGGGTGGCCAACGACGACGTCCACCCCGGCAGTCAGAATGGGAGACTGCCAGGGGTGGCGACCCGGAGCGGGGAGCATCTGGACCCTCCTGATGCCCTCGCGGGCTCAGGCTCAGAGCGCGTTCGGGAAGGACGCGATCAGCATGCCCTGGGGGTAGCTCGCCATCATCCCGCCGGTCTTCGCGGTGCAGGGCACGCGGTAGGCCAGGTTGACGCGCTGCACCGGCTCCTGGCGGTAGGGGACCGACAGGATGTGGCCCATCACCAGCTCGTCCTTGCGGTCCACCACGAAGGCGTCCCCGCCGCCGTCGCCGGCCGCGTTCAGCTCCCACGCGCTCACGATGTTCGTGCGCGCGATGCCGAGCGCCTTGGCCAGGATGTCGAGCAGCGTGGTGTCCGTGTTCGTCCGGAGCTTGACCTGGAGCAGGTTGTACACCTTCTCGGCCAGGATCAGCCGGTCCGGGATCTCGACGCCCTGGGTGTTGGAGCGCACCCGCTGGAACGCGCCCGCCACGTCCGCGAACACCGTGTCGGTTGCCGCGGTGCTGGCGCTGGCGCAGTTGAGGCGCGGCACGTACGGGTGGTTGAGGATCCCGTAGAGCCCGGCGTCCGCGTTGCCGCTCCAGACGATGGCGTTCAGCTCGCTCTCGATCATGTCGCGGGCAGCCAGGGCACGCTCCATGGGGAGGTTGAGAGAGTCGCCGGTGCGCGCGGCCATCTCGACGGCGGCCAGCTCGTCGATGTTGTACTCGAAGGACGCGCCCACCCGCTTGAGGATGACGCTGTCCTCGGGCATCCCGGAGACGTGCGCCTTCGGCAGGTCCTCGGAGTAGCTGCCGACCAGCTTGGCCCGGCCGGAGTACTCGTACATCCGGCGGGTGTACTTCTCGGCGCCCTCGGGGATGCCGGACTTGGGCGGGAACAGCACGAGCCCGTTCTTCACCGGGCGCTTCGCCCGGAGGGTCTGGCGCTCGATGTGCTCCAGCTGACGCGAGAACCAGACGCCGCCGCCGGCACCGATCTCGGTGTCCATGCGCTCGGCGTCGGTCCGGCTGACGTGACGCAGCAGGTCGCTCATCGTACTCTCCTGAGCCGGACGACGCCGGGACGGGGGCCACTGGCCTTGTCCCGTCCCGGCTCGCTCGGTCCCGGGTCATCCCCGGGTCAGTCGTTCAGAGCCATGCTCTCTGGCCCGGGGTTGCTCAGTCGCAGTTCACCTGGAGGACGGCGCGGGTCGTGGACAGCGCGGCGATCCAGCGGAAGCGCCGGGAGTCCAGTTCGATCAGACCGGTGCCGGCGTCGTCGTCGAAGCTGCCCAGCGGGCTCGCCGTGGTCGCGCTCGCCATCCGCACGAACACCCGCTTGGTCGCGGTGATCTGGGTCGGGGTCTGCACCACGATCCGCCCCTGGCGCATGATCGAGCACGCCCGGTTGGCCGGGTAGCCCGGGACGGTGTCGGAGTTGGTCTCGATGGAGTCGCTCCGCAGCGCGATGCCGGACGCGGCCTCGTTGACGTCGTCGCTCTTGAGCCCGGTGTCCGACGTCACGGCCCACGTGTTCGTGGAGTCGTTGGAGCCGAAGCCGTACTCGAAGGTCAGCCCGGCCACCTCGGCGGTCAGGATCAGGGTCGTGTTGTTCTCCGTGACCACCACCGGCGCCGCCGGGAGCTTGGCGTTGAGGTCCGTGGTCAGACCCTCCACGACCTCCTGGACCGTGGCCGTGCCGTCACCGAGGTAGCTGCCCTCGTAGAGGATGCCCTTGACCTTGATGTTGACGTAGAAGCCCGTCGACGCGGCCCCGCCGATGGTCGGCGTGAGCACCACGATCCGCGCGGTGAGGTTGGCCGAGCTGGCGAGCTTGACCTTCTTGCTGCTGCGCCCGGTCACCTGCCCGTCGTCCACGGTGAGGCGGCCGTAGGGCAGCGCCGCGCCGGCCGCCGAGGCGGTCGGGTTGGCGACGGTGAAGTCCGCAGCCCACGTGCCGGTCGCCACCAGGGTCCAGCCGACGCCGGGGAACCGACCCGTGAGCGTGACCACACCGAGCGCGCTCGTGGCGTAGAACTTGCCGCCGAACAGCGGGTCCTGCTGCATCTGCGCCTTGATGCTGCTCGCGACGCCGGTGGTGTTCACGTCGGCCGTGGTCATCGCGTAGCTGAAGGCCACACCGTCGATCGTCCACGTCAGCGTCTTGCCGTCGACGTAGTTGGTGATCGTGACCGTGTCCACCTGGGCGGCACCCGGCGAGGAGTTGATCCCGCTCAGGACGTCGCAGGGGCCGAGGTCGGCGTGCGCGCCCAGCAGGGCGGGACGGTCGCTGGTCAGTTCATAGGTCTGCTGGCTCATCTTCACTGCCTCCTCCGGAGTTCAACCCCGGAAACGTCTGGCCTCCCGTCAGGAGGCTGCGGTCCTCTCTCGGTGCGAGCCAGCAGGCTCAGCAGCCGTAGGCGGCCTTCATGTACTCGGACTTGGCGGACTTGAGGTCCTCGTCGGCCCGCACGGACGGCGGCTTCGGGGCCTCGCCCGGCTTCAGGCCCGCGGCGGCCGCGGCGGCGGCGCCCTGCGAGGCGTCCGCACGGGCGTACTGCGCGTCCAGCGCGGCGACGTAGGCCACCGGGTAGCTCTTGTCCGCCTCGTCCACCCGCAGGTCGGGGTTGTGCGCCTTGACCACGGCGAGACGCAGGGCCTCGTCCGTCATCGAGTCCGCCTTCTCGACGCCGACCCTCTTCGCCGTGCCGAGCAGCCGGATGCGGGCGTCGAAGCGCTTGAGGAAGGAGTCGCCGTGCATCTCGCCACCGGCGATGGTGCCCTCGGCCTCGCCCTGGACCTTCTTCTCCTCGCTCTCGGCCATCTTCGCCTGGAGGCCGGTGAGCTGCTTCGACAACTCGGCCACCTGGGCGTCGTACGCGGCCGTCGTGTCGCTCAGCTTCCTCTTGATGGCGTCGCACGCGGCCTTGTGGGTGATTGCGTCCGTCCGCGCGGTCCCGAGGTCGCTCTCGGCCTTCTCCGCACGCTGGGTGACGCCCGCCACGGCCTGCGCCAGCGAAGGGTCGAGCCCGTCGTAGCGCACGCCGCCGATCTCGATCCCGATGCTGGTCGTTCCGGTGGCCATGGTCCTGTTCTCCTCTTGCTGCTGGGACGGCCACGCCGGACCGTCGACATCGAACATCGCCTCGCTGTCCACGTGCAGCCGGGCGTCCACACCTGCCCGACCCAGGGCGCACAGCGCCAGGTGGTTGTACCGGCGGTTCCGCTGGACCGCGTCGTACTTCTGCCCCCGCCACGTACCGGGCGTCTCGTCGAGGTCGCAGACGTACCCCTGCGACAGGCCCCGGGTGTGGCCCTGCTCGACCGAGTCGACCGCGTCCTGGCGACGCACCGCGACCCGCACCTTCACGAAGCCGCCGAGCCGCTCCTCGATGATCTCCCCGTCCACGTCGCCCACGCCGAACTCGCCGATGTTCCCGGGGCTCACCATCACCGGGGCCCCGTCACGCATCGGATGCCCGAGCGTCACCGGCTTGCGTGCCAGGGACGCCAGGGAGTCGACGTTGAACAGCTCCTCGGGCGGGACGAGTTCGCGCCGCACGCTGCCGTCGTCCTGGCGGTACGAGAGCACCCCGGCGCGCCCGGCGTAGCCCTCGGAGAGCAGATAGCCTTCGGGGGTCTTGACCGAATGCATCAGCGGGGCGAAGTCGAACCGCTGGACCTGGACCTGAGCGACCTGAGCCGCGGCGTCGGTGCGCTCCGCCTCCGCCTCGTCCAGCACGATGTTGACCCCGTGGGAGGCCAGCCAGGAGCGCGCATCCTCCGCGCTCACCTCGCTCCGGAGGAAGCGGTATCCCTGGAGCGCACGCGTCCCGCGGGCGTCCTTGGGCTCGCCGGCCAGCACCAGCACCCCGGGCTCCACTTCCTCGGCGATCAGAGAGCGGAACCCCACGGCGGGCAGGACGTTGGCGATGTGGTAGGTCCTGCGCGACTTGGACACCGCGTCCGTGCGCGCGTCCTGCTCGGGCTCCTGCTCGGGCTCGAGCTGCTCGGTAGCCGTGCTCCCCGTCTCGCCGCCGCCGGCCTCGCCGTCCTCCTCTGCTTCCTGGGACGGTGCCTCCTCGGTCAACTCGATCTCGACCTCGACCCCGGTGCCGGTGCTTCCATCGCCACCCTCGCCGCCGTCGCTCTCGCCGTCGCCCTTGGGCCCAGCCTCCTCAAACAGCACCGGCTCCAGCTTGTGCTGGCCGAGCCACGTCCGCGCCTGCACCGGTGTGAATGTCTCGACGGCGAAGCGGTACGACTGCACCGTCATCGGGCCGCCCTCGCCACGCCGCCCCAGCACCGCCGAGATCCCGGGCGCGAGTTGCTTGCGCCGGAAGGACTTCGGGTCGAACTCGCTCGGGTCGGCCATCCTGGCCGCGTGCTCTGCGGGGTACGGCATCGACGGTCACCCCACCTTGCGCGTGCGGGTCTTGCGCGGGGACGGAGGCGCGGGGTCGCTGGCCTCGGGCGCCGGCTCGACCGTGACGATCGCCTCGGGCTCGACCGCGATGGGCTCGACCTTGACCGCCTCCACCACAGGCGGATCGGGCGCGGGCGGGTCGGGGATGAGCACCGTCTTCTGGGCTGCGATGACCTGCTCGATGGCGACAAGAGCCGCGGCGGATGGAACTGCGGGAGCCGCGACGGGAGCGAACCCGTCCGAGAGCGGCTGCTCCGTCAGCGTGAGCGACTGCACGCGGTCGTAGCCCAGGCGCGCGAGCTGCTGCTCCGCCCCATGCACGTCCTCCGCGTGGACGACGAGTTTGCAGATGCGGGGACGCCCGATCTCGCCGCCTCGCAGCCCCAGGAACTCGGCCTTGTACTCACGCATGGGTTGGACCTGTCCGCCCGGTCAGATGCCGAGTTGTTCGAGCACGTCTTCGATGATGGGCTGCGCAACGCAGCGGCAGTTGCGAAGCGCAAACCCTTGTGCTACATACCATCCAGATCGAGTCTGGAGGTTGTAGACATGGCCATCCGCAAGTTCACACCTGCGCTTCTCGACGACGCGCAGCGGCTCCATTCCGAGGGTCGCACACTGATCGAGGTCGGGGTTGCCCTCGGGGTTTCCGCCGACAATCTGAGCAAGGCGCTGCGCGCCCGTGGTGTTGACACCACCGCGGGCCACCATCGCCCGGCGCCCAACCGCAAGAACCTCCCGGACGACCTGCTCATCTCCGACTACCTCGGCGGCATGAGCGAGTTGGCTGTCGCCAGGAAGTACGGCGTCGAACGCATCGTGATCCAACGACGCCTCGCGGAGCATGGCGTCCAGCGCCGCAACTGCAGCGAGGCGATGTTCCTCCGCATGCAGCGGGCCACGCCGGAGGAGCGCGAGCAACTTACAGCAGCCGCGCATGACGCTGTTCGTGGATGTCCGCACAGCAAGGAACGCCAACGGCGATTCGCCCAACTTCGCCAAGAGCACGTCGGAGCATGCCTGATCGGCCGCGGTGAGGAAGAGCTTGCAGCCTTCCTCACCGAGCGCGGCGTGCCACACCAACGGCAGGTCGCCCATGAGATCTACAATCTCGACTTCGTGATCTTCGGCTCCGTCGCCGTGGAACTGACCGCGAGCGCCGGCGCGGCACACCGGCGCAACAAGAACCGACAGCGAATCGAACAGTTGCTCAATGCTGGGTACAGCGTGATCTACGTCGTTGTCCAGAGCGCCGAATCGTTCGCTGCGCACATGGAAGATGTGATCGCTGCTGCAGACCATGTCCGCGGGAATCCACCCACGCCCGGTGAGTACCGGATGCTGCGGTGTTACTCGAATCGTTTCGCCAGAGTCCGCAACGATCTCGGTCAACTCACCGCTGTACCGACGGCGGTACAGCATCTCTGCGAGCAACGAATTCGGCACCTCTGACCATCCAGGAAGGCACTGGATCGCAGTCCCCGGGTGCCCGCCCGCGGCCGGGTCCTCGGGGTCGCCTGGCGGGTCGTCCCACGAGTAGATCTTCCCGTCCCGCGCCCGGTGGCTCGTCGCCTCGTCGTCTGGGTCCGCGCCCCGCTTCACCGCACGATCGTCCGGGCGCACCCGCTCATCCCCCGCCGACAGCCAGCGGTACCGCTTCACCCCCAGGTCCTGCTGCCGGGCACCGTCGATCTGCCCGTGCAGCTTCGCCACCTGGTCACGGGCGATCAGCCGGCCCCGGCTCTGCGAGACCCCGAACCGCCCGGCGATCTGCTCGCCCATCGTCTCCGGGCGGGTCCCCTGCACGAGCCCCCTCCCGACGATGCCCTCGACCTCGCCGAAGAACTGCGAAGCGATGCTCTGGATCAGCGCGACGTTCGTGGCCCGGAAGACCTCCTCCCTGGCCGCGAGCCCCACGTCCCGCATCAGCGGATTGATCCCGAGCAGCGACTTGAACGTTGCCCCGAGCGACTGCCGCACGGTCCCATCGACGAGCCGGAAGATCACCCCCAGCTCGCCGCCCAGCCGTTCCACCGCCCAGGTCTTCGCCCACTCCAGCGAGACCTTGCGAATCAGCGAGAACACCCGGCGTGTGGCGGTCTCGCCGGCGGCATCCGTCCTGGGAAGGGGAACCCCCGGGTCACCCTCGGGCTCCGGCAGCACCTCGCCCTCGGTCTCCCGCAGCAGCCGCATCAGCTCCGGCACCAGCGAGCGCCGCAGGTCCTCGACCGCACCGTCCACCAGCTTCCGCATCCTCGCCTCGGCCCGGAACGGGCGCAGCGGGAGCGGAGCCCGTGCCAGGCGTCGCACTGGCCTGGGGCGACGCTGCACCTTGGGTGTTGAGGCTGGCACCGCTTCTCCGTGGACCATCGGCAGTCCGGAAGGAACACCGACGGTGATGCGTCCGCCCTCCGACCTCGGCGACGCTCCCTCTGCCTGCCACCAGCAGGCAGCCTCCAACCCAGCCGCTACCCACCGTTGGCTGGACGGCAGTAGTAACTGCGGGCCTACAAGACCCGCAGCGGTGCAGTTACGCCCACGCCTCGACGTCGATCACGTCGTTGGCCTGGATGTCCGGCGAGATGCCCCCGGCCAGCGTGATCTCGATCCGGTTCCCGACGATCGCGTACGCCGCGCTGTGCGCTCGGCTGCGGTCGGTCACCTGGCATCCGGTCGGGGTGAAGTCGGGCTCCACGGACAGCATCCCGTGCGTGATCATGTCCGCGTTCACCGTGATCGTGGTCTTGCTGTGCTGCTGCGACTCGGCGCGGCCACCGTAGCACGTGGCCGAGTGCCAGATGTCCGTCACCGGCGTCAGGGTCTGGGAGCATGCCGTCGCGACCGTGCTCGGGACCGGGTTGCCGCCAGGGGCGTCCGCGGAGACGATCCGCGTGCCCAGTCCGTCCACGGAAGCCCGGAAGGTCTCCGTGACCGCCCCGTCGTAGGTGATCCGGTTCGCGTCGCTCACGCCGTTGACCGCATCTGCCGAGTTCGTCCGCTGCTCGGCGACGTTGAGACCCTTGTAGATCCAGATCCGGCCCGCGGTCCCGCCAGCCGGTGGGGTGCTGTCCCGCATCTCGAACGTGTTGGCACCGATCACGAAGGTGTCCGTCTCGGTCGCCGCCACGGCCCCGACGTGCAGGTGGTTCTGCATCGGGAGCCCGCGAGACCGCCCCGGACGTGCTCCCGCGGCGAACTTGGTCAGGAGTTCGGCGTTTCCGAAGTAGTTCGCGGCCATCAGCGCACGACCGACCGCGGTGGCCCCGAGGAAGGCCGCGGCGAACTTGCCCCGCGCCGCGTCCGTGGCAGCCCAGAACGCGTTCTCGAAGATCGCCAGGGACGTTGCATCGCCTGCGCCGAAGAAGTCCGCGGCGAACTTGCCACGGCCTGCCGCGCTCGCGGCCAGCGCTCCGGTCTTGAGATGCGCGGTGTCAGCCGCCTGCGAACCGAGCACCAGCGCGGCCTGGGCACGAGCATGGTCCAGGTTGTTGCAGCCCGCGATCGCCACCGAGCCGTTGGCGGTCAGCAGACAGAGCGCCGCGCCCACGTCGTCCGCGAGCCCGGCCGCGGTCGCCACGGACGACGTGCTGCCGCGAGTCCCCGAGGCGATCAGGTAGCGGCCCGACGCCACGTCGAAGCGCACCTCGGCCAGCGTGTACCCGCCCGCGCCCACCGCGCGGAGCGCCACCTGCAGCGCCGCGGCGATCAGAGCCCCGGTGTTGAGCCCGGCGACCGTCACCTGGATGTTGCTCAGGCCAGCCCCGTCGATGTTGACCTGGACCGCCTTGACCGCCGCACCCGCGGTGATGTCCGTGCTCGGGGTGATCCCGCCGATCATCAGACCGGCGGTCTTGCCCCGGTCCTGCGCGAGCTTCGCGTCCGTCAGGAACAGGTCCGCGAACTTCCCGAGCGCAGCCGAACCGGCCCAGAAGCCGTCCGCGAACTTGTTCCGAGCTGCGTCGGTCGCGGCCCAGAACGCGTCCGCGAACAGCGCCAGCGCCGTCGCCGTCAGGCCGAAGAAGCCCGCGGCGAACTTCGCCCGGCTCGCGTCCGCCGCGGCGAACAGGTTGTTGGCGAACTTGCCGATCAGACTGTTGGTCCAGAAGTCGTCGGCGAAGTGCGCCGCGGAAGCTGCCACGCCAGCGCCGAAGTAGCCGGCAGCCATGCGTGCCCTGCCGGCCGCGTCCGCGGTCAGCATCCCGACGCCCGCGTAGTCCTGGTGGACGCAGTGAACCAGGGCGATCCGGCGCGGGATGCCCTGCACGTCCTTCGTCTCGATGAACGAGACGCTCTGCGCCACGAAGCCGCTCGCCTCCAGCGTTTCGACTGCCGCGTTCACGTCGTCATCGACGGTGAACGGGTCCAGCAGCGGGACTACCGCCGTACGTGCCTTCGTCGTCGCCATGTCCTACCTCCGGTCATCGACCCGTAGATTGCGCGGTCTCGCCCCGCAGATTGCGCTACTCGTCCC
>ERZ1292632.3404-Hain-H43-01um-R2-3404-length-12183-cov-15_pt1 | contig 12183 bp, 26 predicted proteins | sample MGYA00564407_ERZ1292632 | MGnify/ENA primary metagenome ERZ1292632 (study PRJEB36523, sample SAMEA6512637) | groundwater metagenome | collected 2019-01-08 | study: AquaDiva: Metagenomics assemblies of 32 groundwater samples
TATATCTGGCTTTTATACTAAAAGCCAGTTTATGAACATAACCACGTTTCCATTAGCACAAACCTAACCGAACTTTATTTAGGTTTTAAGGACTGTTTTTAAAGGTTGGTACACTTTTCCTCTTTTTTGCACGCAAAGGCGGGGGGTTAATTATATAGGAGTGAGTTAAAATTCTTCGTTTCCGGTCCATCCTGGAGGCCAAAAATTTTCGAAGCCTGGTTGTGGTGTAAGTGGATATGATTTGATGTAAGGGATCCCCAGTAATTTAAATTTTTCTTCAATTTCCATTATTCCAGGCTCCTTCCCATACAATTCTGTAAAGTCATTAACCCATGCAAGCAACTTAGTATATTTTTCTGGGTTAGGAGATCCCGATGGGAGTAGTGGGGCCTTAATCATTTTCCAGAATACTTTCATTTCACTGGTATCGTCTAAAATTAATGCCGAATCAGGATCCAGGGCCTCAAAAGTGTGGGTTATGTTGTGGTGCATGGCTGCTGCCGCAAGCCAGCCATACCAGTCTTTATTATGTCTCATGCTGTAGTTAACAAAATTAGCCCTGCATGGCTCAGTCGTCGCGTCTATTAAGTCGCCAGCCGATATGATTTTTTTCCCGTTCCAGGGCCATCCTATACCGTCTTGGACGTTTAAACCCATCTCTTTGATAACTGCAATAGTTATTGGATTTGTGGGCTCGGGGGCCAGTAGAGCAATGTTTTGTGGATCTTCAATAAGGTCCCCTAAATTTGCGTCCTTAAACTCACCCGCAAGGGCAAGGTTTGATAAAGCCGCCGTGATGTATGTCCAGAAGTGTATTTCCTCAGAAAACACCTGACCCTGGGAGCTGATTGCATTTGCAGCCTGTAATCCTCTTGCTCCCATAAAACCAAGATTAGATATTTCTGGTGGATCAAATGAGAACCTAACGGGGTCCCCGGTCATGTATCGGTAAGCTCCAAAAATAGAGTTGGTGATTGCTCCCATAATTCCTCCAAGGGAAAGTCCGACCCCGGTGAATTGGTCTAAAACTTGGGCTGCCTGAAGGAAGTCAGCAATATTAGGCTTCCAGTTTCTTATATTGTTTGCTCTTTCGTATCTTGCCCAAAAACCGAAAGGGTTTCGTGAGGTAAATTTACAGATATTCCTTTTTGATTTCATTGGTGTTAAAGGCGCTCTTCCGATAGCGTTTGCAAAGTTCAAAATATCATATGCAGCCAAAATCCATCCTGCAATCGGTAGCCATCTACTTGCGAATTTTGGGGCTATTCTAAAGGCAAGGTTGAGCAAAGGGTAGACCACTGAAGCAGTGTCTTGGATGTTATCAATCCAGGTCATTACAGTGCTGTATTTCATCGCCCATTCAGGGGCGGGGGACTCGAGGATCCTGATAAGGTTTTCTTTCTTTTCGTCTTTTAATTGTTTCTCTGTTTTTAGGGCGTTAGGTACGAGGTGGACTACGTCGTCCCATTGGGGGATACGGATGGTATATCCGAATTGTTGATTATATTGGGATTTGAGGGTATCGAAATCTTGCTTAGTGAACTTAGGGAAGACTTCTGACGGCTTCTCTCTTGTCCCTGCTCCTAATTTTATCCAGGCAGCGCTGTATGACGAATAAAAAGATTTAGGCATTTTTTATTACAATTCTTGAAGGCTGAGGGTTAGATCGAGGGCGTTATATGCTACATTTTCTTTGATCCCAAAGGTTAAAGTTAAACTTAGTGTTTTTTCGGGCGCAGCGCGATGTCCAGCAGACGGGGCCGTTGGTGTTGGTAGCGTTAATTCATTCATTGGGATACCCGGGAAGGTTTGTCCTGGAGTTTTACTTTTTACCCTTGCTTGGGGTGTTTTAGGTTCCACCGGGTAATATTTCTTAAAGCAATCAGAACGTATTTTCCTTTTTGCTGCTAAGGCCCACATTTGCAATATATAATATTTAATGTGTTCCTTTTCCCAGGACCACCCTATTTTACTTACTGCGCTGTCATAATCCCTTCTGAACTTATCTAAGCGCTCTCGTTCTTCATCTGATGCATTTCCTGGTATGATTCCTGAATAGAATAACCATTCCAAGTCTTTTTTATTAAAAGAGTCTGAAAGTTCTTTTATGTCTTCTCTGGATGCTAAGGGGATATATTCACCCAATAAACCAGGTTCGCTTCCCATTGGGAAGTAGCCTCCACCACCCATATAATGGGCAAAGGTTATGCTTTTTGAAGTTGTATTCCAATAATTTGGGTAAACCCCCAAAAAGTAGCATATTGGCTTATCTAGCCCTATTATCTCATAGGATGCTCTTCCCCATTTGATTACCGGTTTCCAAAAACTGAGGGCCTCGATGAAGTATTTTGTGGTGTTTGATTTCCAATTACATTCCCCAATAAGGGTCATATAGGCAAGTAAACCACATTTGACGATCCATGTCATTCTTTTATATAGATCTGCATTTATAGGGTAATCCATTCTTTTGAAACCCAATCCCATTTCCCAGAGTAGACTGATAGCACCCACCCAGTGGGTACAAGGAACTTTTTTGAGTTCCTCTAAGCCCAGTCAAGAAACTTCAAATAACGTGTCGTAATAGCACTCCATAAAAAATTAGGCTCCTTTCAAGGTCTGCGTCTACCCCCCTTGAAACCAAAACGGGCTTTGCAGGCTTTATAATCTTGGGATCTTCCCACCACAAAGCCATATAAGTTTGCAGTTGGCCGACCGCTCTTAAGCCCGGACGGTCCGCCACTTCAATAATCCATATTTCGTCTTTTAACTCGCCCAGGGCGTCGATTCGTTTAGCCGTGTTCTGCCAGAACATGAGCCTCATTTTTTCGTCACCGAGTTCAGGTCCTGGCATGACCCCTCCGATTCTAACGTCATAATATATGCGTTCAAAAAGTCCAAGATTCTCATTCAAAAATTTTTCCCAGACAGGGTAGTCCGCCACGAGCATGTGGGGGTAAGGTCCCCTCCAAAGTGGTGAATAAGGACTTCCAAGCTCTGTAGGCATGTTTTGTACCTTACTTGTTCCCCAGGATCACCCAGGGCAAAAGATCATCCCCTGGCTAAAGGGGTAGTATGGGGGTATTTCTCAATTTAATGCCCGATTGTGCCATGATTCGTCAGCCTGTCATGGGTTTCCTTAAGATTATTGAAGCTTGTTTCGAGCTTCGTAACCCGGTGTTCATTCCGAACAAGGAAGATTACAACGGCTCCGATAGTCGATAAACCATGAACTAATAAATAAGTTTGAATCGCTGCCGTAAGGTCCATTATTTTTTATTCCTATCTAAATTCAATGGCGGTGATGTGAATTCCTAGATTATTAATTTGTAAAGCGGAAATGTCAACTCCACCAGAGAAGTCAAGATCAATAATTTGAGGCGAAACCGAATTCCCGTTGGACCCCAAAGAAATATTTGGGGAGCCCGTAAATATTATTGGTACGGGTGGCGTTCCCCCGGTAAAAGTTACCTTGGCTTGAGTTGGTCTAAAATTTAAACTCCAGGTCGTTCCAACCTTAGGGTTTAGTTGAGGTGTTTCTATAATCGGCATTTATTGCCCATGTACATGTTCCCAATAAACTCCGTTCCAGACATAATAGGGTACGAGATGGTCAGGGCAGATTCCTGTCTCCCAATAGGTATCCGTAAAGATTGACACCCAGGGCGAAGGCGGAGCTGGCGCTGGCCTATGGACAGGCCCAGGTTCGAAGGCTCCGACATAGAGAGGTACCCCACCGCTCCAATCATCAGGGCGCGGGAATGGGTTATAACCTGGCAGAAAAACTGGGTGAGGTGGATTCGCGGTTGTCCAATCGTTTGGAATAATGTAATTTTCTAATAACTTGATTTCAATCGGTAAGGTATCACCAAATTTCCAATCAACTGGAAACAACCCCCTAGGGTCATCATCTGTAGTAAAAATCATATGAAACCAAGGGATCCAATTTGGAGGGACATTAAAATCAGGAGGTATGATAGATCCCGTTGGTAGTTCTACCCCTGGCGGTAAAATGGCGCCCGGGCCAATAAATGGAAGGTCTAAACCGGTTTTGAGTGCAATTAAGGCTTCCTTGGGTAGTAATACGTAAAGAAACTTATATGCCAGGGCTTGCTTAACCCATTTGGGGTAAACCTTGAAGCAGGACCGAGATAAGCCGTCGTCGCAGGGATGCCCATTCATTTTTAATCCAACTTACCTTTTACTGCCTTTATAAGCTCATCGAAAGATAAGGGCTGTAGGGCCGCCTTGGGGAGGACTCCTAATTGGAGAATTATTTCTTTAAAGTCAGTTGTTAGAGTCGTCCAGATATGGGCTCTAAGGAAACTATCACCGGGGAGCATCTTATAAAATTCACGGAAGCTTATTATAGTTGCGTCCCCACGAATTTTTTCACCTCTATTTGTAGGCCATATCTGGAGATTTCCGTCAAATATTTGAATAAATATTTTATGATTGCACCCAGATTGAAAGAGGACGTCCACCTGGTGGATGATTCCGGCGGTAAGGTGCATAGCTAAGACGTGTGGTGATGAGGCGGTATCAGAAGCTGAAGGCGTATATGAAAATACGTAAAACACATTTACAACCTTTCATTTATGGTATTGGGGTTGGTGTTGGTTTAAGGGCGTCGATCGCCATCTTCCTTAGAATTTTTCTCATTTCCTTCTGAATCTTCATTTCTTCTTTGGCCTCGTCTGAGGGCATGGTTTGTACTTCTATTGCGATTGCCTCGGAGTACAAACAGTTATCCTCTGTCTCAAAATACTCGCCCGTGAAATTAGAAACCCATGCTTTCATAAAAATTCCCTACGCGGTCCTGAGGAAGCGAATAGAGGTGATATAACCATAGTACGCACTGGAGCTTGCATGTTTTGTAGCCATTTTGAGCTTGAGTTCATGCTCTGCGGTTGTTGAAATGACGATCCCAGTAATAGATGATCTTTGATTATATGCAGGGGCAGCAGCATAAGAATCAATGGTGCCCTTTTCCACACTATCTAATTGGACGCTAAAAATACCCGCATCGCTGGATTTTATGTAAAACAGTTCAATTTCCCACGTTCCGGCGTGCAAGACAACATCGAAAGTTATTTCATCATTCTGTGCATTTGAGGACATCATAAAGCCAGAAAATATTTGGCTGACGGTGGTGAAAAATGTATTCCAGTTTACATGTGACTTGGCGGTGTGAAATACGTTTATGTAGATTGTCCAGGGGAGGACGGATTCCACTAGAGCCCTTAAGGCGGCGTCTTCGTCATATGCCCAATTTGAAGTGATTCCCCTTTCTGTTTGTCCGTTAACAGGGGTGTCGTCTAATCTGAGGGATCCTATTTCACCCATCATTCCACCTCCCAAAGATACCCCTCGTAGGTCATATAAAGCTTATCGGCTGCGGTGCAGCCGGTGAGGCGGGCACGGAGTTTTTTCCCAGCAGGAATCAGGAATTTACTCTTAGTCCAGTAGATATTATTTGCCGCCGGTGAGTCCTCTTCTTCCTTTTGGAAGAAAGATAGCCCATCGGCAACGCCGATCACAAGGCGGGTGTAAGCGGTGGTTCGGTTCTCAACCGCGACGTGGCGAACTTCAAGAATAGTACTTGGTTCTACAAGTCGGGACTCCAGATCATCTGAAGTCCCGACAGCTTTCTTAGACACCTCATCGGTGACGATATCTCTTAATTTCATGATCTTCGACCTCTCTCCGAGCCAAAGGCTCTATTTTAGGCTCTATGAGCCGGCGGCCGTCAGTAATTTTAAATTACGCTGCTGCCCCGTAAGGTCGAAGCTGTTCCAAAACCACCGCAACGGCCGAAGCCGCAGCCTGGGTTAGTACTAGGTCAATATCCCCATAAACCTTGGGGTCGAAATATGTTGCTGGCAGATCTCTCATTCCAAAAGGCAGGTGGATGGTGCTGTGCGGGCACGCTCCCTTTACGATAAGACCGAGCTCTACGGCATCGGTTTGGTTTGCACCTGCATGGGTAAGCAAAGAAAGGTAAAACCGGCTTGACCATGACCATCCAATGTTTGCTATCAGTCCCGCGCTTATGGGAATTACAGAAACAACAGGGTCATGGTTAAGATCATGCGTAACGGTCGCATCGTGCGCCCTAAAGATGTTATACCGGAGCTCTGCTGGACCAAGGTCCTGCTCTTCTTGTTTCCAGAGATCTTTGACGTACTTGTCAACCGGGATAAACTTTCCTGCGTCGCAGTTAAGCTTTAGCTTGGAAATATTCTCGTTAACGTCGTTCCCGGCGGTGAATGCCCTTACCATCAGACCGACATAGGGATAATCCATCGGCATGTCTATGTGCTCATCTCCGGAGGTTCCGGAGGTAAACCCATAAATATTTTTAGCCATCATGAAACCCTTTGCGGCTTCGGCTCCCTCTTGGATTATTAAAAGATCGATCGTTACCTTAAGCGATCCGGCAAGAAATGCCGTTGCGCTTGCCGCTGCTACGGCGGCGATGTTTGTCGTGATCTTGAGCTGAGGGTTTCTGAACTTTGTTAGATCCATGTAGTACTCAGGATCCCATAATTTGCGGCCAAAGAGAAGAAGGCAAGACTCCTCTTGACCTCCACTCGCCTTCTCGCCTGGTCTCATATAGGGCATTTTCCCGGTTCTTCGGAACTCAAGGGCCTGGGCCTCCTTGAGCGTTAGAGATAGAAGCTGGTCAGATCCATCAACGAGCTCAATCTTTGTGATCACATCATTGAGCCTGTTGTCTTTGCAAGAGGTCGAGCCATTGGTCCCAAAAAACTGGAGCCTGATGGCCGAAATCGGATCAGTGGTCCGAAGATCGATGATTTTAGTTCCTACATCATCAAGGGCTTGCTGGTAATAAAGCTCTACGTTTCTGTACTTCATGACCTTAAACCTCCTTTTGGTTTAATTACTTTATCTTTTGAAGCTTAGCGATGAGCTCATAAAACTCATCGGCAATATTTGCCATCTTTGAAAAGGTTATGTCCGAGAAAAAATACTCTTCGGTGACAATAACCTCTTCGGCCGGTCCTTTATAAACCAAGATTCTAAGGGTTACCTTATAATCATTGGGCACGGGTTTTACCTAACTTACCCTGTCTTTTTCTTTCCAAGAGCAGTTGCGATCGCGGAGACTCTCAAAAGGTTCCTGGGATCCCTTTTGGGGAATCTTGGAGGTAGCGTTGTTTTCGCTATCTCGTCCGCATAAGGCGCGAAGCCCTTTGCGTAGTCGTCCCCACCGACCATGACACCCTCTGCGAACCTGCCTGGTCCTTTAGCCAAGGCCCTTGATTGCCACTTTCCGGATCCCGCCTTAGCGACACCCTTGGCGAATGAATCCTGAGCTGCCGCTGTCGCCATAGCCGCCTTATGAGAATCCTTGGATGCGACAGTAGACTTTTCCCAATCTCTCCTTGGGCTCTGGATCCCAAGCTTATAATCCTCCGTTCTCATTGGAGTGACTCGAGTCCACTTCTCTTTGATGCGTTCAACAGATTTGATCTCTGCCATGATAAATACCTCCTTTTGGTTTAATTGTCCCCGGGTCATCCCGTCGGAGCGGGAATATTCCCGGGGGTGCGATATTTGATAGGGGTGAAACTACCTGAATCGCCGTTTTAAATAGCGACAAAAAGTCGCACACTGATCAGTTTTTATCCATATATAACAAAAATTGTCACTTGTCAAGTCTTTTCTTTTACAGCAACCACTATGAAATCTTTGCATAGCAGGTATGCAAACTTTGCATACCACTATGCAAAAAGTTTCTATTGACAAAAGGGATCCCCTTTGGGGAAAATTAGGGGAAATCTTTAAGGAGGAGGTGATATGGACAAACATCAATCAATGAAGTTAAGGAAAATTAAGAGGCGCAGGAAAAGAACCGTAGGCAGGGATTCGATGCACGATATACCGCCATTTTTATGGACCCAAAAAGGTAAGGATGCCCTAATTGAAATGGGCTTCAGAGAGGAGGATTTCCATGAAGTATACAGATAAGTCTCCGGGCGAGCAAAGAGATGCCCTAAAAAAGACAATTTTAGCGATAGCGTTGAAACACAACAAGCCGTACATTTACGCATCCGTAGAGACCATGCGTTTGTTTATGGCGAAGTACCACAATACCAACGTGTCCCCCCGTACAATGGTACGGAGGGTAGCCGAACTTAAAGAAGAGGGGTTTGTTATAAGGGAGTTTAGGAGTAGGCCCGATGGGAATGGTGGAAAAAGGTTTAATACCTACCTTACTTTTATTACAAGAAAGCTCTTTGAGTGGGCCGAAAAACTTGAGCGCTTCGCCCGGAAAGTCTTCTCTTTCTTCCGCAGGCCAAGTTTGGCCTCCTATTCTTTAAGAAACACCAGAAGAGATCTTACAGCAGTTTCCCCGATTGTGGAAATCTGGTGGAAAACTGATGAAAAAGGTAGGGCTTCGCCTACTTTGATGGCCTCCGGACCCTAAAAGGCATCAAGTCGAAGCCCATCAAAGGCATTTTTATTAAAACCTCAATTCTCCTTTAAGGAGAAAGTCATTTCCAAGGGGGTAGTTTATGAATCCAATTGATTTTGCCATGGCCTGTATGCTCGTTTCTTTAAAATGGAGGGCTTCAGTAACCTCCTGGGGCCGTACCGAAAAAAGAAATACATTTATAAAGGGCGTCCCGGGGTCCTTACATCTCAACTGGCTCGGAATGGACGTCGTCCTGGACGACCAAAAAAAAGACCTTGCATTCGAGAAAGATTGTGGTATATTTGGCCTAACCGCCCTTTATGAGGGCGATCATTATCACCTTCAGCCTAAAAATATTTAAAGGAGGATTTTATGTTTAAACTGCCGTTGTACGTGATTTTTCTAGTGGGTGCGATCGTTGTTCCGGTTCTTGAAAAGGTGTGTGTTGCTTTAAAGAAAAAAGCGGCTGAGACGCCCGAGACATGGGACGACGTCGCCGTCGGCGCCTTCGAGACCGTGCTTGAGTTTCTTAAACAGCCTGGACTCTTCGAGCCCAAGAAGTAAAAAATGGAAGTTTGGAAAATTAAGGAAGGTCTTTACCAAAGCTCCAAGATCGACGACGTCGAGCTTTTCGAGTCCCAAAAGTTCGACGTCGTGATTGATCTCGAGGGCGGCTTTGATAACCTTCCGAAAACCGATCTTATCTATCTCTATTTCCATTTTTACGATGCGCCCTGGCTCCCTAATTTAAAAAGGCTCTTTGCTGTTTCTTCTCTCGGTTTTTCTCTCTGGAGGGATGGTGGTAAGGTTCTTGTTCACTGCGCTCAGGGAATAAATCGAAGTTCTTTGGTAAACGGTGTGATCCTCAACCTTCTCGGGTTCCCAGGGAAAGAGTCCGTCGAGATAATCACGACGGCCCGCCCAGGTGCCCTATTAAACCCCATCTTTCGAATCTACCTTCTTTCCCTTAAATAAAAATTAAAGTCTTCGTTTAAGCCACCCAGGCATTCCAAAAAGCCACCCCTGTTTTAAAAGGTCGATATTTTGAAACCGGAGGTGGCAGCGCTGGCAAAGCGCCGCCAAATTTAAGAGATCGCAATTTGCTTTGTTGGCGTCGAGGTGATGAGTGGTTAGGGTGTAGCCCGCTTTAGGATCATGGAAATGACCGCAATGCTCGCACTCCCAATCTGCAGCGCACTTAACCTCAAGCGCGATCTCATTCCAATCTTCCGGATACTCTTCCATTCTTTTCCCTCTCTAAGCCTCTGGCTCAACCTTCTTCCACGGATCGATCCCGTTCTCTTTGTAGGCATCAAGGTTTACCATCTCCAACCTAAAACACTCCGGGCATAGCCCGTGCGTTTCCGAGTCATCCCCGAGTGGCTCCTTCAGCCCAAACATAATCCCGCAAACCATACAAATCCGCCTCATTTTTTTTCCTCCCCTTTTTCTTCCATAAGGGATACCAAAAACTCGGCCATTGCCCCTATTGGTTTAGTTGTTTTTAACTTTTGTACCTTACAGAAGTGAGTTAAAAACAAAGTAAATCGTTGCATTAAATCAATCTTGCGTTCTTCATCCATTCTTTCCCACCTCCCGTAAGCCGTTGATCGGATCCCCCTCAATTCCGATCCCCCCAGAAAACGCCTGCCAAACGGGCTGGCTCCGCAACTGGCTCCCTTCCGAACGGCTCATATTTTATTCATTCCTATTTAAAAGTCATTGCAATATCAAAAGCCTTTTCAATATCCTCCCCATTAAGGATCAAGATAAGGGCCTGCCGAAGCTGGCGCTCACTCATATCCTCCAGGATGGGTCGATACTTCCTCCAGGCATCCCTTTTATCCTGCTCCGCAAGGTATAAAATTCCAGACACCCCCTCACCCCCTTTAATTATTTATTTAGAATTTTCATACAGACGGAAACTCCACACAATGCAACAAGTTTGTCATACTCTATTCTTTCTATTGGCGTTGTCTGCCACCACGGCTTTGATCCAATTAACAGTATTTTGTTTGCGTCTCTATCCGTGACCTTGATTGTTATTTCCATCCTTTCACCTCCTTTTAATTTTCGGCCAACAATTCAAGCAGACATAACGGCCGTCGTAATTAACACCAGGCCTTTCCTTGCAGATCTCAAACTTTTTAATTTTCTTCATTTTACTCACCCCCTTTCTCTTTTTAAGAAGCAATTTTAGTGCCAAATTTTCACCTCAACCGCTTGTGGTAAGTGGCCGAACTGACCACAAGATTTAGTCAGTCATCACAAGGGTCCCTGTCAATTTCCGTCACAACCCCGCAAACTTTATCCACCATCAATATCACCTCCCTTCATAAAAAACCATATAAACTTTTTTCAACTTCTTACCCGTGGCTTGGAGTTGAAAAAAGTTTGAACAATCTACTTACACCTTCAAGACGGCCTCAGACGAAGCACAGCTTCAAGGGGCATGACGGGACTTTGGGAGCAATTTTTACACCAGCTATTAAAAATCAGCGAAGCGAAGTACTATGTGGTAAATATTGGGGAGTCCTGGCGTGACCCTTGAAATGTGCCACCAAAGGGTTCGATGGCCGTCCGGAACTTGACTTTTCTTTTTTAGGTGTGGTATGGTTAAACCCGGAGGTGGTTTATAGATGATTGAAAAGATGGTAATGTTAGATATTGAAAAAGTGGATCCACCCCTGGATGTGTTTAGGGATTCGATTGATCCCGACAAGGTCCGGGAGCTCGCGGAGAGCGTGAGATCTCAAGGGCTGTATGAGCCTATTCTTGTTCGTCCGCTGGATGGTAGATTTGAGATTGTGTTTGGCCACCGACGTTGGCTTGCACATCGCCTTTTGGGTGAGATAAAAATCAAGACTATTATCCGGGAGATGAGCGACCAAGAAGTAGTTGAAGCCCGAGCGGTTGAAAACGATCAAAGAGAGGACCTTAATCCTATAGAGAGGGCGAAGACTTATAGACGTATGCGGGATAAGTTTGGTTTGTCAAATCGTCAAATAGCACAAAAGATGGGTCGTAGTCCAGGTGCGGTTGATAAGTATTTACATTTATTGGAGATCCCGGAAGAGTTTCAGGAGGTGGTTGCCCGTAAGAAGCTGACAATGGCGGTTGCCATTTGTCTAAACCAAATAGAGGACCCAGAGTTCAAAACGTTTTACTTCACCTCAGCAGTTGAGAATGGTGTAACCCTGGAGGTAGCTGAAGCGTGGGTGAATGATTGGAGAAAATCTAAAGCCGGCATTGCCTACGCCGACCAAGGGGGAAGGGGAGCAGGCGTAGTGTTTCAAGAATCCCTTCCGATATACCAGCCCTGTGTTTGTTGTCTCGGGCCGGTTGAACTTCCTAAACTTCGTATGATTTATGTGTGTCTGGAGTGTGAGCTTCAGGTAAGGGGTGCGCTAAAACCTAAATAAAATTTTTTTAAGGAGGTTAGGATCATGCCAATAGATATGAAACAGTTTGAGCTTGACAGGATTACCACAATGCTTAAATCTTTTGGTTGGAGCGTAACATCAAGCTCCTTTCAAGACAATAAGGTTGTTGTCACCTTTGAGAAGATTATTAAAACTGAAGTTGGCCCTTAATTATTATCTTTGTTTTATAATTTATTTAGCCCACGTCACCACAGGCACACTTTTAGTATAAAAGCCAGATATGTTGGGGCTCCCGCTGAGGCTCGGCGAAGGGGTCCCAGGCCAAGTGAAGCGCAGGGCTGGGTGGGGAGCCCCGCCCTT
>ERZ1292632.2014-Hain-H43-01um-R2-2014-length-17955-cov-13_pt2 | contig 12175 bp, 20 predicted proteins | sample MGYA00564407_ERZ1292632 | MGnify/ENA primary metagenome ERZ1292632 (study PRJEB36523, sample SAMEA6512637) | groundwater metagenome | collected 2019-01-08 | study: AquaDiva: Metagenomics assemblies of 32 groundwater samples
CTCGCACCGATACGCTACACCGGCATCGATGCCCTCGCCGACGTAGCCGACGGCGAGCCGACGGCGGGCGCCATCCCACCATGCAATGATGATGGTGCCGTAGTCACCCGCCGTGGCAGTGCCGCAGCAGCCCGCTGTGGCGGTGCCGTCGTGGCCTGCTGTGGCGGTGCCGCCCTCGCCAGCCGTGGCAGTGCCGCGGTCCCCCGCCGTGGCAGTGCCGCAGTAGCCCGCTGTGGCAGTGCCGTAGTCACCCGCCGTGGCGATGCCGCCCTCGCCAGCCGTGGCGGTGCCGTTGTAGCCAGCCGTGGCAGTGCCGCAGTAGCCCGCTGTGGCGGTGCTGTGGCCCCCAGTCGTGGCGATGCCGCGGTAGCCAGCCGTCACCGTTGCCCCAACAACAGCCTTCCCTGGGCATCGTGCGACAAGCCACGCTGTAGCGCTCGCCTGGTTGCCACAATGCACCACGCGAGCGCATGGCGCCTTGACCTTGCCGTTGAGATCGACCCATTCGTCGATCTCAGCCACGAGCCATACCGCATGCATCCACGACAGCAGGGAGCCATCGCCCTCGCCGTCGAGAAGGCCGTGCAGGCCGTGGCCGCACTCGGGCGTCGGATCCCAGTCGGGCGCTACAACAAGCCCCTCGCGGGGCCAGACGAAACCGCTGTGCGAGGTCATGTTGGGCGAGCAGCAAGTGCGGAGTAGGTAGTGTGTCATGTCAGTCCTCGCCGCTTGCTTCCGCCGCTGCCGCCGCGTTCAGCATGCTAGCGGCCCGCTCGCGGTACCCAGCCGCCGCCCATTCCACAGGAGCTTCCCCGAGGCCGAGCTCGTAGACCGTCGTGAGCTCTGCCCCGCCCACGATCCAGTCCATCCCCTCGCCAGGAGGAATATCCCACTCCACGACGGCTTCCGCGGCCGTCTTCCCCCGGCAAAGTGCCGTCCAGTACTGTTCGAAGGTCGCTGGTCTCATGCTTCCCAAGTTACTTACGTTCAACACTGTTGTCAAGCGTGCTCGGCATGTTTTTCTTGCTTGACTAACGTACTTGCCGTGTTTAACATGGGCTCCATGGATCCCTCGAGTCTTGCGCTGCTAAAGCAAGTCGACCCGATAGGGGCCATACATGAAATTGTTGCCGCGTTCGAAGCGGCTCCGCACGGCCGCGGGGCGGCCGAGCTTCTTGGGGTCAGCTACCAAACGCTGATGCGGCATGTAAGGTCGGAGCCGGCCATCGCCCGGGCTGTGCTCGAGATCCGTCGGGGGAAGCGGACCAGGGGCTTCGGACCGACACAAGAGGCGGCGCTCGAGCGCCACACATAGGAAGAGCCCCGGGGTTCAGGTCCGGGGCTCATGGGAGTTGGAGGCTCCCGTGCATGGATACTAGCCGACCAAAGGTCATCCGGTCAACATCGGCCCGCACGTTTCGGGCTTGTCCGCGGCTGTACCGTTACCAATTCGTAGACGGGTACAGGCCTACCCAGACGCCCGAAGCGCTCACTTTCGGGCTGTTCTGGCACGAGTTGCTGGAGCAGTACCAAAACCCGGACAGACAACTCTCGCCCAAGCCGCCGCCGGACGAGCACATGGTTGCCAAGGCCATGGCCATGCTTGCTGGCTACAAGGTCCGCTGGGAGCGGGACAACCTGACGGTGCTCGCTGCCGAGGTGCCGTACACGGTGCCGCTTGTGAACCCCGAGACGGGGCGGCAAAGCCAGATCTGGCAACACCAGGGGCGAATCGATGCCATCGCCCGGGACAGCGCTGGGAAGCTCTGCGTGGTCGAGTACAAGACGACGAGCGAGGACATCGGCGCGGGAGCGCCGTACTGGGCGAAGCTGCGCCTCGATCAGCAGGTCAGCAACTACTTCGTTGGCGCCCGCGCCCTTGGTTACGCCGTGGAACATTGCCTGTACGACGTGGCGCGTAAGCCTGCTCTGCGGCCCTACGAGGCCACGCCGACGGGCAACCGCCGGTACACCAAGGCTGGGGTGCTCGACGCTCGGCAGCACGAGCACGACGAGAGCCCGGACGACTTCTTCAACCGGTGCGTCATCGAGATCGCTGAGAACCCCGACCGCTACTACGCACGCGGAGAGGTTGTCAGGCTCGAGGGCGAGACCGAGGATGCAGCCTTCGATCTGTGGCAGACCGCCAAGATGATCCGGGAGAGCGAGCGGTGCGGCCGTTGGCCGCGTAACCCCGAGGCCTGCAACCACTGGGGTAGGGAGTGCTCGTTCTTCGGCGTCTGCACAGGGGAAGCTTCACTAGAAGACCCAATGCTGTTCACAGAGGAGAGCAATCAATGAGAATGAACCTACAAAACATTGTGAGGGGGAAGCTGAAACGCAGCTACCGCGTCTTGCTGTACGGCCCCGAAGGAGTGGGCAAGACCACGTGGGCTTCAGAAGCGCCGAGCCCCATCTACCTGGGAGCCGAGGACGGCACGAGTCAACTCGACATCGCTCGCTTCCCCGAGCCGGAACGGTGGGAAGACGTGTTCGCCGCTGTCGAGCAACTGCTCACGTCCAATCACGACTACCAGACGTTGGTGCTAGATACCCTGGACTGGCTCGAACCACTGTGCTGGCGGTGGGTCTGTGAGAACGCTTCCGACGACAAGGGCGCCAAGCACGACTCTATCGACGAGTATGGCTGGGGTCGTGGGTATAACGCAGCCCTCGACCAATGGCGCAAGCTCGTTGCTGCTCTGGACAAGCTGCGCTCGACGAAAGGGATAAACATCATCCTGCTTGCGCACACCCAAATCCGGAACTACAAGAACCCAATGGGCCCCGACTATGACCGGTATGAGTTGAAGCTCAACGGAAAGGCCGCGGGCCTACTCCGAGAGTGGACGGACGCCGTGCTGTTCGCCCAGTACGAGACGTACACCCAGGAGCAGAACAAGCGCACCAAGGGAATCGATTCCGGGGCGCGGGTGGTCCACACCGAGCGTCGGGCTGGCTTCGAAGCCAAGAACAGGCTCGGGCTGCCAGCGAAGCTGGCCCTAAGCTACGGAGAGTTTCATGCGGCCATGTCCTCGGGGCTCGACCCGGGAACGCTCGTGGCGGCCGTCCAGGCGGCAGCCGAGGGTCTTGCCAACGGTGACCGAGAACAGGTCGCCGATTACCTCAAGAAGGCTGGCAACGACCCGGAGAAGCTATCGAAGCTTCTGAACAGAGTCAAGGCAAAGATCAACATCAAGCAGGAGAAGGAACATGATTGAGACTGGAACATGGCGAGCCAAGGCCGTCGGGGCAGAGCTTGGCTACACAAGCAAAGGCCACGAGCAGGTGGCCGTGGCGGTCGAGTTCCTCGACGGCCCGAACGCGGGCAAGAGCATGACGTGGTACGGCTACTTCACCGAGAGGACAGCCGACAGATCACTCGAGTCGCTCATGATCGCAGGATGGGACGGCGAAGACCTCTCTGCTCTCACCGGGGTCGGAACGACCGAGTTCGAAGTGGTCGTCGAGCTCGACACCTACGAAGGCAAGACCAAACCGAGGATCCAATGGATCAACCGCCTCTTCGGGACTGGCCCTGCCCTCAAGAACAAGATGGACGCGGGAGCCCGCTCCAGCTTCGCCGAGCGGATGAAGGGGCGTGCCCTCGCCATCAAGCAGGGACTGCCCAAGCCGCCGGTCGGCGAAGACGACGACTTCCCCAATTTCTAGGAGAACACCATGAGAAGCGCACTTGTACAATTCGTTCGCGAACGCATCGCTGCCATGAACGACGACACCATTTTGGCTCTGGCTTTGACGATCGATGTCGAAGCGGCGTCTCAGTTGCCCCGGCTTGATCCGAGCGTGATCAACCCGCGTGTGCCCAAGAAGCCACGCGCGCAACGCGCGCCCAAGCCCGAGACGGGAGCGTTCACCATGGCAGTGTTCGAGGCCATCGCCGCCGGAGCGTCCGGCATGATGGCCATCGAGCAGAAGGTTGGCGCCCTCGGCACTCGCGCAATGATTGCCAGGGCCTTGGACAAGCTCAAGCAAGAGGAGCGCGTTTTCCAAGGCGGAGAGCGTCGGTTCGCGCGGTACGCCACGAGCCAGGAAGATGCAGACCGCATCAGCTACGAGGCTCGCACGGGGACGACGGCTACCGAGTAGGCGAAAGGCTTGCCCCAGCTCAGCCCCAGACCACAAGAGGCCGGGCTGGGGCATGACACCATGACTGCCTGGATCCAGACCTTCTCGGGCATCGCGTGGAACCTCGAAGCGCCGCGCGCCGATGACGTGCGGCTCGTGGACATTGCCCACGCGCTTGCGCGCATCTGCCGATTCACGGGCCACACGCGGGGCGACCGTATCTACTCGGTAGCTCAGCACAGCGTGCTGGTGGCCACCTACGTCGAGCTACAGCACCCCGAGCTCTACCTTGCTGCACTCCTGCACGACGCGCACGAGGCCTACCTCGGGGACATCTCCCGGCCGCTCGGCACGCTGCTGCCCGGTTTTGCGGAGCTGAAGCGCGCGCATGACCGCGTCATCGCGGAGTGGGCCGGCATCGCCCCGACGGACTTCCAGCACCCGGCCGTGCGCGAGGCCGACGCGGTGATGCTCGCGACCGAAGCCAACACGCATCTCCCGGACGGGTGCAAGGGCGACTGGGGCGATCTGCCGCCACCGTGGGAAGGCGCGTGCGTCGCCGCGTGGTCGGTGAGCGACGCCGAGCGGGAGCTGACGGCGCGTATCGAGCAGGCAACCAACGAAGACGGTGACGAGCCATGACCCGCGCCGCTGCCATCGTCGCCATGCTGCTCAGTCTGCACCCGGGCATGCCCCGCGCGCAGGCGGGGCGCTACGCCGCGCTGCTCGCGCCGTTACGCGACGCTGCAATGGTGGTCGCCCTACTCGAACACGAGTCCCGTTGGCGGCCCACGGCCGAGAGCGCGGACGGCGAGGACCTCGGCCTCGGGCAGGTGCGTGCGCGCTACGTGGGTGCGTGCCGCACCGACCCCGATCCGGTGGCCAATCCCGGCCGCGAATGCCTGCGGGTGCGTGAAGCGCTCCGGCACGGCGAGCACAACTTGCGAGTGACCATTGCGGGGCTCACCCGTTGGAGGAAGACATGTCGAACGAGAATGGGACGAGCGCAGGCGAGGGACGTGCTCTCGGGCTACGCGGGGCTGAGCCGCCCGCCGAGCCGGTGGTGCGGCAGAGCATTCCGCCGGGGCCGCTGGGTGGATCTGCCGGTGCATCCGGCGGTGGCGGAGGTGCTGGCGCTGCGGCGCAAGCTGCTCCGCTTTGCTCGGTGACCATCTCGGCGGAGCGTCTCGACGAGCTGGCGCTCGCCGAAGCCGCCGCGGTGCTCGCCGCGTCGGGCATCGTAGTTGATGCTCTCTTCTGGCGACGGGCACGGGTGCGGCGCCAGAAGGCGGGCAGTGTACTGGTGGAGGTATGACCTTCCGTGACTACCTCTGCGAACAGCATGCCTGCTCCGCCGCCATCGAATGGAGCGGCGACCGCTCAGCCTACGATACGTGGCACGACTGTCCGCGCGTCGACTGGATGCTCTGGCTTGCCGATCACCTCGACGTACGCCGCGAGCTGCTGGTGCTATGCGCGACGGGCTGCGCCCGCAGCGTGCTGCACCTCGTGCCGGAGGATGACAATCGCTCGCGGTGCGCCATCGAGACCACGGAAGCCTGGTGCTACGGCCGCGCGAGGCTGGTCGAGGTGCGCGCCGCCTCCGCCGTCGCTGCCTCCGCCGTCGCCGCCTCCGTCGTTGCCGCCTACGCCGCCTCCGCCTACGCCTCCGCTGCCTCCGCCGCCTACGCCGATGCTGCCTACGCCGCATCCGCCGCCTCCGATGCTGCCTACGCCGCCGCTGCCGCCGGACTGTGCACGCGCGAGCACGCGCTCGCCCGCTACGCCCACGGCGTGCGCGAGGTCATACCATGGCAGCACGTGGCCGATCGACTGCGGGCAATGGGAGTGGAGGTGGAGGGATGACCGCCCGGAACCGTGCCCGCCGAGCGGGAGAGAGGAGTGTGGGTTGTGAACTGTAGAAAGCACGCAACGACGTTTTCGCTTGAGGGCCTCGCCACTGTAATGGGCGTCAAGTCGCCTGATGACATTAATGCTGCACGCGAGGTGCTCGCGTACCTCGCGAACTGCGCGCCTATCGACACAGGGCCCGGGTATGTGTTATCAGATCGCGATGGCACTATCGACCTTTCGCCCAGTACCTTTCTTGCCGTCGTCCACCGCGTTTGCAACTGGGATGCGCTTTGCGCGCAACTGGTAGCGGCCCGGGCAGAAGTCGACCGGCTGCGCTTCGCTGAAGCTGATGCGTTGGCCCTCGTCCTCTCGCACGAAGGGCGGATAGCGCAGTTGGAGGGGCGCATCGCTCGCGCGTTTGAATGGGCTTCTGGCCGGTGGAGTGAATGGGGTGAAAGGGCGCTGTCGGTGGCGGCAATCCTCGACGGGGAAGATCCAGATGCGCGACCATGAGCTCCTGGGGCATGCTTTCGCTGCCCGCCGAGCGGGAGAGAGGAATGCGGGCTATGAAAGAGCGATACGGCAAGTTCCTGGTGGAAGTGGTCCACAAGGGATGCACGACGCGCTCGTGCTTCGCGTTAGGCTTTGACAAGGGCACATTCGTGCAGGGTGTCGGTTATCGCAGCTACCACCGCGATCATAAGGGCAATCTCGTTGAGTACCCCGTATGCGGCACGCGGCACTACCACGGTTGTCCCGTGCTTAGCGTGTGCCCACTGTGCCGGGCGCTCAGCTCATTGCTGCCGGGCACAGCATGCGAGTGGGGATGGTGTAACGGTGTAACGATTGAACGCGAGGAGCATAGGCCATGAACCACTGGGACCTACTCCTCGCCGGCGTCACGGGCGCCGTCGGTTTCCTCGTCGCGCTCGCCCTACACCGCGCCCTCGTGGCCGTAGCGCCCCGCACGCGCTGGCGCCGGCAGAGCGCGCGCATCGAAGCGCTCGTGATCGAGCTGGTGCGACTCCAGCACGACGTGCTGCTCTGCGAGCAGGAGCTTGCCGAGCTGGTTGACCGCTGCCCGAGCCCGGAGCGGCAGCGCTTTGCGGAACGCGTGCGCGACATCGCCCACAGCTTGGCGCCGCTACTCCTTGAGCAGCTTCGGCGGTTTGGGCTGGTAGCGCCACCGCCAACGCTTGCCGCGCCCATGGCGCCCGAGCCGGGGCCAGAGCCCGGACACGTGGTTGTGGCCAATGAGGATCGATGGGGAGATGAATCATGACGAGTGAGCGTAACAAGAACAGTTACTTGACGGATTGGGCACTTGCGGCAGATGCACTCGCGGACCACGGCTGCGATTGCGGCACCGACGAGCCAGGCACCTGCCTCGTGTGCCGGTGCGAGGCTGCCATGCGCACGGAGCGCAAGCGCGCTGAGCGGGCCGAAGCTGAAGTGGCATGGTTCGCGGCGAGGAGCGGCTGTGGCGTATATGATGACTGACATGACGACCGAGGAACAGCTCGTTGTAATCACACGCGTTTGCACGTGCCCGCGACTTGATGAGGTATATTCGGAGCTCGCCCTGGTGTTACGCGGCGTGCTCAGCCGCGGCGCCGAGCGAATGCGCGCTCGCGATTGTCCCTTCCACGGGACCGTGACAGGATTCATCGAGCACTTGACGCACGAATCGCCCGCTGACGTCACGTTCACGCTCACGCTCTGGGCGGGCGCCGTGCCTCTTGTGCGGTTCCGACCGTTGACGGCTGCCTATCATGAGCGCTTCATGCGATTCTCAAATATGAGCGCGCACGCGGAAGCCACGGGGCGCATCGACCGGTGGACTCTACAAACCGGCGACGGCGCCATAGTGTGCGGTGGGGCGGCTGGTGTGCCGTCCTATAACTACCAGCCGGCAGTGGCGCTCGATCACGACCTTGTGGCATTGGGGCAACTCGTGCGGCTCGGGCCCATGACGCTTACGGTGATATGATGAGCACCACGACCGCCATTGCGTGGACGGACGCGACGTGGAACCCGCTTCGCGGCTGCTCGCACGTTTCCACTGGCTGCGACCATTGCTATGCCGAGCGCATGGCAGCGCGGTTCAACGGACCCGGCATGCCCTATGCCGGGCTGACGCGCAACGGTCGGTGGACCGGTGAAGTGCGGGTTGTCGTAAGCGCTCTGGACCAGCCTTTGCGTTGGCAGCGCCCGCGGCGCATCTTCGTCAACAGCATGTCGGACTTGTTCCATCCCGCCGTGAGTGACGAAACCATCGGCAACATCTACCGCGTAATGGCGGAGTGCCCGCAGCACATCTTCCAGATCGCGACCAAACGGCCAGAGCGCATCGGCAAACAATGGGCGAGCGGGCCAAACGTCCATCTGCTCGTGTCGGTGGAACATCAACGCGCGGCCGAATTACGGCTGCCGTTGCTGCTGAATGCTGCCGCGGTGATGCGCGGTGTGTCGGCGGAGCCACTCCTTGGGCCGGTGGACCTGACGCCGTGGCTGCGGCAATTACAATGGGTGGTGGTAGGCGGCGAGAGTGGTCCCAACGCGCGCCCGTGTCACACTGAATGGATCCGTGGCATCATACAGCAATGCCAGCGCGCGCATGTGCCTTGCTTCGTGAAGCAACTTGGCGCGAACTACGTCGATGCGCCTAATGGCATTGGCGGCCCGCAGGCCGTATCGGATTTGATGCCTATCTGCCGACTGCGGCATCCGAAAGGTGGCGACATGACCGAGTGGCCCGAGGAGCTGCGCGTGAGACAATGGCCATGACCCCGCAGCAGCCCCATCCGCGATTGCTCCTGACATGAGAGACGCAACCATGATCCACCGCACAAAACTCTGCAACGTCGCCATCCACGCATCCGGCTGGGCCAGAGTGCCCGGCACCGGAGTGGAGGTCACGTGCCTCCCGGTGCTCGACGCGCCCTACCAAGTCGTGGGCGACCCCATGTTTGCGCGGCTGAACTACGATGAAGCACTCGTGGTCGCGCAGCGCTACGGCGCGCGGCTGCTCGCCCCCGGGCGCATCAACGATCTGCGTCGTCCCGGCGTCGCGCTTCAGCTGCAACCGTACCTCGGCACGCCAACGGCTGAGACGGAGATGCCCCACAGCGAACGGCACGACGCGGACATATGGCGGCAACTTCATGCGCTCGGCTGGAACGGCCGGCAGCCCGTTGTCGGCGTGGGCAAGCACTGGGTCGCCGACGCGCCGCCAGGCCGCTCACGGCTCGAGGGGTGGGACAAGGACGGCGCCGGCCCGGGGCTTGCGCTGTGGCAGCCGGATCAGGTGGCGCACAACCGCCTGCACTTCGACGACGGCACCACGACCGTGCTGGAGCGCGACGTGGGCCGTGCGGACTACGAGGAGCCGCCGCCATGTTCGGTGCCCATCCTCCCGCGCACCATCATGCGCGGCGACAAGGGGCCGGCCGTCGCGCGCTGGCAACGTACCCTGAACAGCAGCGACAAGCCCATTGCCTGGACGACGGCGCGGGGCGTCTATCGGCAGTGGCCCGACGCGCGCTGGCCGTTGGCCGTGGACGAGGACTTCGGGCCTCGGACGATGGCCGCGACCGAATGCTGGCAGAGCCGGCACGGGCTCGTCGCCGATGGCATCGTGGGACCGAAAACGTGGGCCGCCGCGCTTGCGGTCGGGAGCATCCCACCCCCGCCGGACACGCTGCCCTCGCCGCCGCCCTCGATGCCCGACGCGCCATCGAGCATCGAGAGCGCTACGGGCTCGTGGCGGGTCACTGGACCGCGCGCGCAAGAGCCGCACACCGATGGCTACCTCCAGGCGCGGCACTTCACCGAGATGCCGCCCGGGCGCGCGGTCGATTGGATCGTCTTGCATTCAAGCGAGAGCCCGATCCGCCCGGGAGTCGCGTGCCAAGTGGCGAGGTACTTCGAGGGGCCGAGCTCGCCGCGGGCTAGTGCGCATTACGTGGTCGACCGCGACCAGGTGATCCAGTGCGTGCTACTCCGCTGCGTGGCATGGGCCGCCCCCGGCGCGAACTCACGCGGGGTCCAAATCGAGATGGTCGGCCAGGCGATGAAGACGGACTGGCTCCGGGCCGGCGACGATGACCGTGCTGGCCTCGCGGTGCTCCAGTGCACGGCTCGGCTCGTCGCGGAGCTGTGCCGCTACTTCGAGCTGCCCGTCGCACGCGTCGACAGCGCGGGGCTGCTCGCGGGGGCGCGGGGCATCACGACCCATGCGGCGGCCACGGCCGCGTGGCATCGCAGCACGCACGTGGATCCAGGTGGCGCAACCGACCAGCGCTGGCCATGGGTCGAGTTTTTGGCGGCGGTGCGGGCATCGCCATAAAGGAAAACAATGGCAATCAAGAACGAATCGGTGACACTACGCAATCGACCGGGCGCGCTGCTCGTCGTGCATGCCTTCGCCGAAAAAGCGAAGCGCGAGATCCGCGAGAAGCAACAGAAGGCCTCGAAGAAGGTCAAAGAGGCGCGCGACCCCGGCGCGGAATGGCAGGCTGCGCGCTACGTCGACGACCGCGGGCGCGAATGCGTGCCCATCACTGCGGTCAAGAAGTCGCTGATCACGGCAGCGACGGCCTTTAAGTCGTCGTTGACCAAGGTCGCATTGCGGCAAGCGATCTTCGTCGACACGCTGGAAGGCGGCGGGGCATTGGTGCCGATCGAGCGGCACGATGGCACGCCGGCGGTCGGCACCATGCGCGAGGATGCGGTAACCATCGGCATCGCGACGCGCGGACTGGCCTACCGCCCGCAGTATGAAGAGTGGCAACTCCGCGTACGGATCGAGTACCAGACCGAGCTGGTCTCGCGCGAGCAGCTGCTCGGGCTCATCGACCAAGCGGGCTGGGGAGTCGGCATCTGCGAGGGGCGGCCGGAGAAATCATCGGCCCTCGGCTGGGGCCGGTTCGAGCGCGTACCCGAGTGACGTGGCAGGCGAGGCCTGGCTGGGCGAGGCCGGGCGTGGCACGGCGAGGCGCGATATGGCAGGCGTGGCCTGGCGCGGCGCGGCCGGGCATGGCTTAGCGCGGCAGGCATGGCACGGCTTGGCGGGGCATGGCGCGGCGAGGCGGGGCGCGGCCCGGTGAGGCAGGCGTGGCAGGTGCGGCCCGGCTAGGCATGGCGGGGCGCGGCAGGGCAAGGTGTGGCAGGCGTGGCCTGGCGAGGCCCGGCTTGGCGAGGCGGGGCCTGGCAGGCGTGGCGAGGCATGGCGGGGCCTGGCAGGCGTGGCGAGGCATGGCGAGGCCTGGCGAGGCATGGCAGGCCAGGCATGGCAAGGCGGGGCGCGGCCCGGTGAGGCAGGCGAGGCGGGGCCTGGCCCGGCTGGGCACGGCGGGGCGGGGCGAGGCGAGGCGAGGCCTGGCGTGGCAGGCGTGGCGTGGCCGGGTGCGGCGCGGCAGGGCGCGGCGCGGCAAGGCCTGGCAGGCGCGGCAAGGCGCGGCAGGCATGGCGGGGCAAGGCGCGGCCTAGCAAGGCGCGGCAAGACATGGCGAGGCCCTGCGAGGCGAGGCATGGCATGGCAGGCATGGCTTGGGGAGGGGCCAAATGCGACGTGGACGCCCACTAGCGCATCCGCCGCTCAATCTCGCTCGCCGGCGGCAATTCGAACGGCTCGGGCAGCGGCGCATCGCTCTCACTGCCCCCATCCGGCGGTCGGGCGCCGAGCACGCCGAGCCCGTCGAGGAGCAGCCGCAGCTGCTCGTAGGCCTCCAGTGCCCGCGAGCGCCTCAAGGCGAGGTGCTCGTCATCGGCCCCGTCTGCCGCCAGGACCCCGGCATCGAGAGCCGCCAGGGCCGTCCAGGCGAGCCGGAGGGCTTGGTCCACCTCGGCCTGCGCTGCTTGGCTCGGGTGCCGCGCGTAGTAGGCCTCGGAGCCGGCCGCCGCAACGTCGAGCAGCGAGCCGAGCACCTGTGCGCCCTGGGCAATGCGCGGCAACGCGCTCCAGAGGGCAGGGCAGCCGGCGAGGGCGAGCGCAACGACGAGCAGGGCGAGGCGCCTCATGGGATCGCCTTGTCCTTGAGCGAGTGCATGACCATTTCGTTCGCGCCTGTGGCGACCATCAGAGCCGTCAGCGCCGCCTCGCCGACTTGGGCGAGGGGCACCCCCGACCAGATGGCCGTCGCCGCCGCGCCCGCGACCGTGATGGCGATCGCGACGATGCGCTTGGCGACGGGCCGGCCGTCGAGCTGGTCGCGCACCCAGGGGGCACGCT
>ERZ1292632.3409-Hain-H43-01um-R2-3409-length-12172-cov-18_pt1 | contig 12172 bp, 17 predicted proteins | sample MGYA00564407_ERZ1292632 | MGnify/ENA primary metagenome ERZ1292632 (study PRJEB36523, sample SAMEA6512637) | groundwater metagenome | collected 2019-01-08 | study: AquaDiva: Metagenomics assemblies of 32 groundwater samples
GGAGATCTGGCTCTAATATTTGGATCTCATCGGAAATATAACCGACTAAGAGATCAGTAATATTAGATGGCCCGGCTCCCCAAGTAGTAGCCCTTACTGTTACAGGCATACTCTAATTCTTTAGAATCGTTAGGTTATCGAAATATCGCCACGAGTTTCCGCTTCAAGGAGTTTGGCTCGTTTTTCTTCACGAGTTAACTCATTGAGTTTCTTTTCTTCACCAGTAATCGGCTGCGTTACAGCTGAACCACCGGCAGGATTTTCCGGCTTAGGCGGAGGTGGAGGAGCTTGTTGGCCCAATTTCCCGGCCTTGCCTAATACGGCGAATGTGGCATCTTCAACGGAATATCCAGAAAGAACTTTGGCCCTTATGTCATCTTTGTGGTCTTTGGCCACGGGATGACTAGCCAATACATCCGCAAACCCGCTGTTAAAGGAGTTCTCTCTTTCAAGTTCGGCGATTTTTTGGTCGCGTTCGCTTAAAAGACGATTCTTCTCGTCGCGTTCTTCCGATGTTAACCTAACTTTTTCTGAAAGATCTTTAATACGTTTTTCTACTTTATTATCTTTCTCAATCTCGTCATCGAGTTGTTCCAAGTCGAGTTCATCAGCCATATTGCGCAGTGGTATAAGAGGCGAATCTTATCCCACGAATTAGTCTATTTTCAGTTGTCTTTTGACTAGAAAGACATACGATGCCCTATTTATTTACTCTAAATCGGGCAATGTGCTTGCCAGAACACGCGTACGAGTTGCACCAAACAACCAGTTTATCTGGATTGTCTGGATGTTCCGCGACATTCAATACCGATTGTTTTATCACATCCGTCGGGTTTACACCCTCGTTGCAATAAGAGCAACGCATCTCTCCCAATCCTCTAAAATGAGGGCAGAGTTGATATTGAAAATGTGATGGGACATTCTTGTCCAAAATACCACAGAATTCGCAGACACCTCCGCGTATTTGCGGAAGTCGTCTCGTCATCGGTTCCGTGTATCCACCCTGTCTTTCTAAAGATTTTGGTCTTGGAAGAGCTGCTGGCTCAACTTTGACCTCGGTTTCTGGAGCATTAGAGGGCTCCGTCCCTTGGGTTTTCATGTTTTATTTGATTTTTAATATTCTCGATCTGTTGCCTTTTGGCCTCAGATAGTTTTTTTAAATCAGAATATCTTTTTGCCCATTTAAGTTCTCCTTGCAACTTATAAATCTTGGGCGGATTTATTTCGTCTTTTGACACTTCCAACGCTAACTGCTTTTCGAGATTTGTTACTATTTCATCTAATAGCAATTTTTTAAGTTTTTGCCAGCTTTCACTGGTCTCAACCTGGTTAATTGCTTCAATTATTTGAGCTAACTCACCTTGTTGCCTTTGAAGAAATAGTACTTTTTCGTCTTCTAACTCTAAATTATTTAGAATAATTTTAGAATTGTTCATTATTCTCCACGTGATTGGGTGTTGGTGAAAACCTGGACTCTTTCATTAAGAATGGATGTAACAGCGGCTGAGTATCTCAAGAAAACGCGGCCATACTGGCTCATCATTCCTAATCCAGAGAAATCTTTCTGGGCTAAAGTCGAAGCTCCCGCTCCGCCAGTCGTGCTTAAAACACTTACTGCGGTTCCAGTTCCAACTGAAGCCACGCCCTGGGTTGGCCTAAATCCGAATCCACCAACTGGTATGTTAAGCCATTCGGCCAAAACACTCCCGCCGGTATTGGAAACAATGCTTGTTCGGGCCACATCATACCAAGTCGCACCGCCATTGTCGGTAGTCTGCAAAACAGCGGAAACTCCTCCTGCGAGGACTGAGGCTTCAAGTTTAACAACAACATTATCGCAATCTTGCGGAAGAAGAAAAGTGTTTGCCACTCCGCCTGCCGTTGAAGCTGGCCCGGTAGCGTTTATGGCACTGTTATTTACATCTAAAACATTTGTCAACGGTAATCTTATAGACAAATTATTATTAAGTTAGTCGAGGTAACTTGATTAACTATCTTTATCGACCCCTTACAAGCAAAACCGACCCAATAGAAGGTCGGCAAGCTGCCTGGTGGGAATCTCGACAAACCCGCCAGGAAGCTGGCGAACCTTCCTTAAGTGTCGAGATTTTGCTTGTTAAGGCATCAGGAAAAATTCCTACTACCCATGTGCTTTTCAACTATCTTGTTTATCTTTTTTCGTTTTTTATCTACACCGGATATTCTACCTTTATTCTTAGAAGCGTAAAAAACTTGTTCTCCTTTTTTAGAACCATATTCTTTTTTCATTGCTCTCATTATTTTTTTACCTTTTGTGCTTAATGGCATATTAAAGGGTATTTATATAATCGATAATCTCATTAAGTTTACTTCTTAAATTGTTTAAATCTTCCCTGCCAAAATCAATTTCGACATGACCCAATTTAGGTCTGGGGGCAGTTGCATCTTGCGGGCCGCTGGCGAATATTTCAACTTCTAATTCTTTTGGTAATTTAGGTAAAGTATCTTTTTGTTTTTTTGCCATTTTAATATTGTGCGGTTAATACACTGCCATTGCCTGCAAATGTTTTGTAGGCGACAGCCGGATATAATCCTTCAGCTCTATTTACTCCTTGGACACTTGCAAAATCACTGCTTGTCGCTACAGGAATAACATATCTTTTGACAGTATTGGTTTGAACCATAAAATCCCAATTACCAGTTGCGTTTGCTGTAATAACGCTTGTTCCGGCTACTGAAGAATCTACTATTGCTTGTGTAAGCCATTTACCGGCTACGTGTTGATTAACAGCCGCCACTTCAAGTTCTGTGGTATCGTGTCCTAAAAGTAAAATTGAAGAAGCCGTAGCGTTTTCTTTGTTAGTTCTTGCCAAAGCTATCTTTGGCGGAACATATCCGTCTTTTGGATTATTGTCTTTTCCTCGTGGTACTGATGGTGAATAATTATTAGACAATTGTTTGTTGAGCTGTCTTCATCTCCTGTTTTAAGGGTGCGGCGGCGCCCTGCGGAGATAGACGCTCTTTGTTAATTTTTGGGGAGTTATCAACAGGCATTCCCATGCCTTCTTCGCCCATTATAGCATACTTTTGTCCATTTGCATACTCCCTGTGTTCAGCAATATGAAACCATGTAGCTAAAGTTTTAGGCATAAGCATTTGATGGATATAAATATGCGCCGTATGGTCATCGGTCTGTAATACTTGGGGATATTTATTTTCTTTCAACATCTCGTTTTCTTCTTGCGCATGCATTTCATCAAGTGTCTCTGGGAACATTATATCAATCAATGAAGGATCCTGCAAGAACTTAGGAAAGAAAACATGCTTGTTGAAATTTCTCATTCCGTCAGGCCCAAGATTTTGAGCAAGTTGCGGATAAAGATTAATAAGGTCTCTTCTTAAAACCAACTCTTTAAACTCGGCTTCTTTGGCTGAATAAACCAACACCCCAGGTGGGAAATCGGTCTTAAAATCCGATAACTGTATCTCTTCTGTTTTAACTCCCTTAACTCCTACTATATTGGCCATTTTCGACCCCAGTTCCTCTCCATATTTCTTATACCGATGGAACCAATGACTCCAAAATTCCGCTTCACCAAATTGCATAACTTTTGACTGAAGCGATTGTGCCATATCGTTTAATTGCTGTTGTATAGCCACTTCAGTCGCGGTTTCTTGACCTCCTGTTTCGGGTTGCAATGCTACCCCCGTTCCTACTGGAGCGTTAGCTTCCTGCTGCAACATCGTCATGAAATTAATAAGTCCGGCAGACATTGGGTCTTCCTTATTCAACGGCCAAGACGCCGTTTCGTCATCCATCGGAATATGCTGATTTATCTGACGTGAAAAGAACTGGGTTACGTCTCGGACTTTATCGGGGTTGTAACCATAAATCGGATTAGCCCTGTCCTTGGCCGCAATAAAAGCTAGGTTGAGCAACACGCTCTTGGCTCGATGTTTATCTTCAAGCAAATCGGCCACGGAAAAAGTGATAGATGAATGCGGTTCTCTGAATGCTTCTTTAACTACAATGGGCCATTTGGAATCCGTATCAATAGAAGTTCCATCAGGAGCTACAATTTGTTCACCATCTTCCAAATCCAGTTTCATTTGGAAGAGTTTTTTAGTGAAGTCTTTATCAACCCAACAGACATTTTTATTTCCTTTGCCGTCATATCCGTAGAACTCAAGTATCTGATAAACATCACCTGCTTGAGTATCGGTCGCCATAGGCGTGCCTTTTTTGGCTTCATCTCGTTTAACCCTATAGTCCCATAAGTAACTATCAACTCCGGTAGGTATCTCTTTAGGGTCTTTAATACCGTCAATCACACCTGCTTTAATAAGTTTCTTGAGTTCCCACTTGGTCTTAGTTACCCATTTCCAGTAATAACGCCAATCTTGGACATTCTCAAAATAAGGATCATATCCAAAGACCAAAGGATTGATTACTGAAGGTTCTATGATTTTTTGTTTCTTGTTAAACCGCAGAGTCTCTAGGTATCCCCGACCAAAAAATAGTGTATCCCAGCACCAATCATAATCCAGCTTGGCCTTGTTCATTTCAAGGTAATCGGATTGAGCCAATAAGTTATATGAGTTGATTTGATCTTGCAGAATCCCTTGCGAAGGAAGGAATTTTATCTGCATTTTGTCATCATAAAGAGCGGAAAGAGTCTTATTAAAAAGCGACAACAAAAGTGTTGACGCTATGTTTTGGTCGCCTCTGTTGAGATTATTAAGCAAAACTAATTGCTGAACTTGTCGGCGTTTGCGGGCTTGAAGAAATTCAAAACTTTCTTCATATTTAGAGCGGATTTCGCTTAGAAGAATAATATGGACGAGTAGTCGAGGTACTCTTTAGCAATTCTTCAGCAATTCTTCGGAAAGGTTCTTAGGTTTTTCCATAAACAACACTTCGCGTCTGGCTTTGCAAGGAATAAAGAATTGATATCTGTGTCTCTTTATGTCAATTATAACACGAGGTGAAATTTCTTCCAAGGGGATAAGTCCATCGCCCCACAAAATTGTCTTAATCTGTTTGGCATGAGAATTAAAAAGAGTTTGCTTGTCGGGAAAATTCCTTACTTTGGGATTCATTTTAAATCTGAATGTTCTAATCGTTACGGTTTGGCCTATCCCTGGATCCAACAAGGGCATGCCCTCGACATCTAAGTTCGCTCCATATTCATATTTGGTATTGTCGTCAACAGCTACACCATTCCCGGGCTTTAGTTCCGCTAACTCTTTCTTAAACTTTTTAGCATTAGCATCTGTTTTATTCATTTCTCCAAATTTTATTCATTAAATCAAATTGTTCTCTCCCTTGCATTTGTTTCATTGTCCGAGTGCTCTTAACTGTTTGATCATTAATTGCCATCGTTAAAACGGCGGCATCTACAACATTGGGCGAAGCGATATTCTCTTTAAATAAATCCTCTTTCGGCTGAATGATTATCTTACCGTCTTTATTCTTGTACTTTACTATTTCTAACTCATTCCAACCATAATCCCGTTTTAGCTTGCCGCCAGATAATATCCATTTCCTTAATCTGAAATGCCATTCCGCTTTAAGATTCTGATATTGGTCGTCTTCGCTCTTTTCTCCAAAAGATACTCCTCTTATATTATAATCCATTTCTTTTAATCTGTCATACACGCCTTGCCCCACACCAGTTTTATCTACTACCCACATATCAACTTTGTATTTTCGGTTTATATCAACAATTCTGCTCACCAAATCCATTGTGTTTTGAAGTTTTTGGTTAAATACTACTTCCGCTAAATGAGCTGATTTTATGACTATCGCGCTATTATCTCCGCCAGCCGCCGGGTCTATCCCACCAATTACGAATCCTGAATGTTCTGTTTCATTCGTTAAACTGGCTTGAAGTTCTCTATCATTCACTAGCCGGATGTAACCCTTTTCATCCATACTTTCACTGAAGGCATCCCAATCACCCTCTAAATAGGCTCTGCGTTGATTTTCGGGCAACGATTCAAGCTGTTTATAATATTCTTGCGGAAGATAAGGATTGTCCGTAGGTAAGGCCGGCACAAACACAAATTCATATTGTTCCTTCTCTTCTGATGGGAAAAGCCGTTTAACCCACATATTCTTAACCCATGCTTCGCCTAAGGGATTACAACCTGCCAGAAATTTCACATCTTTAATTCCCGGCCATCTATGACGGGAACGAAGCATATCAAAGGTGCTTTTAGGATTACGATTTATCTCATCTACCGCAATCGCCGCGAATTCAACTGAAAGATAATTCTCCGGTTCGGCAAGGTTGCGAAAAGCCAATATACCACTTCCATATTCAGGCTTCAGGGTAAACTCGTGTTTTTGCTGATTATAATCTCCTAACCAGACAGGAAATTCAAACTTAATTTTTGTTAAATGCCTATCATTAAGCGCGACATAATCCTCACAGAATAGCCCGGCACGTATTCCTTTAATTTTATATTTGGCAAAGAACTTCATCAGCCAATAAATCATAGACCAACGCAACCATCGTGATTTACCCGAACCCACCGAACCGCCAAATAAAACAAACTTGAATCTTTTGCTTGCTTCTAAAGCTTCCTTTTGTTTAGGAAAAAAATTTGAAAGTTCTGTGAATTTGACGACTTCTTCGTTTTCATTCATCTATTGAAATAATTTTAGTTATTACTTCACCTTGAACATTTACATCGCTATCAGGATTTCCTTCAGTCATTTTCCATCTATCTATCGCCGTTACTTTTTCTAAAAACTTTCTTTTCTTTTTTTCATCCCAACTTTCAAATTCCTTACGACTAAATTCCTTCAATGGATTCCTTGGCCTTCCACCTGCATTTCCTTTCCAATCAGCTCCTGGTTTAAATTGTGTGTCTTCACTAGGCATTTTACCAGTTTTAATCCAGCTTTGTGGGTTTTTTTATGGGCTTTATTAAATGTTTATATTTATCCCTATTATTCTTGAGATAATCGGGCCACTTACTTTCATCTAATGTATAAGTAAAATCTCTGCCCAAGAAGTCTTTATTATTTGATATGTTTTCTTTAAGATTGTCAAGCACCCAATCATTGGCATACGAATCACTTGTGTAAGAATCGGTAAGTTTCTTCTTGACATTTTCAGAGCCGCCTTGTGATGTGAAATGCCAGCCATATTCTGATTCCGTTTTGAACTTTAAATTTGAGCGTAAATGGTTTAAACACTCATCTTTAATGTCTTTATAGCAAGCAACCAATGTTCCCCAAAATTCTTCATTTGATTTGTTATTCAGCCAATAACTATAAACCATTAATTTTAACTTCTTTGGCAAATTTACATATACAAACTCTGGATTTATATATATAAATTCAGGACTCCATATTTCATCACAATCACCGATAAATATTATATCTTCATCCGTTAAATCTTGCAACGGGATTTTTAGATGCTCTTTAATATAAAATTCTTGTAACCAATGTTGAGCGCCTTGGCCATACTCCGTATTGGGGCTTTTTCCAGCCATTTCCCATATTTCCTCATTATCCCAATCATCTAAAACATAATACTTGATTTTATGTCCCCATTTTTTAAAAAGTTCTTTATCTCTCTCAAAGTATAATGATTTGGATTTCCCAGAAAAAGTCTTTGTTGCTTCCATTATAACAAATCTATCAACAAAATCATCTAAGATGTTAAGCCTTAATTCCAGTAATTCTCGCTCATTGTTGTAAGTAATCGCGTCTATCACCATAATTAATGTTTATAACTTTACGAGAGTTTACCCAAATTATTGGCGTTGATATAGTCAATTAACTTTTGTTTTTCTTCTTCGCTGACTAGATTTTTGTTCATACAAAACACATTTCTATAACCTATGTTGAAACAATCAAATTCCTCACTTAAAAGGCCTCTAATCATCAAGTCATTGTGTTTGCCCCAATGCTCATATTGGATGTATTTAATAATGTGAAACCAATTTGTGGCTCCCAGCAATACCTTTAAATCATAACCTTCGGTATCTATTTTAAGAAAGTCTATCCGGTTAACGTTCTTTTCTCGAATATACCAATCAAGCGTTTTAATCGGCAATTCTAAATCGGCTTTTCCGCTTTCCGGGCAACCCCCGCTTCCCAAAAATGCCTGTAAACCTTCTTGATAACCCCTTATTTCTTCTTTGTCTCCCAACCCAAATGCGTTGATGTAAACATTAGTTTTTCCTTCTGTTTTTCTTTTTAATTCTTCACTAAAAAGAGGATTGGGTTCAAATGAGTGGTGTTCCGATTCAGGCCATATTTCCAGGTAATCAACGTCAGTTCTGGCTCCAACGTCAAATATAACTTTCAGCTCTTTAAGCTGTTTGAATAGCTCTAATTCTTCTTTGGAAATTGGGGTTGTTTCTATAAATACTGACATCTAATTTGGGTTTGAAACCTTTTTTCATATACCATCTATTATATCAGTTCCCCACAAATAAAACAAATTTCTTTCGAGGAGTTGGGCTTCTCCGGGATAAACGGCCCATATTAAAAAATTGTAAAGTTTGATATACAAATCAATGGGATGCTTTTGTATATCTTCTTTAGTTAAAATATAGTTCGACCCGGGTGCAAAAGCATTATATTCTCGTTCATCCATTTTAAAAATCTTTCTTATTTCATTAAAATATTTACAGGGATATTCATTCAAAAACCAGAAATTATTTATTTCATAATAAATCCCGTTTTGATAATAGCTGACATTTTTGTCGGTGCCATGTCTTTTAACATACTCTTCTGTACCATCATACTTAATTTCTTTATGATTCTTGGTAAGCAAAGGAGTGAAGAATGAATTATTTTTTACTTGGTCAAACTCTTCTTTGGTAATATACTTAAAAAGATTGGCCTTTGTATAAATCATTACTGGAGGCAGATTACTGTAATTTGTGATTATAAAGTGTAATTTATCGGCTATATCAGTGCCTAAATTAGAAACTATAATTGAGCCAGGAATCGGTTCGTCGCTTCTATCGTAAAGAATCATGCTTGGAGCATATTCTTGAACCCAATTTACATCTTGATTGTATCGGCTTATGAAAAAGTTACAGGCCATATTAATTTCTATCCCAAAATCGAGATTCTCTTTTAGAGCATAGCAATGGTCAAATGTGTATAAATCGCTTATAGAAATTTTGATTCATACTCCAAACACCAACATTGCGTCTGGCCCACATTCTGGGGGCAATAGTTAATCCCTTATTCAGCCATCTTGGCAATATTGCAAATGAAGAATTGGATATAATCGCATATTTGGCGAATCTTAAACTTCTCCAGTTAATGCCTATATTATGGATAACTTCATAATCTGGAAAGAATTGTTTAGCCAAATTTTCATCGTCAGTATGAACCTGAAACTTCATATTTGGGTGAATTTCTTTCATTTTCTTAATCGCCTCATCATAATATTCTTTTGGTAAAAACAAATCAGGATAAATAGCAAATTCGCCCCCTCTAAAATTTATTACACATAAATCATCGGGCATTTCTAAAGGTTCTACTTTCAACCATTCATTTACTTCTTTTTCTCGGTGTTCCCAGTATCGAGAATCCTGAAATTCACCATCTATAATCGTATTATCTTCTATGAAGTTAAATTCGGGGTCATAAGAAGAAATGTCAACTCCATTTTCTTTAACTTTTTTTTCATTAAAAAACTTATAAAACTCCCCGTCATAATAACTTGGCATAAAATCCTTGCTGCATCCCATATCTATATCCATAAATGATTCACCCTTAAATCCTTGTTCTTTACCCGCGCCGTCATCAATATAAAACATTCCAAAATTATACCCTTTATCCAAAGCTAAAACTCTAGTTGCTACATAGCGATGTAGTTGATTGCCCAAACCTGACCCTTGATGAAAAATACCTACAATCATAAATATTTATGGAAACCAAATGTGTCTTTATCTATAAGTTCAGGAATATCTAATTCTCTTGAAAACTTTATCGCAACTTCTAATGGTGCAAATTTAATTCCGGCTTTTTTAAGTTCATCCCTGTAATGCACACATAACATCCCATCTTCGTGAGGAAAACCAGTGTCTTTATCGGTAAATTCTAAGCCAAGTATTGTGGGTGCCCTTAGCAGTTTTCGGCTTCTAAAAGAAAACCCACCATTACCTACACGTACCAATTCTCCTTTGGGTGTTCGGTAAGATATTTTATCGTCTTCGGGAGGTATAGGCCAAGCACTTCCGATGTAATCGAATTTAAACCATTCCTCTCTCCATTTTGAACCATCCAGAATCCAAGAATCATTTTGAACCAAGAGCACATAATCCGAGCCGATATACTGCCATAATTTCATAGCAATAAATTCGTTATATCCTTTATAATCCAGTTTATCTATTTTAATCACATCTATGCCTTCTGCTTGGATATCTTCGTGGGTTAGGAGAATTGAATGAGTGAATTTAAATTGAGCTTGGCTTTTTCTCATAGCTTCAATGGTTTCTGGAACTTTGGTGCAAGCCACAGCGACTAAATCCACCGTAGGGAGGGGAACGCACCAAGAAGAATCTGGAGCAGTTGTTATATTTAAAAGACCCTCTTCTTCAACTAGAATCTTTTGTATATAAGGTATCCAAAAATCATGGCCGGACAATATTCCTCCCGGCTTGATTTTGGGCCTCCATGCTTTGATATCTTCTCTTACACTATCTTCATCATGTTCTGCGTCAATATAAACAGCATCTAATGAACCATTTTCAAAATCTTTAGCTGCTTCTATGCTTGTCTTTCTAATTTTAATTATATTCGGAACATCTTTTGTGCGTTCAATGAACATTCTTTCAGCTTCAATAAACATTTTATCATGTTCCGGGATCCTACCCTCTGGAGGAACTTTATAATCGTAGCAATCAACGCTATAAACTGTATTTACGAAGTTAGCAAAAAGAAGAGTTGAAATACCCTCTAAAGAGCCCACTTCAACCATCTTAAAATCTGGTCTAAAGAATTGTCTGACCATCATATAAAGACCCGCGACACTGTTGTGTTCACTGAAAGCCAGTTGACCCATTCGAGGCATTGAGAAAAGTGTTTTTAAATCAAGTTTCATTTCCAGTAATTATACATCCCCTTTTCTAATTCATAATTTATATGTTTGGTTTCTCTATGGGGCTGAAGCATTGCCCATTTAAACATCTCCTTAATCGTTTCTTTAATATCTGTTTTATCCTCAAAACCTAGTTCTTTTTTAGCTTTGTCGTGATTAGAGTAGGCATTTTTAACCTCATGCCTTTGTTCAACATATTCTAGGGTTGGATTATAGCCAAAGTCATTGGCTATTGTTCCCACAATATCGGCCACTTCATTCAAGGTATGCTCTTTATCAGAACCCAAGTTAAAAATCTCGTTATTGCCTAAAATCATCAACTTTTCAAGCGATTGCAGACAATACTTAATATCCGAAAAAGCCCTTTTTTGTTCACCATCGCCAAAAATTTGAATTGGTTCGTTGTTTAATACTCTTCTAATCCAAATGCCTATGACATTTCTGTATTTATCCCAGATATTCTGATAAATACCAATAACATTATGGGGGCGCGCGATTGCGTAATTGAGACCGAACTGATTGCATGCTTGAGCCAAATCCATTTCAACTGCATATTTTGAAATCCCATAAGGATCGATTGGGTGAGGAATATCAGTTTCTTTGAATGGCGGTTTTCCCTCGCCGTAAACAGCCATTGATGAAGTGAATATAATCTTCTTAATATCATTTTTGATACATTCATTGATAACATTTATTGAACACAAGAGGTTGTTTGTGTAGTTAAAATTTCTGATAAAAGGAGACAATCCTTCAGCGGCATAAGCGGCAAAGTGATAAACATAATCCGGTTTAACTTCTACAAAAGTTCTTTCTAGAACATCCGTATTTAAAAGATTAAATTCATTGAAATCTATCCCTGAATCAATATAATCTAAATATCCTCCGGATAAATCATCAATGCCATAAACCTCGTATCCTTTATCTAAAAGGTATCTTGAAAAATGAGAACCTAGCAATCCAGCGACTCCCGTAATTAATACTTTAGTTTTCATAGAATTTGTCAAAAACCTTAATTATATATTCCAAATCTGATTTTGTAAGTGATGGATGAAGTGAGATCCAAAAGGAATGCCGAGTAATATATTCTGCCTCTTTCAAATCCCCAACTTTTC
>ERZ1292632.3410-Hain-H43-01um-R2-3410-length-12170-cov-5_pt1 | contig 12170 bp, 20 predicted proteins | sample MGYA00564407_ERZ1292632 | MGnify/ENA primary metagenome ERZ1292632 (study PRJEB36523, sample SAMEA6512637) | groundwater metagenome | collected 2019-01-08 | study: AquaDiva: Metagenomics assemblies of 32 groundwater samples
TCGTCGGAAACCCGCGCTGTTTCTGCAACCCAGCCGCCCTCTGATTGGTCGAGGTTGACATGCCTATGCGCGGCGACTAGCCCTCGCCCATCACCAAAGTCGAATGCAAATTGCGACATAGCCTATATTTCCTTTAGCTCATCCCACGCGGCCCTGGCCTGCGCGAACTTCGTCCGCGCCGCGTGAAGGCGCTCTACGGGGTCCGGGGACGCCTGCGCTGTTTCCATTGGGGTTGTCATGGCTTCGCTCCTTCCTTTTTCGCCGCCGCCGCTAGGACGCCAGCCCAGACGCCGGGAATGTCCTTCGCCAATATCTCTCCTGGCCCCTTCACGTTAGCAACAAGGCAGACCTGGGCGTACCCGACGCCCTTCTCGTTGGCCCGCTTCATCAGTTCCGGCACGCTGGTCGGCGCCGCCTCAGAAGGCGCGTCCTCGGCGGACGGTTGGAAAAGGCGCGCCTCGCCCACCACAACGCCCGCCGGGGCCTCTGGCTTCACCGCTGGGGCGGGCGCAGGCTTGGGCGCGGCCTTCGTGTCGGGATCGCCCTTGCACCAGTGCCCGCCAGGGAGCTTGTTCGGGCAGTAGGGGCCGTAGTTTCCCTCCACCTTGCCGCACAAGTGCAGAGAGCACCATCCGAGCGAGCGGTCTACGTCATGGCGCACGGGAGCCTGCGATGCCTGCGTAGACTCGTCCGGCAAATCACCCACTTCCTCCGCGCTCACCTCCCCTGCGCCTATCAAGTCGGAGATAGCCCGGTTCTTTGCTCGCGTGTGCGCCGTCGCGGGGATGTCCCCAGGGTGTGACCAGTGGGACCAGCCGGAACAGTTTGACGGACAGCACTTGTGCTTGCCCCTGCCCTCTTTCAAACAGTCCTCCTCAAAGGCCGCGTCGCAGCACCGCTCCGAAAGATGGCACTCGTGATACCCTTCTGCCTCGCGTCCGTTTGGGGCCGTTGCTCGCACAGTGAAGGCCGCAAATGTGGGGCGTCCCCGCTCGTCGCGTACAACCTCCCTTTCGACAATCCTGTCTGTCAGGTCGTAGAAGCGCGCGAGCTTGCGGAAGGCGGACTTCTTGCGAAAGTCCCCGTCCCATGTCTTCTGCACGTCCTCCGGCTTGATGATGGCCTCGCAGAGCTTGACGTACTCATTCCAAGCCTGCACCGCTCCCGCTGTGTCTACGGCAGGGAGCACGATTCCTGTCCGAGGCGCTATTGCCAGCGCCTTGCTTTCGTCACTCATGCCAGTCCTCCTTTTGCCAGAAGCGCCGCCAGGTACGCCGCGAACCACACCAGGATGAGCGTCATGGCTTCTCCTTCGCCAGCGCGATACCGCGGGCTACCCTCTCGTCTACCCGGAGGAAGCCCTGGCCTGCCAGCTTGTGCAGATGGTAGCTCGCCACAGACGTGCTGCGGAACCCGCAGCCCCGCCTGATGTCGCGGACGCTGGGCGGGTAGCCTCTGTCGTCAATGTACCGATGGATGAACGCTAGCACCCGCTCCGTCGGCGTCAAGCCCACCACGCCCGACACTGGTTCCTTGTTCGGGTTCGCGCCAGGACCATAGTCGCTCATCGCAGCGCCCCCGCCGCAGCGTAGGTGAACAGCGCCAGGATGACGATTACCGCCACGCCCGCCAGCAGGTCCGCCAGGGAGTCTCGTATGCTAGGCGTCATGCGGTCACCTCCCTCTACGATGCCGGGACGAACCCGATAGTTGTTGCCTTCCGCTCCTGCTGCTCGGTGCGGATGTTCGTGTAGCCCCGCTGCGCCCACTGGTCTCGCCGGACTGCCGCCGCCTCCGGGCACCCGTCCACGCCCAACTCCCAGTCCTGGCCTAGCTTTGGGTCAACCCCCCGCGTGACAAAGACGATTCGCATGGCTTCACCTCTATCCTGAGCGCGCCACTCCTTGCGCTTCTGCGCCGCTTCCCCGCGCAGGTCGTGGCGGTCTGGTCCCTGTTTCATGTCCTCACCCCCTCGATTCTTGGCTGCGTCGCTACCCAGCAGTCGGCGCAGAGCACTCCGTAGACGCCCTCGCCTTCCCGCTTCTCGGATAGCCGCGGGAACGTATGCCCGCACTTGGGGCAGGTGCGCATGTCGAGCTTGGCTGTTAGAACTTTCATCGCGCTATCCCTTCGGCGCTAGGAGCGTTTGGCACCGAGGGCACCGCTTGGGCTGGGCCACTCGACTGAGCCATTCCCATCGGCATTCCTTATTGGGGCACTTCAGCAGCCGCCGCCGGGGAAGCGTTTTAGTCGCCATGCCACAACATTATCATATTGTCATGCCGTTGTCAATGGGTTAGTTGACGATAAAAGAATGACTTGGGGGGAAGGTTGCCCTAGTACCGGGCGAACCCCGCCAGGATGTCCGGCGTCCACGGTTGCGGCTTGCGTTTGAACGCCGGATCGACCGCCCAGACTGCGCCGTCCGGGTCCGCCAAGATACCGAAGATGTGCGCCGCCCTCTCCCCGCTCGGTAGCAGCGCCCAGGGCGTCGTGCCGTCCGCCACGCCTATCTGCACCTCGAAGCCGCTCCACCGATGCACCCAGACGGCGAAGTCCATAGCGCGGTTGTCGCAGTCGGAGACTTCCGGCTTCGGCGGCGGCATCAAGTATAGCCGCCAGTGGTCTATGATAGGCTGGTACGCGGACGCGGGCAGGACGCGGTAGAAGGCGTCCAGGAATTGCGGCGGGCCGACGCTCCCCGGCACGACGGGCGGATGCACTACGGCGCCGACCTTTGCCTTCATCCAGGCGGCGTCGCGGGTTTCCGCCAGGGTGTTCGGATAAGGCGGCAGAAGATACTTTGCATACCGCTGATTGAGCGTGGCGTTCTGCTCGTTCAGGCTGGTAATGGTCTGTTGAAGGTTCGCCTCTCGCTGCTTTTGGGTGGCCTGCTGCTCCTTCTCCTTTTGTAGTAAGCCCGCCTCGCGCTCCTGCAAGGCTGCGGTGCGGTCTCGCCACATCGCCTCGGATGCCTGTAGCCCCGCTTGGCTTGCACGCAGCCCCTCGATTTGGCCCTGGGCCGACTCCGTGGCGACCTGAGCGCCCGCAAGGGCCTGCTGCAACGTGTGTTTTTCCATGACGCAGGAGGCCAGCGAGGTCATGGTGTTGCGGTGCTTCTCGCCCGCGTCCGCAAGGGCAGCTTGCAGGTCTGCGACTATGGACTCGCTTTGTTGGCGCGTCAGACGCTCGGTAACGAGGGCTTCCTGAGCGGTCCGCAACTTGCCAGGCGCGGCGAGGACTTCCCAGAGCCAGGCCAGGACGGGGTTCACGGCAGCGTCACCGTCGCGCCAACTTTGGGAAACTCGCCCTGCCGCTGCCTGTCCCACACGATGCTGCGAGCATAGGGCGTCTCAGCGTTGCCCAACCATAGCAACGCTTCGTTCCCTATTACTCTGGATGGGTTGACTACTGTGACGGTGTAATCCTTGCTCATGCCGCCCATCCTTATTTTGAGGCGGCAGGCAGGGAAAAACAGGAGAGAGGAAAAAACCTGCCTGCCGCCAGGGAGGGACTATTTGCCTGCCATCGCCCTCACTCCGCTCCACGCGCCGGAAGCCGCCAGTCCCGACACAATGCCCTGCAACGCCGCCAGGACCAGCGCTTGGGGATCGCGCGTCGTGGTGAAGGCGTACCCAACCGTCACGACGATGCCCGTCAGGACGGCCAGGACGGGCCACCAGCGCGCATCCTTCACCAGCGCCTTGACGAGCTGCACCAGCACGAGGGTGAGGCCCGCCGCCCCACCGATCTCTGCGAGCGTGTTCATTGTTTCTCTCCTTGCTTCCGCTCTATGCGGTCCAGACTGTCCTTTACCCTTTCCGCGCGAAGCTCAGACCGTTCTGCGTGGACGATCATCTTTTCGCTCACCACCTGAAGGACCAGGCTTATCCTTTCGAGCAACACGATCTCCGCGCCGTGGTGCTCCTTCATGTTCACCGCCAAACGGTCTAGCGCTTGGCAGAGTTTATCATTTTTTGCACCGTTCCTGCCGTTGCTGAATATGGGTAGCTTCGCTTCAACGAGCTTGAACACGGCTTGGGCCAGCACGATGACGGCACCGAGAAGCCCTATCTGTTCCAAGCCCATCGCAACCTCCTAGTTTACGTCCCAGGTCGCTTGTATACCGTCCAGCGCCAGTACAGCTGGCCTGTGTTATCGTCGGGGAAGTACGCCACGAGGCTCAACGCGAAGCTGCCAGTCCATGACGTTAGCAGCGTATCCTGGTGGAACCGGGCCGTCCGCGTACCGGTGAAATACCCTGACCCCGCTCCTCCCACGACCTCCGATATGAGGGCGTGCGACGACCCTGTCCCGCGACCCATCATGAGGTCCGCCCGGCCGACCACCAGGTTATTCCCACCCAGCGTGCCGTTGCCCGCCAACGGGGCCACGACGTAAAGACCGAGCGTGCTGCCCTGTTGGATGCAGACGGTGCCCGAACCGTTCCCGCTGACCGTCTGGAGGAAGTAGTAGACGATGAGCGTGTCCTTCGGGTCGAGCGTGTTGACCGTCCCGGTCGAGAGGATGCCGCCGACCGTCCCCAAGCTGGCTCCCACCGTACCGCTCGCGGACACCACGATAGAGACCCCAGCCTCGTTCGCCCATTTGGCGCCCAAGGCCTGGGTGCTATCCGCCTTGAGCACCTGCCCGTCGCCGCCGATGACCAGGACGCCGTACGTGCCCGTGGCGCTGCCCACCGGGAGTCCGCCCTTTACGACCGTGCTGTGGTCGCGGGCTAGCCCGCCGAATGCAGTCTTCAGGTAGAGCGAGCCTATCGTGCCCGTGAAGGCGCTGACGGCGGTCGGCACGGCGGTCGCGCCGGATCCGACGACGACGTCGCCCAGTCCGAGCGGCCCGACGGCCGCTATCGGGGCCGTGCCGGAGCCGACCAGGACCGACCGCGTGCCGAGCGTGCCCGTCGAGAGGAACGTCGCCAGGAAGTTCAGGTTGTCGCGCCAATGGGTGTTGCCCATGGCGGCGGTAACGACCTCGCCGGCGACCCAGGTCCTGGGGCTAGTCCAAGCCATTTCGTCAGCCCCTTAGAGCGTCTCGATTATGCCCCGCACCAGGTTCTCGGTTTTCAGCTTCCGCAGGCTCTCCCCCGGCTTCCAGTTGCGGCTCGCCGCCTGCCAGCCGTCGCGCTCCGGCCTGCGCAGCAGGACCGCCTCGATGGCGTCGGCATCCGGCGGGAACGCGACCGCGTACCAGCGCCCGCCGTTCTCCGGCGACCCGCAGTTCGGGCAGAGGAACCGGGGCTCCGCGCGGGACGCGCAGACGGCGCCGCCGCACTTCGCGGGGCATTCCGCGACCCATCGGCCCTGGTTCACCTCGGCGGCCACGACGCCCTGGACGTCGCCCGTGTCCGGCACGACCCCCCAGCCGCGCCTCGTCCAATAGCCCTGGATGAACTGGCGGAGGCCGACGTGCTGCCAGTGCTCGTGCTGGAATATGCGGTCGCCCACGTCAGTACCCTAGCCGCGTGGTGGTGCCGAGCGCGCTCACGTCCAGCACCCACGCGTCGCTGAACTGCCGCGCCTCGGACAGATACCAGGTCACGGTGTGCCTTCTGTCACCCTCGATGACGTGCTTCAGGGCCTCGATGAAGTAGTCCCCGTTGACGCCGAGCCTGCTCGTGGTTCCCGTCGCCACGACCGTGACCCTGTCGGAAACGTCCCTAGCCGCCGCGTGGTTCAACGCGAGCGCGCCCTGGTTGGCGATGAAGGTCACGCTCAGGCGCACCGTCGCGGTCTGGTAGATCGACAGATTCCAGTCCGCCCAGTATTGCCCCTCGTCCGCGTTCGGCATGAACTTCGCTTTGCTGGGGAACGTCCGCTTGCCGTAGGCCGTCCCGGTGCTCTCGGCGCCGATGAGCACCTTATCCAGCCGTTTGAGTGGGACGCCGCGGGCCTGGAGGAGCGTGACGTAGCCGGGCTGGGCCGCGTTGTTCGTCAGGACGACCCGCAACTCGTTCTGGTAGGACGTGGCGGAGACTGTGCACGACCCGTTCAGGTTGGTGCCCGTGCCCTGCTGGTCCGTGGTCACGTTCCAATCGGCGGTGGCCGAGGGCGTGACCCACGAGTCGACCCCGATGTGGTCGGCCGACGCGGTGGGGCCGGGGTAGCGCGCGACGAAGACGCGCGTGCCGCCGTTCGGCGCAATGGAGGGGGAGAGTGTGCCCGTCTGGTTCAGCACCCAGAGCGTCCCCGTCGAGCCCAGCGTGTACGGTTCCACCATGGAGACGAACTCCGTGAAGATGAACGGCAGCGGGTCCTCCTGCGTCATCCCCTGGAGGACGAGCGTCCCTGACGGGTCGTCCGTGAAGGTCACCTGCGACGTGGTATAGGGCGAGGTCAGCCGCCGATGCCGGTTCTCGAATACGATTTTCCCTGCCGCGCTCTCCCGCACGAACCCCGCCTCCGTCTCCTCGATCTCTCGCAACGCCTCGATGGTCCGTTTCCGGTCCGTCCAGAAGCGCACCATCGTGGTCTTGCCCGCATCCACGTCGCGGTACGCCGTTCCCGTCTGCCAGCCCGCCTCGCTCAGGACGAGGTCGACGGCGGAGCCGGTGTCGATGTTGGCATAGGTGTTGAGCGACACCTCCTTCTGGTTCAGGAAGCCGAGCGGCCCGATCGCCTCCAGCCGCGCCGTGTTGAGACCCTTGACGGACGGCAATGGCGTTATCCTATCTATGTAGCCCTGCCACATGGTCTGCGTCCCGCTCCCGACGAGACGTATCAGGCGGCCAGGGAGGAGGCTGCCGTAGAGCGTCCCGGTCGCGTTGTAGGAGTTGTAGTCCCCGCTCTCGTTGTTCAACACGGCCTGGAGCGATCCCGCGACGGAGCGCCCGGTGAGCTGCGAGTCCACGTCGCGCCCCCTGGAGAACTCGACGTGGAGCGTCCGGGCCGTCACGTCCTCGCCCGCTGAGATGAACGTCCCGTCGTTGTCCCAGTCGACTAGCAAGGAGTAGGTCGCGGTGGCCACGTCCCGTCCCTCACCGCGCGGGCTCCAGGACGCCCTGGAACCCGCCGCGCGTGGCGGCGTTGCGGACCGCCTCCGCCACGGCGCGCTGGAAGTCGTCCATGCCGTACACAGGGGCGTTGAAGTTGACGGTGAGGCCGCCCGGAGCCAAAGCCGGACGGCCGGAGGGGATGGCCATTCCCGCGGGGGCCAGCGAGGGAAAGCCGGGCGACGCGGCCCCGGAGACGGCTATCCCGCCCAGCCGCTGGAACTGGCCAAATGACGTGCCCAGCACCGCGTTCATGGCCCGCGCCACTGTGTTCAGCCCGTCCAGCATATCATTCACCCGGTCTATCACGTAGTTCGCCGCCCACCTCGTCTTGTCCGCCACGAACGACCAGACCGCGTCCCAGTTGAACGCCAAGAGGGCGAGCGACGCTATCACGCCGAATATCGGGACGAGCAGGGACGTGACCGCGAGGGCGACCTGGCCCGCAGTCGTCCCGGCGAATGTGTTGAAGGCGTCCGTGACCTCGTCCCAATAGGTAACGAGCAAAGCTACGGCGATGGCCAGTGCGATCACCGCCAACACGATGAGGCCGACCGTGCCCGTCGTCGCCAGAACCGCGGATCCGAGGAGCAATAAGGCGGTCCGGATGGAGTTCACCGCCGCCGCCAGTTGGCCCGCGAGGTACAACGCGGTGCCGAACGCCAGGACGACGCCGCCCGCGCCGAAGAACGTAGTGGCGACGGCCGAGGCCAACTTAGGATGCGCGTCTATCCATTCGTTCATGTTCTTCAAGATGGCGACGAGCGCCGCGGAGACTGGCTCGAACAGGGTGGGCGTTATGAGCGTCCCGATCTTGTCCTTCAGGTTGGTCACCGCCGCCTCGACCAGGTCGAACGGCGTGACGAGCGCGGCCACTTGCGGCTCGAACTTAGAGCGCACCGCGGTTATAATGTCCGTCCAGGTATTCCCCTCGTCCTTTAGCGCGACCCCGAAGTTCCTCAGCTTCTGGATCGCGCCCTTGTCTCCCATGAATGCCGCCACTATCAGATCGGCTGCCTCCTCCAGAGGCACGCGCATGACCCGCGCCGCGACCGCCGCGGCGGGCAAAGCCCGCAAGGCCGCGTCCCACCCGTTCGGTCCGCCTATGGCGGCCTGCATCTTGGCCAGGGCTGCCAGCATGCTCGACACGGGCGTCGCGGTGAAATCGGCCCATTTGGTCACGACACTATCGACCTCTGACTTGTGCGCCTCCAGGTTCCCGCCCACGTTGGCGAGTTCGGCGGCGATGAGCGCCCAACTACTCCGCATGCCGAGGGCGGACCGGACGGCGAGCGCGCCCAGGCCGGTCACGACGCCGCCGACGATGGTCATCTGCATACCCACGGTGCGCATACCACGGGACAACGTCGTCAACGTGCGCTGCACCGTGGGCGACGCCCTATCCAGGGCGTCTATCACGACGCGGACTTTGACGTCGTCGACGGCCATCTATCCCTGGCTTCCCGCTTCGCGCATCCTGTACCGCTGCGCCTCGGCCTCGGCGTTCATCACTATCACCATCTTCTGTACGAGCTCGTCCGGGGTTCCGACATAGGCCTCCCACGTCCAGCCCGTTCTAAGTAGGAAGGCCGCATCGAACAATCCCTCTGGCAGCGGCGTTCCGTTCCCGCCGCCCTCGCTCAGGAAATGCTCTAGCGCCCCCCTAAAAAAGCCTTCCGTTGCTCCTCTGGTAGGCCCACGCCGCCGTAAAGCGCCGTCATGCGGTCGAGCACCTTCTGCACCGCCTCGTCCGGCAGCGCGTCGATGGCGTCCAGCGTCACCTTCTCACCGTAGCTGTACGCCACAGTGCCCTCCACGAGCCAGGCGTCCTCCAATGGCGTCAGGTTGACCTTGCTGATGTCGGAGAGCGCCGCCCTCTTCAGCGCCTCGGCGTCCGTGCCGTCCAGGGCTAGGCCCGGCGGGAGCATGGCGAGCGCGGCGCGGTTGAACCGCTTCCGCATGCCCCGCGTCACGACCACGCGGACCTCCCACCAGCCGCCGTCGGGCAGTTCGACGCGTTCCGTTTCGACGTCGCTCACCGCGCGCCCCCTTTAGGCCGTGCCCACGGTGATAGTCCCATTGAGCTTGAAGAGGCACTCGTACTCGATACGTCCCTTCACCTCGCCGCTCACCGTGTACCGCGTGCAGAGGAAGGAGCCGGAAATCTTCCTCCGCCCGGAAGTCGTCCCGATGGGGTAGAACTCCAGGCTGCCCGCGGTACCCACGAGCGGCGCGAGGACAGCGTCCGGCCCCGTCGTCGCCGTGTCATCGAAGTGGCCGGATAGCGTCCACTCCTGGCTCTTCTCGATGCCCGCGATGATCTTTTCGGCCGTGTCCGCGAAGCTAGTCACGTCCAGGGCGTCGACCTCCTTGCCCAGCCCCGTGACGGTGTCGACGTAGGACGACAGGTCGCGGAGCGTGCCGCCGCTGTCCGTGACCTTGACGACCGTGTTGCCCGCCGAACGGTATTTCGCCATTTCCTGCCCCCCTTCGTGACCATATTATCCCTGCCGAGTGAACATCTGCGAGACGAGCAGCGTGCCCGTGCTCTGCTTCTCCATCCGCACGTAACGGTAGACGGTGCCGGAGCCAAGGTTCAAGACATATACCCCCGTGCCTCGTCCGGGCGTGCCGAGGTCGTAGAGAGTCAGACTCTCCCACGTGCCCGTGCCGCTCGTCGAGTGCAAAAGCCTCACGTTCATCGTCGAGGCCGTGCCGACGTCATGGGCGAAGACGTACCACGTGAAACCCGACGTCGTCGCAGCGCCGCCGTCCACGCTGCCCGACGTGCCGGTCACCGTGCCCGTGTCCCACTGGTGCGAGAGCACCTTGCTGAGCTGTATCGCGCCCGTCCCGCAACTGACGACGAACTCCTGAGCGACGAGCTCGCCCAGTTTGGCCGACGGCTTGACGGATACCTCCGTCATAACGAAGGAGTAGCCGACGCTCCCCGTGGCCGTCCCGATGAACACGCCGATGATGTTCAGGGGCGTGGGCATCGAGCCCATCAGTGCGTCCACGCTCGCGTCGTCGTCGAAGAGGCCGGACCAGGTGAAGGCGTCCTTCCGGTGCCCCGCCAGCACCTTCTCGCCCGCGTCCGTGACCGCCGTCTGGTCGAGCGCCCCGGCCTCTAGCGTCACCTTCCAAGAGCGCGTGGCCGTCCCGATGCTCCTCACGGGCGTGTTCAAGGTGCCGACGTATATGGCCGCCACGGAGGAGTACTTAGCCACGGCCCCACCTCTCCTCGATGTCCCGTTTGAGTTGCAGGGCGTTTTGCCGTATCATGGGCAGGGCGTCCTTCGCGGCGGGCCGCATGAACGGGTGCGCCCGCGTGCCGCGCCTGGCGATAGCCCGCGCCAACGCGAACGCCCCGCCTGGCCCGAACCCGTGCCGCTTCGCCCACGGTTGCAAGGCGACTGGCGGTGGGAAGTGCGGTCGCGTCCCGTACTCCACGAACGGCGCGTAGAAAATCGTCGGCCCGATGACGGCGCTCGTCCCGCCCAGCACCGTGGCGACGCTCGTCCGGAGCCGCCCGGTGTCCACGGGCGCCTTCTCCTTGGCGAATCTCTCCACTGCGAACGCGCTCCGGGCCAGGAAGTCGCGCAACGGCCCCGCGACGAACTCCTTGTCCGCAGCCAGGGCGTCCAACCTGTCCAGGCCCTCGACCTTCACCACCACGTCAGGCATAGCTACGCCACGCTCTTGATGAACTCGACCACGGCGTCGAACCCGTAGACGAAGCCATCGCCCATCTGCCGCCTACCGATGTTCTCGATGCGCACCACGTCCGCGTCGTCCACCTTGCCGTTCAGCGTCCTGTCAGTCCGCACGGCCTTCACCACGCTCTTCTGCGCCACCGTCGGGTCGATGTAGTCATAAAGCTGAAGGAACCCTTCCGCCACGTCCCCGGACGCGACGGCGAATAAGACCCGGAACCGCCCCGTGAAGGTGTTCCCCTGGAGCGCGACCTCCATGTCCAGCGGCTCCGGCAGGATGACCGCGGCGGGGTAATGGGCGAAGGCGCTCACCGGATAGTCGAACGCCTTCAGGCCGCTCACGTTGTCCTCCAGCACGCGCTTCAGCCCGGCGAGTGCGTCCCCGAAGGCGCTCACACCGCGACCCTCCGGTAGCGCGCCAGCATCGCTTTGACGTCCGGGTCGAGCTCCGAGGAGAACGTGGCGACCGCACCGGTCTCCAGGAAGACGATCTGCGTGGCGAAGCCGCTCTCGCGCCGCTTCAGGAGCCGCGCGACCTGTATCAGGCAGGCCTCCCGAACCTCCAGCGGGAATACCAGCGATTGCACCGTGCCGGTCGAATGGGCCGTGCCCGTGCTGCCGTTGACCGCGCGCTGCACCGTGACGATCCCCGTGCCGGTCGCGGTCCCAGCGGTTCCAGTGCCTATGACGTACAGGTATTCATTCTCCACCCTCACGGTTTCCCCGACGGAAAGGGTGCTAGACGCCGTCAGCGTCAGGGCCGTCCCTGTGGCCGACAGCGTCCCAGAGCCGCGCTCCCCGGTGTCCACGACGAAAGCCCGCCAGCCCCACGTCCCCGCTACTTGGTACATCTGCTGGCCCGTCAGCCAAGCGTCCTGAGAGCCGTTGGACTTGGCGTTGACTAGCAGAGCCATGTGCCCGCGACCCCATTCGCTGGTCGGCGCGGCGTTGTAGGGCCAGGCCACGTAGTCGCTCGTGGTCCAGGTCGTCTCGAAGGTGCCGTCCGAGTTCGTGTCCTCGGTGACGGCAGTCAGCGCGACGAAGTCCGGGAGCGGCAGGCGCGTGCCGCTGGGCGAGGGGCCATCGAAGTTGCGCGTCTCGGTGAGGGGGTAGAAGTGCCGTCCGCAGTAGGCGTCTACTTGGCGGGAGACGGCTTCCACGAGGGTGAGCAGGCGCGCGTCGTAAGCCGTACCCGTGAAGTTGAGTGCGGCCGTCCCCTTGAGCGCGGAGAGCGTGACGTAAGCATTTGGCATGGTCGCATCTTAGGCCAGATTGACCCAGACTCGCCCGGAATAGGACGGCGAAGTCCCCACGATGTCCAGGCGGACGCGAATGTCGTCGCCTCCGGCATGCTGCTCCAGGGCGCGTAGTCTGAATTCCAGGCTCACATCGCACCTCCCTCAACTGCCATGCGGTGCTGCACGAACGCGCTGTGGCACGCTTCGG
>ERZ1292632.1362-Hain-H43-01um-R2-1362-length-24007-cov-5_pt1 | contig 12169 bp, 14 predicted proteins | sample MGYA00564407_ERZ1292632 | MGnify/ENA primary metagenome ERZ1292632 (study PRJEB36523, sample SAMEA6512637) | groundwater metagenome | collected 2019-01-08 | study: AquaDiva: Metagenomics assemblies of 32 groundwater samples
AAAAGTAAAGGTTATACGATTAATGCCCGTGGGGGAGAAATTAAAAATATACCCGTTGGGAGTATTTTTGGGAGGTTGACCGTAGTTGGGCTTGATGAAATAAAAATAGGTAAAGCGTATTGGATATGTAATTGCTCTTGTGGGAATGTGGTTTCTGTGTATGCGTACAATTTAAAAAAAGGTATGACTAAAAGTTGTGGTTGTCTGAAACATGAAGTCAATAAAGATAAATTAGGGGATGAAAGCACTTCATGGAGAGGGGGTAGATGGATAAATAGTCGTGGTTACGTTTTTGTTTATGCCCAAGATCATCCTAATGGTAGGAAGAACACTGTTAGAGAACATGTATTGGTGATGAGTAAATATCTCGGGAGACCTTTGCGAAATGGTGAAGTGGTACACCACAAAAACGGTATCAAATCAGATAACAGAATTGAGAATCTTGAGTTGTGGTGCAAACACCACCCGAGTGGTCAACGTGTCGAAGATTTAGTTGACTTTGCTCTGCGTTTTATCATAGATTATTGCCCGGATATAATACAATAGGCGTGTTAGGCAACGATAATGGGAAAAGCTCGTAAGATTAATGATGATAAGATTAAAGCGAAGGTTGTTGATATGTATTGTGAGAATGGCGCAACTTTGAAGAATATCTGCGCTGCATTAAACATTACCAATTTTGCCGCTATAAAAATACTTGGTAATAGATTTAAACCAAATTGTCGTTCTTTAAGTATTGAACAACACAAAGATATAACAGATTTGTACAAAGATGGGGTATCCACCAATAAAATTGCAACGATTATGGATTGTAGTTCAAGGACAATATTGCGTATTTTACATATGAATGAAATAGAGATTCGGAGAGTGAAGCATTTTTGCAATATACCGATAGGTAAAAAATTTGGTCGTTTAACCATACTACGAAAAGTTGGAGTAAGAGGAAAAGCTCAAGCTATGAATTGGGAATGTATTTGTGATTGTGGAAATCTAACCGTAGTTACTGCGGGGAATCTATTGCACGGGCACACACAAAGTTGCGGTTGTATTTTGGTTGAATATAAAAAATCCCAAATCGGAGATAAATCTCCTTCATGGGTTGGTGGTCGTTTTATAAATAAAAACGGTTATGTGCAAGTGCGCGACCAAGAACATAAAAACGCTGTTGGCGGTTACGTATTTGAACACATAAAAGTCATGAGTGGGCATTTGCACCGTCCAATCAAGGAAGGAGAAACTATACACCATAAAAATGGTATACGCGATGATAATCGTTTAGATAATTTGGAACTTTGGTGTTCCAAACATCCTCCGGGGCAGAGAGTTGATGATTTATTGAATTTTTGTATTGAAATTTTGTTGGAATATTTCCCAGAAGCGTTGACGGGTTAATGAAGGGGGATTGTGATTTATGGTAATAACAATAAACAACCAATATATCGGGGATGATTGTCCTTGTTATATAATATCGGAAATGTCCGCGAACCACTGTCAAAGATTTGAAAATTCCGTAGAACTAATCAAATCCGCTAAATTAGTCGGTGCCAATGCGGTAAAAGTGCAATTATACACACCTGGAACCACAACATTACCTATAGAAACAGGTGATTTTTACATGAGTTCCGGGTTGTGGAAGGGTGTATCTTTGTGGCGACTCTACGAGAAAACATATATGCCGTGGGAATGGTATCCAGAGCTCCTTAAACTTGCGGAATCGCTTGAACTCACGCTGTTCCCGACGGTTTTGGATTTGACGGCGCTGGAGTTTGCGGAAAAATACGATACTCCCGCGTACAAAATAGCCAGCTTTGAAATAGGCGACCGGGGGTTACTCAAAGCAGTTGTTGCAACTGGTAAGCCCGTGTTCATATCGACCGGATGCGCCACCACCGACGACTTCGCCTTTATCGACAGCCTCAACAGTCCCACCATCATCCTGCTCCACTGCGTGAGCGAATACCCCTCGACCGCATCTGCTCTTGACCTTGACGCCGCGTGTTTGGATTTGGACGGAATATCCGACCATACTGTTGGTATTGGCTTCCCAATACTATGCGCCATCAACGGCGCGCTCGTGGTCGAGAAGCACATGTGGTTGGGCACGGGAGATTGCGCGGACCGGGAGTTTTCTCTAACCCCAGGCGAATTCAAGACCATGGTGGACGCGATACGGGGCACGGAAGCCGCGGGGTTGGAGTTCGAGAAGCGCCGGGGTCAGGCGCATACGGGCGAGAACTTCCAACGTTCTGTTTATGTTGCAGGGGACATTAAGAAGGGCGATGTGCTGACCCGCGCCAATATCCGACTCGTACGCCCCGGATATGGACTTGATCCGCGGCTGTATGAGGATGTGCTTGGGAAGACCGCTACCATGGATATGCCGTATGGGACGGCGCTGAAAGAAACCTATTATCAATAACGGGAGGTGAATAATATGCGCGGGTGCAAAATAAGAATCTCTCTCGAAATGTTGGCAGATGCTCTCAATCTACATCTCGGTTACGACACGTGTTTGTACGATGTTACAACAAAAGGTTGCGGCGGCTCGAATTCGTTTTATATAATACTCAACGGCGGGTCAGATGAGACCATACCTGAAGTGGCGTCAGAGGACGACTTCCCAGAAGTATATATTGTGGCCGAACGAATACAATCCAGACTCATAATCATGAAATAATGGAAACACATGACCAGAAAACAATTCGTAGCAGTACTGATCGTTGAAGCGAGAAGCCGTCTGCTTTAGCTGACGGAGTAATCACTTATAAAGTTAGAATAGTTGAGTATTATGTCAGTAAGTAGAGATTCCAAATTGTACTGCGCCAAGTGTAGACACAAATCCTCTTGCACCAACCTGTGTTATCCGGTGGAGCGTATGCTGGAATCCGTAACGAGCCCCGCGACGGAAATCCCGGTTGAGTATGCTGACCGGGTCGAAGTGTCCCCGTCCGAGGCGTTTATTGCGCCGAAATCATGGTCGGACAAATCCACGAAACGTAAAGTGTTCGAGTTGTGTTTCATCGACAAGCACACCCACCAATATGCCTCCATCGCAATCGGGGTCACGCGCCCGCGTGTAACCCAAATTGTAAGAGAAATATTATCCCTCATCGACAACTTGTAATACTTCCTAATATTTAAAATTTCAAGTATGCGCCTTGCTCTATAGGTGCGTCTACCAGCAAATATTCCGCAGTGGAATAATCCTCCTTACACTAACATTCTACTTAGTATAGGAGGCTCCAGTGCCGTGGAAGCCAAAACACCGCTGTATCTTTCCGGGTTGCACTATACTCATCGAGTCGGGGCTATCATATTGCCCAGAGCACGACGCGCGCATCGAATCCCAGCGGGACCAATCCCGGGGCACCTCGACCCAACGCGGCTACAACGCCCAATGGAGACGGTTACGGCAGTGGTGGCTCAACGCGCATCCCCTCTGCGAAGAATGCAAGAAGCACGGGATACTGACCTCCGCCACACTTGTGGATCATATCATACCTCACCATGGGGACTCAAACCTATTGTACGATCCAGCAAATCTTCAATCCCTCTGTACACCTTGTCACAACCGCAAGACCGCTACCGAAGATGGTGGATTGGGTAATGCGCGAATGAATGGCCAACTCCAGCCCCAACCCCAACTCCAACCTCTGACCCCGACTTTCAATGGAGACCTTACATGAAAGGTGCTCGACCAAAACCTACCCAACTACGAATACTGCAAGGGAATCCCGGCAAACACCCCATCAATATACGGGAGCCGAAACCGGCACCGTCTGTACCCGAGTGCCCGCCAGAATTATCCGCGGATGCAAAGGCGGAGTGGGCGCGGTTGTCGGAGTATTTGTTCCGGTTGGGCATGATCACGGAGGCTGACCGTGCTGCATTCGCTGGGTATTGTCAGGCGTATGGGCGATGGTTGGAAGCGGAGCGGATATTAGCGGAAGAGGGCGAGATACTAATTACGGACAAAGGCAACTCCGTGCAGAATCCGTGGCTGTGGGTTGCCAATCGTGCCTTGGAGCAGATGTATAAGTTTCTTATAGAGTTTGGTCTGTCCCCCGCGTCCCGTTGTCGGCTGAAGATTACGCCGCCGACGGAAGATGAAATGGAAGCGTACCTGAACCGGGGTAAGAAGATACGACAGCAGGGTTGAATCAAATAATTGAATCGAGTCCGGCGCATCAGTATGCGCTCGATATAGTCTCTGGTAGAATAATCGCGTGTAGGCTGACCAAACTCGCGGTCGAACGCTATCTGCGGGATTTGGCGCAACAGGATGAGAAGGAATTTTATTTTGACCCGTACGCCGCTCAGTACCGAATCGACTTCTATCAGTTCTGTCGGCACTCGGAGGGGCGTTGGGCGAATAAAGTGTTTGAGCCCGAGCCGTGGCAACAGTTCATCGACTGGAACATATACGGGTGGAAGTGGCGGAAGAGCAACAAGAGACGCTTCAAAACAGTATATATTGAAGTTGCGAGGAAGTCAGGAAAATCAACTAAGATAGCGACTGATGGGTTGTTTCTGCTTGGGTACGATGGGGAACCAGGTGCCCAAATATTCACAGCCGCGTGCAAACGCGATCAGGCCAGAATCATACATAGGATTTCTACCCGCATGGTAAAAGCAAGCCCGGCACTCAGGAAGAATTTAGGCACATTCAAGGACTCAGTGTTCTGCGAGTCCACAATGGGTACGTTTATTCCGCTCGGGCAGGACTCCAAAACAGAGGATGGGTGGAATGTGCAGGCCGCGCTGGTGGATGAGTATCATGCGCATCCCGACTCAACCCTATACGACGTATTACGGTCGGGTATGGGGTCGCGCGAACAGCCCCTTATGCTCATCATCACTACTGCTGGGTTTGACAAAACCTCGGCTTGTTATGAAGAACGGGAATACCTCGTGGGCGTACTCGAAGGCACGTTTACCGATGACAGTTATTTCGGTATCATCTACACTGTTGATGATGAATCAAAATGGGACGACGAGACCCAATGGCCGATGGCAAACCCGAATTTGAATGTGTCTGTTTCCCTTGACGACATGCGGGACATGTGTCTGAAGGCGAAGAACAGCCCGTCGAAACAGAACGAGTTTAAGACGAAGAAGCTGAATATATGGACGGAGACGCTGACCCGGTGGATAACGTCGGAAGCATGGGATGCGTGTGGGGCGCCGGTTGATGCCAACGGCCTGTGTGGCCGCGCATGTGTGGGCGCGTTTGACCTATCGTCTGTCTCGGACCTTGCTGCATGGGTGTTGTGTTTCCCGCCAGACGTGTCCGGGGATGTGTACAAGCTCGTGTTCAGGTTCTTCTTACCCCAACATGATCTGGAGAAGCATTTTCAATCGAAGGACGTCCTGAACCAGATACGAAACTGGATACGGTTGGGGTTTATTACGGCGACCCCGGGTAATTCCATCGACTACGACTTCATCATCGACCAGATACGCGCCGATGGGGAACGGTTCGACCTGAAGGAAATCCCGTATGACCCGTTCAACGCGACCCAGACGGTGAATGAACTTATGAAGGATGGATTTGAGTTGACACCATTCCGTCAGGGGTATCTGACCATGAGCCCAGCAGCAAAAATGTTTGAATCCGCGGTGCTGGACAAAAAGATTGCGCACGGTAACAATCCTGTGATGAAGTGGATGGTAGCGTGTACCGATGTCCAGAGCGACCCGGCCGGAAACATCAAGCCAGTGAAGCCGGATCGGGGCAAGGCAGACAAGCGGATCGACGGGGTGATTGCGGCTATCATGGCATACTCGCGGTCGGTATCGAAAGAAGACACATCCAGCGTGTACGAAACGAGGGGGATACTGGTTGCTTAAAGGGTGGAATGGAGTGGAATATCAGGACGTGGTGGTTTTGACGGGTTTGGCGTTGCTCGGCGTCGGGTTGTGGATGTTTAACCCATGGGTGAGTTTGACAGTAGTCGGAGCCATAGTTGTGTTTTTAGGAATATGGAGATAATGCATGTCGCTGTTTCCGGCATTGGAGAAACGGGCTGATGCGGGGGTTGACCGCTCCCCAACCAGCGATTTCTGGTATCAGGTAGTGGACTATATCAAAACGAGTTCTGGCGTGAACATCAGCGAGACATCCGCCCTTAATGTCACCGCGGTCTACTCATGCATAAACCTCATCTCCCGCCATATTGGGTCCATGCCGCTTCAGGTGTACGAGAATCTCGGGGATGGGCGCAAACGCCCCGCTACCGACCATTCATTGTATGCGATCCTGCACTCGCGCCCGAACCCGGAGATGACCGCGATGAGTTATCGGTCTACAGTTCAGGCGCATCTGTTGGGTTGGGGCACGTGTTATTCTAATATCGAGTGGACTCAGGGATATCGGAAGGTGAAAGCGTTGTGGCCGCTGTCCCCGAACAGAATCAGCATATTGCGAGCCCCGACTACGGGTGACCTCAACTACTTGTATCAGCTTCCGTCCGGCGAACAGCGCCGTCTGTACGTGTGGGATGTACTCAGGATCAACGGGTTGGGGTTCGATGGATTATCTGGCTATTCCCCTATTATGAAGGGCAAGGAAGCGATTGGGTTGTCGGTGGCGGCAGAAAAGCATGGGTCGCTGTTCTTCGCTAATGGCGCCATACCAGGGCTTGCGTTGTCACATCCTGGGAAATTGTCGGACATTGCGCATGATCATCTGCGTAAGAGCTGGGAAGACGCGCACGCCGGACTTGACAACAAACATCGGCTGGCCATATTGGAAGAGGGCATCAAGATAGAAAAAATTGGGGTGGACCCGGAACTTGCCCAATTACTTGAAACACGCCGGTTCCAGATAGAAGAGATCGCGCGGTTGTTCAACATTCCTCTGCACAAGATTTCGGATTTGAGTAGGGCAACGTTCAACAATATCGAACACTTATCTCAGGAGTACCTAACCGACTGTCTGCTTCCGTATGCGGTGCAGAACGAACAATCTTACAACTACGACTTATTCATACCAAAGGATCGAGGACGATTCTTCGCCGAGCATAATTTCGAGGGATTGCTCCGGGGCGACTCCCAGGCGCGCGCCGAGTTCTATCGAACAATGTTCAACATTGGCGCGTTCTCGTCAAACATAATTCTCGGTAAGGAAAACATGAACCCGATAGGAGAAGAGGGCGACCTCCACATGGTGCAGTTGAATATGGTGCCACTCAAGACGTACCTGAATGCACCGGCGTCGGTGTTGCCGACCCCTAAGCCGATACCAGTAATTCCGGCGTCAACTACCGGGGTAAAATCGCGTATGGCTACGGATCGAGCCGACGCGGTCAAGAATGCGCGGCTGAAACTGCGGGAACGCCACTATCAATTGTTTAAGGAAACCGCGGCGCAGATTGTGACCCGGGAGACCAACACGATTAAACGGTATGTGGAGAAGTATCTCAGAAACGGAGATAGGAGTGGCTTCACATCCCACACGGTCGATTTCTACACCAACACGTTCCCGGACTACATACGGATGAAGATAGGGCCTGTAATGGGGGTGTATGCTGACGCTATTGGGGCGTCCGCACTTGGCGAAATCGGGATTGACCCAACTGATGACATTGACACTGCTCTGTCTAAATTCGCACGTGATTATGCGTCTACGTATGCTGACCGGCACATAGAGAGTTCCCAGGGTCAAGTAGACGCGATAGTGAATGGGGATGCTGTACCAGAAGGAGCACCCGCCCCAACAGATGAGGAGGTGTCCGATGCTGTGAATGCCCGCGTGGATGAATGGGACGAGACGCGCTCGGACAAAATAGCGGAAGATGAAACAGTCAGGTTGGATGGCGCAGTCGCATCTACGCTGTTTGCTGACCACGGGTATCGGCTTCAATGGGTTAGCGTGGGTCACTCATGCCCCTACTGTGAAACCCTCAACGGGTCAGTCGTGGGCAAAGGGGAGCATTTTCTGAAGCAAGATCAAGAGCTTCAGCCAGAGGGTCAACCCCCGATGCACATACGGTTCTCAAAGCGGCATCCGCCCGCGCATCAAGGTTGCGATTGCATGGTACTCGCGGTTCAATAAAACGCCGCCATAAATGAATGTATTAACTGGGGATGAAATAATGGACGAAATCAGAAGCGCAATGGGAACACACCACACGGACACAACCGATGTGGCATGGGATTCTGGGGCAAATGTGAAGAATGTGAAGAAGGATCAGACTGCATCGTATTACGCCAAGGTATACGCGTGGAAAGACCCGGAAGGCGACGTTGGGGCTAAATCTACCTACAAGTTCCCTCATCATATGGTGAGTGCGGACGGAACCCCTGGGGCGGCCAATACCCGCGCGTGCAGCAACGCCATGGGGGTGCTCAATGGTGGACGTGGGGGCGCGAAAATCCCAGACGGGGATCGAGCGGGTGTCCACCGCCACATTGCAGCTCACATGAAAGACGCACACATGGAGGTACCAGATATGATAAAGTCAAGTATCCATGTTGATATGGAGCGCCGGTTCGTGCCCATGACGAGTGCTGAACTGCGCGCCGAATCTGTGGGCGACAAACCCATGATTGTTGGGTATGCGGCTCGATTCAACGCGTGGGATGGGGACGAAAACATGTTCCTTGAGATGATACAGCCCGGCGCGTTCTCCCAGACCATCGCCCGGGACGATATACGGTGTTTGTTCAACCACGATTCCAACTATTTGCTCGGGCGTAAATCGTCCGGCACGCTACGTATGTGGGAAGACGCCGCCGGGTTGTGGATGGAAGTTGACGTCAACACTGACGATCCTCAAGCCATGGCAGTGTTCTCCAAAATCAACCGCCGCGACGTCACCGGACAATCATTTTCATTTTACAACCCAAAAGATATATGGGATTTCACTGACGAATCAAACCCAAAACGAACATTGGTCGAGGTAGACCTTGTTGATATAGGACCCGTAACGTTTCCGTTTTATGAAGTCACCAGCGCCGAACCTGCCTACAGGTCGCTCACGAGAGCAAGGGAAGCCCTCAAGCCCACTAACGATAGCGGGATTGTGACCCCCCGGATGGTTATGCTTCAAGCGAAACGCCGACGGGATAAACAATTCAGACTCTTAAAAGGAGAGTTGTGATGGATGAGTTATATGCAAAACGGGAAGCGATTGCGACGGAGATCGACACTCTGCTTACCAAAGATACGCTCAGCACGGATGAGGAAACCCGCTATGAGGCACTTGTAGCTGAAGATGAAACATTGCTCAAAAAGATCGAGCGCGTGAAGGCACAAGAAAGCCGTAAAGCGACGATGAATGTGTCGCAGACGCCCCCGGTCAAACCCGATCCTACAGCGGCCCCCGACCCCAAAATTGAGATTACGCTGGACGCCGCGGATCGCAGTTTTACGTCACTTCGGGAAGAAGTTGGCGCCATCTGTGAAGCAATCCTCAAACACGGCAAGGTGGACGCACGCTTGACCCGGCTCGCATACGCTGACGATTGGACCAAACGTGCTGCCGGTACTGGTTCCATTGAAGGAACTGGCGCATATGGCGGCTTCCTGCTCGACAACGAGGTCGCCGCGGGGCTGATTCAGCGCATGTATGAGAACAATCAAGTGCTCAGCCGTTGTTCCCGGCGCACCCTCACCACAAATGCCGCAAGCATTGATCTGCGCGCTATTGACGAGTCAAGCCGCGCCGACGGTTCTCGGTTTGGTGGTGTCCGTGCCTACTGGAAAGCTGAGTTAGCCGAAATGACCAGCTCCAGACCGAAGTTCAACCTGGTCACATTCACGCCGGAAAAACTCACCGCGATGTATTATGCGTCGGATGAGATACTGGAAGACGTTCCGTTCCTGACACAAGAAATCGACAGTATGTTCCGGCAGGAGATCGCGTTCAAGCTCCAGGATGGTATTATCAACGGTGACGGTAGTGGGAAACCGTTGGGTGTTGTGTCCGCGGGGTGTACCTCAACCGTAACAGCGACGTCTGGGCAAGGTGCATCCACGTTTATCTACGACAACGTTACCGACATGCTCACGAATCTGTGGGAGGCTGTTCCTGGAAGCGCCGTATGGTTTGTGAACCAGAGCGTGTTTCCGCAGTTGTATGAGATGAGCCTGGCAGTTGGTACAGGTGGTCAGCCCATCCTTTTGCCGCCTGGAGGCGCGTCTGCCTCCCCGTACAACCAACTCATGGGGCGCCCGGTTGTTCCGATTGAGCAGTGTCAGGCGTTGGGCACCGCGGGTGATGTGATTCTTGCCGACATGTCCCAGTATTATGTTGTGGACAAGGGCGGGGTCAACACCGCATCGAGCATCCATCTGAAGTTCGATTTCAACCAGACCGCGTTCAGATGGACATACAGGGTGGACGGCCGCCCGATATGGAAGTCAGTACTGACTTCATATAAAGGCTCGCTCTCCTTGTCGCCGTTCGTTATGCTGAATTCAACCAGAACCTAATCTAACAGGGGCGGGTGGGGCACGCGTTCTACCCCGCCCCGCAACTTAAAGGAGTCATATTATGGGAAAAGTTTTCCTTCCTGAACGGTTCAAAATCGTCGAGGCTATTGAGCCTAAATCATCTTCTGCTGCAACTACCGGCGACGGTGTGAGCTTGAAGAATGCCAAATACGCAAATGTGGTTGTGCATTTCCGTGGGGGCGATGCCGTATACGCGACGATATACGAATCGACTGGTACCACAGTCACAGGTACGGCAACAACCGCCAACGCGTACCAAATCTGGAGTAATCTGAATACAACCGCGTCCGATACACTGGTTGCACGGACCGCTGGCTATCGGTATCTGTTTACAACCGCAGCCACGCGCCAGATGTGCGTGTTTGGGATTGATCCGGCGCAACTTACCGACACGTATGATTGCATTTACGTTGGCGTCGGGGCATCAACCGGCGCTACCAAGTTCGTGTCGGCGGACTACTATCTTGAAACTGCGTATCCGGCTGACCAGCCGCCTGCTGCGATTTCAGACTGAGGTTGATGGATGAAAGTTAAGCTGATCAAACCGTTTTTGGGTCGTAAACCTGGGTCTATCGTGACGATGCACCCGATGAATGCCCGTGAGTATTACAAACAGGGTGTATGTATAGGGGCATCGGACGAGGAGCAGGAGTTTCTGGAAAAGAGTATCATGGGGCGTGGTAAGGTTGTGGAAACACAGATGAAGTCGAAAGTAACCGAGAACGCGGTCGTGATACCGAAACTGAGTAAGAAACCCCGAACTCCGCGTGGACCCCGGGACAAAACCTCGGGACGGAGAAAGTCGTAAATCACATGGGGAACACGGGTGGGATTCGCGGGCGGATGCCGCTCCCACCCCAACACCCAAGCGTAACGGGACACTTTGAGTGAGAGCGGGGTTCAACCCCCGCCCCACATCCGAACGAAAGGAAAGTTCAATGCCTGCAAGAAAAGTACAGTCCAAGTGGATTTCGGGCAGTATCCAGTTTATGGAGAGCCCCGTTGCCAGCGGCGGACAAGTCATATTCGGGCACACCAATGGCGGGTTGGACGTGCTCATGCGGGGCACCACATCAAGCATTTACGCTCTATGGGACGAATCTGCCAACACATGGATATTTGAGGGCGCAGACATACGCCTCAACGATTCCGATTATATCAAGTTGGGGGATTCCACCGATGCGAGTTTGTGTTGGGATGGAGCCAAGGTGGCCCTAACGGCAGCTACCGCATCTACACTCCAGATTGGAACGTCCGGGACGAATATCAATACGAGGTTTCAGGGTACGCTTATTGTTGGTACGACCGGGAAGAATGTTGGGAGTGACATCACTATATACGGGACTACCACAACCAATGCTATAAAGTTTGATGCGTCCGCTAATCGGCTCGAACTAGATGGAATTGCACTCACCGGAACCTCAACTCAAGGCGAGTATCTGCGTATTCAAGCGCAGGGAACCTCGCTCATCAACGTTATAAGTTTGCTGAACTCCACCGGCAACACCGCGGTCAAGCTCGGATTTTTCGCCGCGACGCCTGTAGCCCGCAGTACACATGTAGCTGACGCTACCGCCACTATAGTCTCTCTTGTGGCCCAATTGAACAAGTTATATGTGGCACTTGAAACTCGTGGGTTGTTACTGTCAGCCTAATAAGCTTAAACTGGCGTAACGGGACGCCTTAGTGGGATTGGGAGTTCACCCCTAG
>ERZ1292632.3412-Hain-H43-01um-R2-3412-length-12165-cov-10_pt1 | contig 12165 bp, 13 predicted proteins | sample MGYA00564407_ERZ1292632 | MGnify/ENA primary metagenome ERZ1292632 (study PRJEB36523, sample SAMEA6512637) | groundwater metagenome | collected 2019-01-08 | study: AquaDiva: Metagenomics assemblies of 32 groundwater samples
GAAGCTGGTACAGTTATAATAGCAGGCCGTAATTCAGGATGATGTTGTAAATAAGCGAGAGCCTGACACGTCTTACCAAGTCCCATTTCATCTGCTATCAAGGCGCGTCCATTATGTGATTCGATGAAATTTACACCATCTAACTGATATGGAAATAAAGGCAATTTTAATCCCTGAACCTCTTTTATCGTGGTAGGAATAGGTAGTATTTCTTTAGGAATAGAGGGAGTTATACTCTTGCCTGCAAAGGTAAATCCTAATTCCTCTAATCGCAGCCCCGTATCAAAACAAACAGGAGCCCTCCAATATTTCTTAATAGAATCCCATTTACGCCCTGACAAAGTTTTAATCTCAGCAACCATTGCGGGACTATAAGGGAAACGAAGAATGTAATCATCATCAACAATTTCAAACGTCTTAGTAGAAGCAGAAACAGGCGATTTAACCGCGTTAGCAAGCTCAGGCATAGGAGAGGTCATTCCCTTAATTTCGACGGGCGTAAGAGGTATGTCCTTTAGCGTATCAAGGTACTTAGGAAGTAGTCTACGAATACAACTAAGTTGATTATTGGTTAAATATCCTCGTTGTCGATAAAAATCAGACATTCCAGCAAGAATACCAATATCATCATCCGTAATAATATCTCTTTGCTCAGAGCGAGTAAGATAAAGTAAAGCAGCAACACAAATACCAGGGTCTTTGTTGATAGCTATTGAGAGTTCATCATGGGATAAAATAGAGGAAATCATATAATCCCCTCTATAACAGCAAGTATTATATGGAACTCCCTACTTTTACAAAGAGGCTTGTCCCCTTTTTGATCGTATAGACGATAGCCATCATCTTCAAGATAGAGTTTCAAGAAATTACGATAATGCCCATTACGAAATTCAATTAGTTTATCAGCAGAAGGATAATAGATATGTTTATTGGAAAGATACTCAGTACAGGAGAAATTCATTGCGAAGCCGGTAGGTAAATTCTTTTCTAATTTTCTATACAATGTTTCTGTTTTCATTTTATGCTCCTTTATCCCGTTTGGGGTCAGATTATAAAAATAAATTATAAAAGGGGAATCACTACTTAGGCACCAGCGTAAAAGCGTTGGTCATTTCAATCTTTCGCTATGATTAATATCTATTTATCGTTTATAGCCATACTCTCAATTCCCTCATTATGTGGACTGCCTTCGGACTCTCCTTACCCACTGGTCTTTCACCTGCCATGATTATTTGGGGCTGTGCTGTTGTCCGATTCTGTTTTCCGTTGGAGTTTTTATACCTTTCGGAACCAACTACCACCAAAGGGAACCATATACCATTTGGCATCAATAAATCTTTATTAATCGTTTTTCCCCTCCTATAATTTATTTAACTACAAGCCCATTATAAACTATATAAATTATAAAGTCAAGGTGAAAGTCTTTTAATCTAAAAATAAATCTATATAATAGCAAACATTATGGCAAGGACAAGAGTAACAGGAAAAAGAAAACGAGCATCCCAGATAAGGAATAAGGATAAGGAAAGACGCTTTATAATAGAGTACCTGAAGGATTTGAACGCAGGTAAGGCAGCAGTACGTTGTGATTATAATCCATCCGTTGGGTTTGGCCTTGTAAAGAAGTATGATAAAGAAATACGCGCCGCAATGGATAAGAGGGCCAAACGAATAGAGATAAGTGCCGAGATGGTGCTTCAGGAAATAGCAAAACTGGCAACTGTAAATGCCAGGGACTTATATGATGCAGAAGGTAGATTAATACCAATACAGAATTTACCTCGGCATGTAACAGCATCAATATCCAAAATCAAAGTTAAGATGGAAAAGGATGGGGAAGATACAAACGGAAATGCACAGTGGGCTGAAATAAGGGAAATATCGTTCTGGGATAAGAAGGGCAGTATTGAACTCTTAATGAGGCACTTAAATATACTGGGAGTAGAAAAGAAAGAGATAACAGGCAAAGACGGGGTACCACTAATACCCCCAGCGAAAGATTGCAAACTGGAAGAGTATTCAGATGAACAAATAAAAGCATTGATGTTGTTGGCCGGGCAAGAAGACCCTATAGCAATTCTACCAAAGGAGTAAGGATGCAGGTGCAGACACAAATAACCCGCCGCAAGAAAGTACCTGCTCTTGCCCCCCATTACCATGACATAATCAAAAACCATAAAATAGAGTTACGCGCGGAAGCCTGTCGTCGGTCGTTCTCTTTATTTGTACAGGAGTTCTGGGCCGAGATAGAAAGTGAGCCTCTTATCTGGAACTGGCATCTCGATGTATACTGCGCTGAGTTGGAGAAAGTAGCACGGCGTGTATTTGGTATAGTTACAAAGGATGAAAAAGGTAACGTAATATCAAGAATACGCCAACCCAAAGAATACGACCTTCTTGTTAACGTTCCCCCAGGTACATCCAAGTCAAAAGTGTTCACCGTTATGTTCCCGGTATGGTGCTGGACAAATGACCCCTCTCTACGCTTCATAAACGGCTCATACTCTGGAGATCTATCCCTGGAGCATGCCGATATATCAAGAGACCTGATAAAGTCGCTTAGATTCAGAATGTATTATCCTCATATACAAATACGTCCTGACAAAGATGCTAAAGGCAGTTATCATAATACAGATAAAGGGAGTCGTTGGAGTACGTCTGTAGGTGGAACAGTTACCGGTATGCACGCTCATATAATGGTAGTTGATGATCCCCTCAATCCAAAGAAAGCTGCTTCAGAGGTAGAATTAAAATCTGCTAATCACTGGGTAGAACAAACACTTGCAACAAGGAAAGTAGATAAACACGTAACCGTAACTATAATGGTTATGCAGCGATTGACTGAGAAAGACCCAGCAGGGGTTTTGTTAGATAAAATGAAGGCAGGTAAGAAACAGGTGCGGCATATTTGTCTACCTGGGGAGATATCAGATGAAAAATCCAGGGCGAAAGTATCCCCCCCTGAACTTGTTGACCAATATATAAATGGGATGCTTGACCCCGTGCGCATGGGTAAATCGGTGCTTGATGAACTCATGGCAGACTTAGGGCAATATGGATATGCTGGGCAAATATTACAGGCTCCGGCACCTCCTGGTGGTGGAATGTTCAAGACTGAAAAAATAGAGATTGTAAAAATGCCCCCCTCAAATAATATACTCAAAACAATTAGATACTGGGATAAGGCAGGTACAGACGCAAAGGATAACCCTGGAAGTTGCCATACCGCGGGGGTGAAGATGGGTATACTACAGGAAAATAACCTATTTGGTAAAAAGTACATTGTGCTTGATATAGTTAGAGGGCAATGGGCAACAGAGGAACGGGAAGCCATCATACGTCAAACGGCTCAACTTGATGGAGTTGCTACCGAGATATGGATTGAGCAAGAGCCAGGTTCGAGTGGCAAGGATTCGGCAAGATGGACGGTACAGAACTTAGCAGGTTTCAATATACAGGCGCAATCACCTACGGGCGATAAAGTAACACGAGCAGACCCTTTCAGCGTACAGGTTAACTGGGGAAATGTATGTCTTGCAGAAGGTATATGGAATAGGGATTATCTTGATGAACATGCAGGATTTCCTTTTGGTAAAAATAAAGACCAAGTAGATGCTAGTTCGGGGGCATTCAACAAATTAGCTATACAGGGGAAACGTGCGGGCATATGGGGGGTAGTAAAGATGTAGGCGGCAGGGGAAGTTGGGGCTGAAGAAAATATAAGGGGGAGAAATGAAACAAGCAATCATGATTACCATAATATGCATCCACCAGCCAGCAATAGATGTGATTGTGGCACAGATACCTCTCCAGCATGACCCCCGTATCTGGCCGAATGAGTATCAGCCAGCAACGGTTGTGCTTTCCCCCGCCGACCCCGTGTTTGGGACTCAAGAAAGACAAATATTGACAGCAACTTTTCGTTGCCACGATGACATAGACCAAGCAGCCATTGCAGAAGCCCTAATCCAGGCAGTGCTTAATAATGCACCGGTTGTTTTAGGGGGCTCATCCATCAAGCTGCATACCTGCTACCATGATGAGATCCCGCCAAGAGGCTGTGAGGAAACTATACTATATGAGGTGGCATAATGGCTGCTATACGGGTTTGGATAGATAGGACTACGGGCAAGATAAATCATCACGACCCTGAGACTGACATCACCACAGAGATAGGCAGTATTACGGAAGGACTCACGGCGGCAGAGATAAAGCAGAGGATGATTGACATGGGATTGAGGCTGAGATAATGGCACTTACTGACGGGCTTTTGGCCTTATATCATCTGAATAATGACTGGCTGGACTCATCCGGCAATGGCCATACATTGGCCCCATCTTATGGGCCTTCCTTTGTTGCCCCCGGTCTTATAGGCTCTCATGCGGCATCCTTTGACGGCATTGACGATAAAGCAGTTACAGTGGCGGCCTTTAACAGCCCGTCTTCCATATCTTTGCAATGCTGGATGAGGAGGTTGTCGAACACCACGCTGGACAACTTTCTTAGTAAAGACAATTACAATCAGAGCAAAAGGGACTGGTTTCAATATGTGTGGGATAATGGGTCGGTATATTTCGGAATATGGACTGTACCTTCGGGGCAGTTAACGATTAATACTCCAATTAACACAATTCTTAATGACGGAAACAAACATTGGGTACTATCTGATTATGACCATTTGACAGGACTTGCCAGAATATTTGTTGATGACCCAGTTACGCCCAAGGCTTCAGGGACAATGAGCGGCGGCGGGGCATTAAGAAATACCTATCCTTATTTACAACTAACTGATGTAAATGCTTCGGGCTACGAGGATAGGGTATTCCACGGTTATCTCGACGAGGCGGCAGTTTGGGACAGGGTATTGACTGCGGACGAAAGATCGCAGGTTTGGAATAGTGGGGCGGGAATAGAGATAGGGGCAGGAGCAGCAGTTTCAGGCAGACGTAGGAGAATGATGTCTCAGGGAGGAATTTGGATATGAGCATTCAGAGGAAGACACAGGCAACGGCGGATATAGTCATACCCTTCCCCATCATAAAAAAAGACGGGACGCAAGGGACAGTAGCAGGGGGCGTGACCCTTGCCAGCCTTTCGGCAAAGATAATTGGGCCTGACGGTCTTGCCGTTACTGGATTTACTGCACCTGCCTTTACGGAGCCAGGGGCGGACGGGAGTTTTGTGGCAATATTCGCTTCCAATGCGGCTGTCAAGGCGTTTACCCTGGCAGACCAGGCAAACCCCTATTTTGTTACCTTTGACAGCTCAGTTGCTGATTACGAACCTACCGGACCGAAACCTGTGTGGATTGTTTCTAAATATCCGTGGGAGCTTGCAAAACCTTCCGAGATACTTGTAGACCCCGCAACGGATAAGATAGATGGGTCGCTGATAGATATCTCCGTCAATAGCAGGGCAAGCCAGACAAGCCTTGACAAGGAAATAGCCAAACTGTTTGCTCTGATAGAGTTTCAGAGAGGGAATCATACTGGCGAAGGGAATATGTATCATGTAGACCCCGTAAATGGAAATGATGCTAATGATGGTCTCACAAAAGAGACATCGAAGTTGACGTGGGATGGAGTCAATGCCTTAGTCGTAGCTCATAGACATGATATAATCCTCATTCATACAGCTAATAACGGGGCTCCAACTGTATGGTATACATTTATTGATATGAACAAGGCATTTACCTTCGTAAGGTCCGTAGGAAGGGATATGACTATCATAGCTCCAGATGGGACTGATGATACTATAAAGCTTACCGCAGTTGGATGCGAGTTATCGGGATGTATTGCTAAAACCCATACAACAGGAAATAGGGACGCCATAAAGATTACCGCGGATTTCTACAAACTAAAAAAGGTATGGGTAGATTTCAGCAGGGGACATGGAGTTGCTATTGAAAACGCTTCGCATGGACTTGTAGATGAATTGGTCGTCCAGGATGCTGCTGCCGGAGGTTCTGGTCATGCTGTTAGTATAAAAAGCACTTCAGGGAATTCAAGGAGGAATTTCTTTAAGAATATTAAAATTCTTAACAATGCGGGAGATGGTTTCCGTTTTGATGGGGCCAATACTAATAATAATATTTTAGTAGCAGGGGAATCTGGAAGTCTCATATATGGTAATACGGAATATGGTATTAATGAATTAAATGGTGCAGATCATAATCATGTCATGGGACCTATTTTACATATTCATAACAATACATCAGGAAATATAAATTTAACAGGGCCAGATAGTCAGGCTTTAAATATAGAGCAATGGGCGAAGGAAACCACGCAGATTGCAGAACATGATGCAACGCAGGCGTTAATCAATGAGAAAGTTACTGGGAGCGTTTCAATTCAAGTAGTTTCGGCAACTTCAGGTTCAGTGGTTGTATCCGCAGTCAAGGCGGGGGGAACATTCCAATTCGTACGCGGTAATGAAATTAGTTACCCTTATGGGCCATTAGGTAAGGATGTCACTGGGCGTAAGATTTACTTTGCCGTTAAGAAAAAAGCATCCGATGCAGCGTACGTTATCTCATTTACAGAGATTACTGCAAACCTAACAAATGCTACAACGTTTACCGGATTGGTGCCATTCACAGCGGCAATGACAAAAGATTTGGCAAAGGGGCAATATTACCTTGCTATTAATAGTTATGCAGCAGACGATACCACCTTTGTAAAACCACTTACAGAAGCAACTTTCGTACTGGATTTGGTTGACAGAATTATTGATAATCCATAAGAGGGGAAAATGATACCCGTAATAGGATTTTATACAAAGAATTCTCCTTATGAACGAGAAGCAGCGGCTATGAAGGCCAGTGCTCATGCTATAGGTATAGAAGAAGTTCATTTGTATGAAGTAGAATCACGGGGAACATGGGAACGTAATTGCCAGCAGAAGGCAGAAGTGCTTTTACAAGCCTGCGAAGATATAGGAAAACCTTTTTTATATATTGATGCCGATGCTCAGTTTAATTCATTACCAGCAATAGGGTCAGACTGGATTGACTATGATATGGGCATCCATTATTTCAAAGGATCAGAGTTGTTGACAGGTACGATGTATATTAATCCTACTGAAAGAACTAAGAAGGTATTAGTTGACTGGATAGATGCTTGTAAATATTCAGTAGGGAGATGGGATCAGCGCGTTCTTGCTGACGTACTACAGGAAGATTCCATAACAAAGGTACTTTCGCTGGCTCCTGAGTATACATGGATATTTGATTTATCCAAAAGATACTATGGTAATTTACAGCCTATCATCATCCATTACCAGGCAAGTAGACGGTATAAACGGGGGGTTAAATGATTATAACACCGGAGCAGTTTAAAAAGTGTTTTCCGAATAATAAGGAAGCTGGGACATGGAGTAAGGAATTAAATACCCTACTTCCAAGGTATGAAATTAATACTTTATTACGTATAGTGGCTTTCTTTGCTCAGTGTGGGCATGAGAGTAATGGGTTTACGATAGTTCGGGAGAATCTTAATTATTCAGCGGGTGCCTTACTTGTTATATGGCCCAGTAGATTTACACCTGAGATAGCAAAACAGTATGAGCGTAAACCCGATAAAATAGCCGATAGAGTTTATGCAAATAGGATGGGGAATGGACCGGAAGAGTCTGGAGATGGTTGGAAGTATAGAGGTCGCGGACTCATCCAGTTAACAGGGAAGAGTAATTATATATCTTTTGCAAAGGCGATAGGTTTGAAATATGAAGAAGTAACTTCTTATTTGGAAACAAAGGCTGGGGCTCTTGAAAGTGCTTGTTGGTACTGGACTGTTAACAGGCTCAATGCTATAGCCGATACAGGGGATATGCGAAAGATGACGAAGATTATCAATGGTGGGCTGAATGGGATTGAAGATAGGCTGACTAAGTATGAAAAGATTAAAACTATATTAAGCCTTGACCCCTCCGGTGAACAGTACACTTAGACTGGAATAATGCCAGCCACAAGGTTCCAGTGAGGGGCAAGTTAAATTTGAAGTAAGGAGAGGTAAATGATTGAAGAAAAAAGAAAACTTATTGAGGCCTTGAATATACAGATTGCTGATTCAGATTGGGATACAGCGGAAAAGTTGTTCTGTGCAGCATTACTGCAAGAAGGGACTGATACTACAGAGCGAGTATTGACTGAATATAACCGTATGAGAAATTTACTTAGAAATATTTAAAAGGAGGTATTTATGAATATAATTTCTGATATATTTGCCGGTGGGGCAAAAGGAGTATTTGAAGGAGTAGGTTCTCTTGCTAAGGATTTACGTTCAGCCATTACAGGGGAGATATCGCCAGAGAAGAAAGCTGATATTGAAACTAAACTTATGGAGCTTGAGTTTGTCGCACAGAAGGCACAGACAGATATTAACCTTGCCGAGGCACAGAACCCAAATATTTTTGTTTCTGGTTGGAGGCCTTTTATAGGATGGGTATGCGGCATAGCACTTATGTATACTTTTGTTGGATATTCCCTTATTGAATGGGGGTTAGCTTTAGCAGGTTCCGATATCAAACCACCTATATTGAAAACTGATTATCTTTTTGAGCTTGTTCTTGCAATGCTCGGTATGGGTGGGTTGAGAACCTTTGAAAAATTCAAGGGAGTAGCAAGATAAGGGGCTTAGTATACGCTAAGGCACGAAGTCTTGAATTTGGCCTATGTATGAGCTTATAACAAGGGATTAAATAAGACGGGGGTAATGAATGTCAAAGATAAATAAAAAGAATCCCACTGTTAATTCAGAACAAGGGCAGCTTGGGCAGTTACGAATATTGAGTGAAACCTTATCCAGGTCAAGGCTGGCCTCTTTGATGGGAATAAGTTTTAATGGGGCCAGGGATTTATATGAGGTACTGGGATATAAAAGGGAACTCAGTTTTTCTGATTATTACGAAGTATTCAAACGGGGTAGATTGGGAGCGCGTATTATTACCGCTCCTGTAACAGCTACTTGGCATGGGGATGTCTCAGTATTTGAGAATGAAGAGCCAGGGGAAACAGAGTTTGAGAAGGCTTGGAAAGCCTTAAATGAGAAATGTAAACTTACCCCCAAATTACAGAAACTTGATTCTCTTGCCGGCATAGGAAGATTTGCTGTTTTATTCATGGGGTTTAATGATGGCCTTAAACCAGACCAGCCTCTTGAAGGAACTAACAAGCAACTTCTATATATCCAGCCTTACCATGAAGGGAATGTAACTATATCTGTGTGGGAAACTGATATAACAAATGAGAGATATGGGTTACCGAAGATGTATGCACTCAAGTTTTCTGTTCCTGGATCAACTGTTAATACGAACGAAACTCAGGTACACTATACCAGAATACTCCATATAGCTGAAGGAACTCTTGAAAATGAGATATACGGAACTCCTCGCTTAGAAGACGTATATAACGGGGTTGGTGATTTGGAGAAGATCGCCGGGGGGTCGGCTGAGATGTTCTGGCAGGGAGCACTCGGTGGTAAGGCATTTAGCGCAAAAGATGGAGCTACTCTTGACGCACAGTCAGCAGCGGCAATGCAAACAGAGATGGATGAGTTTATACATGGATTGCGCCGTTATATGAGATTGCAGAATGTTGATGTGCAAGACCTCGCCCCTTCCCTCACGGATCCCAGCAACTATGTTTCAGTGCAACTCGACTTAATAGCAGGAGCAAAAAGAATACCGAAGCGTATATTGGTTGGTAGTGAAAGAGGGGAACTTGCCAGTAGTCAGGATGAAACGAATTGGTTAAGTACGATTAAGGAACGCCGTACTCAGTATGCTGAACCTTATATCATTCGGTCCTTTGTTGATAAGCTAATTGCTGTAGGAGCTTTACCCAAACCCAAAGAAGGGTATCAGGTATTCTGGCCGGATTTGTGGAGTGCCTCAGCGAAGGAGAAAGCCGATGTTGCAAAGATCACTACGGAAGCTCTTGCTGCCTATGTCAACGCTCCGGGTATTGACCAGGTAATACCGATAGAGTTTTATCTTGAAGAAATCGTTGGGCTTAGTGAAGAGCAGATAGAAAGAATACAAACAATGCTTGCTGAGAATCCACCGGAAGAGGAGTTAGAAGAGGAAGAGGAAGGGTTAACTGGAAACTTCAACCCAAACCATGACCCGGAAAGTGGAGAGTTTACAAGTGGGCCAGGCGGAGGGTTAGTTGATAGATGGGGGGGTACTGGGGGGACATTTACGAAATCTCCTGCAAAATTTCGAGGGGAGGCAAATGCTGAGAAGGTATTTTATGAAGGAATTAAAAAGGCGCAAAGAACGGGGGGCGTTTATATAAGTCACGAAACCGCTCTCAGTAATATTGATTCCATAAAACAGGTTGGATTAGTCGAGGGTTCTTTTGGAACTCTTGGGGCACCCAGTAATTTTTTATCGGGGGACAGGGCACGCGTATGGATTCAGTTACCTCCTTATTCTAAGTATGCAGAAAGGATTGTCCCTGATATGCGTTATGATTCTGATGCGCGTTATTCTGACTTACTTACCCAGCATCCTTTATTTAAAGGGGCAGATATTGGATTTACTGATGCGATACCTGCTTCTTGGATTAGTCATATAGAAATGGTAAATTCTGCAAATGTTGTTACCTCGAGACAGGATTTTAATTTGTAATGGGGGAAAGGAAATAAAATGACTACTTGCGCTTGCGGCAAACACATAACTACAAATACCCTACGTAAGAAATCATTATCCGATGTCTTACGGCAAGACCCTACGCGTACGTTATCCCTGCGCCGGTCTTTTGAAGCCGATGTTAAACGCCGATTCAATAAGCTCAAACGAGTCATAATCCAAGCTGTAATAATGGATGATATATTTGGTTTAAAGACCCGTCAACCTGTTACCCTTAACCAAGACCTTGAGCCCCGGCAGTTTGAGTTTATGCGCGCCGATACAAAAGTAAAAGCATTTATGGATTGGTTGAAGGAGATGGAGCGCAAAGGTATTTTAACAACAACTACAGGATTTGGAGTTACAGGGGAACAGCCGTGGACAAATACCTATATCCAAAGCGCATACCAGCGGGGGATGTCAAGGGCAAGGCAGGAATTAAGGCGGACGGGGTATGACGTTCCAGAAGCCCAAGGATTCATCCCAGGTGGGCAAGACCCGGTTGTAGTAGCCTTTAACGCTCCTTTTCATGCTGACCGAGTAGCATTAGCCTATACCAGGACGTTTTCTGAATTACAGGGTATTACGGCAGCAATGGACCAGCAGATAAGCCGGGTCCTTGCCCAGGGATTAGCAGAGGGGATAGGTCCATATCAAATAGCAAGGAATATTGTTGACCGGGTAGAGAAAATAGGATTGATAAGAGCCCGTATGTTAGCACGTACAGAAGTTGTATCAGCCCATCATCAAGCTACAATAAATGAGTATGAACAATGGGGAGTAAAAGGGGTTAGCGTAATGGCTGAATGGTTGACGGCAGGGTTTGGTGTATGTCCTCTGTGTTTAGCATTAGCAGCAAAAAGTCCATATACATTGCAAGAAATAAGAGGCCTTATCCCAGTCCATCCAAATTGTAGATGTACAACTATACCAGTATTGAAGGAGAAATAGCATGAATTCCAGCAGAGCATCATTTACCGCCGCAGATACAATGCCTGTCAAGTTATTACAGCATCCAGAGCTTATACGTAGTATTACTGAGGATAGAGTAATTCCCCCCCTCCACGTCCAGTTAATACCAACGAATAAATGCAATCTCAATTGTTCTTTCTGTTCTTGTGCTGCTGAGAATAGAAGTGAAGAGATGACGGCAGAGCAGATGGAAGAGGTTTTTTTGATGCTTCGTATATTAAGAACAGAGGGGGTAACAATTACTGGAGGGGGGGAACCCCTTCTTTTCCCGCACCTGAATCAACTTATCAAAACTCTTCACTTAGGTGGAATGAAAACGGGGCTTGTTACAAATGGGGTATTACTGCCTAAACAAGATGCTAAAGCACTTAACAGGTTAACATGGTGCCGTATAAGTCAGGGAGATGCAAGGGAGCAATGGAGTTTGGGCTTTTACAAGTCTCTGAAGAAGGTAGTTGAAGAGGCCCCTAACGTGGATTGGGCATTCAGTTACGTTGTATCAAATAAGCCGGATATACCTAAAATCAAGGAGCTGCTGGCCTTTGCTGATAAACAAGGATTCCC
>ERZ1292632.3413-Hain-H43-01um-R2-3413-length-12165-cov-5_pt1 | contig 12165 bp, 14 predicted proteins | sample MGYA00564407_ERZ1292632 | MGnify/ENA primary metagenome ERZ1292632 (study PRJEB36523, sample SAMEA6512637) | groundwater metagenome | collected 2019-01-08 | study: AquaDiva: Metagenomics assemblies of 32 groundwater samples
TTTGAAATGCTCGGCAATTGGTCGCTTGGCAGCTATTTCAAAAAAGAGGCGATTGAATGGAGTTTTGAATTTTTGACAAAAGAGTTAGGCATTTCGCTTGAAAAATTGGCTTTTTCTGTATTTCAAGGAGAATCTGAAAACAATATACCGAGAGACAACGAGGCGGCGGAAATCTGGCAATCGCTTGGCGTGTCCAAAGACCGAATTGCTTATTTGGGTCGGGACGATAATTGGTGGGGGCCGGCCGGTCAGTCCGGGCCATGCGGCCCGGACACGGAAATGTTTTACTGGACAGGCCAAGACGAGCCGCCGAAAAAATTTGACCCAAGTGATAAAAAATGGGTGGAGATTTGGAATGATGTGTTTATGGAGTATAATAAAAATAGAGAGGGAAAGTTTGAGGAGCTCTCTCAAAAAAATGTGGATACGGGAATGGGGCTGGAGCGGGTGGCGATGATATTGCAAGGAAAAGACAATGTGTATGAGACGGAATTGTTTACTTTGATTATTGAAAAAATAGCCGAGATTTCAGGCGCACTATATTTAGGGAACGAAAAACCATTTCGTATTATTGCTGACCACATTAAGGCCGCAACATTTTTGCTGGCCGAAAGATTGACGCCATCTAATACTGAAAGGGGATATGTTTTACGAAGACTGATACGGCGGGCGATAAGATACGGCAGATTATTAGGCATTGAGAAAAATTTTACGGCCTCCATTGCCGAAACGGTTATTAAAATATACGAAAATGTTTATCCGGAACTGCGAGACAATCAAGAATTTATTTTTGACGAACTATTAAAAGAAGAGGATAAGTTTTCCGTCACTTTGTCAAAAGGATTAAAGGAATTTGAAAAGACGGTCAAAGAAAATATCTCCGGCAAAGAGGCCTTTGACCTTTATCAATCATACGGCTTTCCCATTGAAATGACGGCCGAGATGGCTCGCGAAAAAAATGCCGCAGTGGACGAGCAAGGTTTTCAAGAAGAATTAAAAAAACACCAGGAGCTTTCCCGCACCGCTTCCGCTGGCCAGTTTAAGTCCGGACTGGCCGACAGTTCCGAGCAAACCACAAAATATCACACGGCCACGCATTTGCTTTTGGCCGCTTTGCGCCAGATATTGGGTGATAGCGTGGAGCAAAAAGGCAGCAATATCACTAGCGAGCGTTTGCGGTTTGATTTTAATTTTAATCGTAAGCTTTCGGACAGCGAATTAAAACAGATTGAGGATTTGGTGAACGAAAAAATTCAGGCGGACTTGCCGGTGGTTTGCGAGGAAATGGAAACAGACAAAGCCAAAGAACAGGGAGCGATTGGCGTTTTTGGCCACAAGTACGCAGACAGAGTGAAAGTTTATACTATAGGGCAAGCCGATGTTTGTTCTAAAGAAATTTGCGCTGGGCCACACGCGGGCAGAACTGGAAGTTTAGGCGTGTTCAAAATTATCAAAGAAGAGGCCGTATCCGCAGGCGCGCGGCGAATTAAAGCGATTTTACAATAACGCGTATGGTTCAAAAAATAGTTGATATTTTTCCGCCCGTTCAGGGTCTGATGACCCGTTCAGGGTCTGAACGACCGAAAAAAATAACCAAAAGGGAATTGCCCTCGAAAGTTTTGTTTTCAAAGAGAAAGCCGATACCTTGGCGCCGGGAAGAAATAGTTTTAGAGAGGCCAGCTCGTTCGTCGGCAAGGCGAAAAAGGGTTTGGCCAAAACCAAACTTAGCTTGGCTAAAGCCAAGATCATTTCGGCCATCGCTCAAAGAGTGCTTGGTTTTTTTGAGCGCCTTGATGATTGTTTTGGCCGCGGGACTTTTTTATAATTCCCGCGCTGTTTTGGTTGAAATTTGGCCAGTGTCGCAAACTATACAGCTAAATCAAGATATTGTGGTGGATACTTCTTTGACGCAGGCCGATATTGAAAAAAAATTATTGCCCGGCAAAATAATTGAGGAAGAAAAAACAATTTCACGGCAATTTCAAACAACCGGAGCAAGTTTCCAAGAGAAAAAAGCCAAAGGCGTAATTCGCGTTTATAATAATTTTAATGCTCAGCAGATACTGGTGGCCAAGACAAGATTTTTGGCCGCGAACGGCAAGCTTTTTTACAGCCAGCAAAAGGTTTCCATTCCAGCTGGCGCGTGGATAGATGTTGAAGTAGAGGCCTCAGAAGCCGGCCCGGAATATAATATCGGACCGACCGCTTTTTCTATACCCGGCTTGGCGGGCAGCGCCAGATACACGGCGGTCTACGGCAAGTCGTCTGATGATATGGCCGGGGGCTGGCGAGGCCAGTCCAAAGAGGTCTCAAAAGATGATTTGGCCAAAGCCAAAGAAGTTTTATTGGGAGACGCGAGAACGGAACTCTCTCAAGCATTGCGGGATAAAATTGACGGCAAGTTTGTTTTGCTTGAAAAAGCTCAGCTGGAAAAAATTATTGACGCTTCATCGCTGGCGCCCGCGGGCACCCAGGTTGACCAGTTTAACTATAAGGTGAAAATCAAAACAACCGTTTTGGTGTTTGAAGAAGGGGCGCTCAAGGGCTTGTTAAAAGGATTAATTGCGAGGGCGGCGGAACAGGACAAGGATATTGACGAGGCCAGTTTGCAGGTTAGTTATCAGCCGTCAGTCATTGACTTGGCCGGAGGCACTATGATTATAGCCGTTGATTTTTCCGCCAAGGTTTATTCTGCCATTGACAAAGATTCTTTAAGAACGGATTTGGCTGGGAAGTCATTTCAAGAAGTAACAGAATTGTTTAAAAACGACAGCCGAGTTTCGCGGGCAAAAATTAAGTTTTGGCCGTTCTGGAAACGAGTGGCGCCAGAGGGAGAGGCGAATATAAGAGTTGAAATCAAGCGAGACTGACAATGGCCTTGACCCGCCTGGCTTTTTTTGTTATTCTTTATCTGCTCCATGGTAAAAGAAACTAAAAATATTATTAGAAAGCAGGGACAGGTTATTGAGGCCTTGCCCAGTTTGCATTTTAGAGTAATATTGGAAGACGGCCAGGAAGTATTGGGTCATTTGGCTGGCCGTTTGCGGCTTCATCATATTAAAGTATTGCCCGGTGACAAAGTGACCGTGGAGATGAGCCCTTATGATGATAAAAGAGGAAGAATTGTTTATAGGGGAAAGTAATATGAAAGTCAGACCTTCAATAAAAAAGATGTGCAAAGATTGCAAGATAGTCCGCCGCAAAGGACGGATTTATGTTATTTGCGATAAAACCCCAAAGCATAAACAGAGACAAGGATAAGCGCACCTCTCTTTCGTTCGGCGCTAAATTAAAAACTAAAAATTAAAAACTAAAAACGACAAAGAAAAATTAAAAAAGACCAAAAATTACTTTTTAGATTTTAGATTGTAATTTTTCATTTTTACTTTTTCATTTTTCATTTAGCGAAGCGACCATGCCAAGAATTGCCGGAATAAATATTCCAGAAAACAAACAAATAAGAGTTGCCTTGACCTATATCTATGGCATAGGGCCGGTTTTGGCTGTTAGGGCTTTGAAATCAGCAGGAGTAGATCCTTTTATCAAGTCCTCGGCTTTAACTCCCGAAGAATTGCAACGACTAAGAGAGTTGATTGAAAAGCAATACAGAGTTGAAGGCGAGCTAAGGCGCGACAAGATGATGAATATCAAGCGCCTTAAAGATATTGGTTCTTGGAGAGGTAGCCGCCATATTAAGGGCTTGCCGGTTCGCGGGCAGAAAACGCGCATTAATTCCAGGACAGTGCGGGGCAATGTGAGAAAGACAGTCGGCTCGGGCAAGAAAGCGGCGCCCGCGCCAAAGTAAGAACTCGTAAATTCATTTCATTCATTAACGATTTCTAACATGGGAAAAAAACGAATCATACAAAAAAGCCAGGAAGAGCTTATCCGAGAGCGCGAAAAAGTTGACGCGGCGGTGAGCAAAGAATCAAAGGTTTCATTTAGAAGCCTTAAAGAGGGCCGGGTTTATATTTCCTCTTCCTACAACAATACTTTAATGACTTTAACCAACGCCAGGGGCGAGGTGCTTTTATGGAAGTCGTCCGGCGCTTTGGGTTTTAAGGGCGCCAAAAAGGCGACTTCGTTCGCCGCTTCAAAGGTCGCGGAAGCGTTTGCCGAAGGCGCGAGAAAATTGGGTATTGAGCAAATATCGGTTTTTATAAAAGGAATCGGTTCGGGCAGAGATTCGGCTTTGAAATCCCTGGCCAATAAGGGAATGGATATTACATCAATTAAAGATATAACCCCGATACCGCACAACGGCTGCCGGCCTAAGAAATCAAGGCGGGTGTAGTCGCAAATCATTCATTAACGATTCCTAACGAAGATGGCTATTAATAATAAATGTAAAATTTGTCGGCGCCTAAAAACCAAACTTTTCCTAAAAGGGGAAAGGTGCGGTTTGCAAAAATGCGCGGTGACTAGAAAACCATATCCTCCGGGGCAGAAATCAAAAAAAAGAACGCCCTCGCCCTCGGAATACGCCAAAGAACTGGCCGAGAAGCAAAAATTAAGGAATTGGTACGGCCTTAGGGAAAAGCAGTTTAGCGGATATGTTAAAGCAGTGCTGGGAAAAAGAGGCAGGGCCCAGGACGCTTCGGTTGTTTTGATTGCCAGCTTGGAACGGCGGCTTGACAACACTGTTTTTCGTTTGGGATTTGCCTCGCAAAGAGCCCAAGCCCGCCAGCTTGTCAGTCATCGGCATTTTACAGTTAATGGCCGAGCGGTCAATATACCGTCTTTTCAAGTTAAAAAAGGCGATATTATTCAGGTTGCGGAAAAAGCGAAACAAAAACTGTTTTTCAAAAACTCAGCCGCTGGTTTAAAAAAATACCAGCCGCCGTCTTGGCTGAAATTAGACGCCAAAGATATGAAAGGCGAGGTTGTCGACTCGCCGTCTTTGCGAGAAGCGGCTCCGCCTGCGGAGATTTCAGCTATTTTTGAATACTACTCGCGATAAAAATAAAAAATTAAGTAAAAATATGATACCTTTACCTGTTAAACCGAAAATCGTTGATAAAAAAGAGAATTACGCGTCGTTTGTTATTGAAGGCCTTTATCCTGGCTATGGCGTTACCGTTGGCAACGGCTTAAGAAGAGTATTGCTTTCTTCTTTGCCTGGCGCGGCGGTCACGCAGATGAAAATTAAAGGCGGCCGCCACGAATTTTCAACTATACCAGGCGTTTTGGAAGATGTTATCACGATAATGCTCAAGCTCAAGCAGATGAGATTTAAGATACATTCAGCTGAATCGCAAAAAGGGCATTTGGCAGTTTCGGGCCAAAAGACGGCAAAGGCCGGGGATTTCCAACTGCCCACGCAAGTAGAGCTAATTAACAAGGATTTGGTTATCGCCACCCTGACTGACAAAAAAGCGGAACTGGATATTGAAATCCAGATAGAGCCGGGTATTGGCTACGAGCCGTCAGCCAGCCGCAAAAGAGAGAAACTGGAAATAGGCGCTATTGCTTTGGACGCCATATTTACTCCGGTTAAGAAAGTAAGCTTTAAGACCGAACATATGCGTGTTGGCGAGCGCACTGACTTTGACCGCCTTTTTTTGGAAGTGGAAACAGACGGCGCTATTTCTCCGGAGGAAGCGCTGGCCCAGTCCTGCGACGTTTTAGTTAAACATTTTTCCGCGGTGGGAGAGGGTATGGCGGGCGAGAAGAAAAAGGAAAAAACAGAAGAAAAAATAACGGCCAAAAAAGCCAAACAGGAGGAGAGCAACCCTTCGACTTCGCTTAGGGCAAGAAAAGCGAAAAAAGCGCCGGATAAAAAAGTAAAAAAATCAAAGAAAAGTTAAGCAATTAGTATGAATAAACTTAAACAAGGCCGAAAGTTTTCAAGAAAAACAGGCGAGCGCAAGGCTATGCTCAAAACTTTGGCTGGGTCGGTTTTGCTCAAAGAAAAAGTAAAAACCACCGAGGCCAAAGCCAAAGAGGCCAGGTCTTTGGTGGAGAAGGCTATCACTAGCTCCAAGAAAGGCGGTTTAGTCACTAGACGATTGCTGGCAAAATCTTTATGCGCCAAAGCGGCTGAAAAATTGGTCAAGGAATTGGGTCCGAGGTACAAGGATAGGCAGGGCGGCTACACAAGAATTACCAAACTTGGACCGAGAAAAATCGACGGAGCTCGAATGGCCATCATTGAATTGATAAAGTAATTTTATGCGAAAAACTCATACAATTGACGCTACAAACAGGCCTTTGGGCCGATTAGCCGTTGAAGTCGCCATTTTATTGCGAGGCAAGCAAAGGGTGGATTTCGAGCCTCGCAAAGATATTGGCGGAATAGTTTTTGTGAAAAATGCGCGCCAGATCAAGCTGACCGGCAAAAAGCTCAATCAGAAAATTTATTATCATCATAGCGGTTATCATGGCGGCCTTAAGGAGTTGACTATGAAAAAACTTTTCGCTATGAAACCGTCCGAGGTTTTAAGAAAAGCGGTTTATGGAATGTTGCCCAATAATAAATTAAGAGACAGGCAAATCACGCGACTTAAGTTTATAAAAAGCGAAGCACCCGCCTCATCGGCGGGCAGGCAAAACTCGAAACTCGAAATATAGAATACCTTTTATTATGCCAAAAATAATTGAGAGAAAACTAAAAACTGAAGTCAAAAAGCCGGCTAAAACAGCGGTTAAAAAGCCGGTTGGAAAAAAACCGGTGGAGCAAAAAGCGGAAAATGAGGCCAAGCCAAGTGCCGGAGCTTTTTTTGAAGCTGTTGGCCGGCGAAAAACCGCCTCGGCTAGAGTTCGTCTTTTCACCCAAGGCGATAAAGACTTTTTGGTCAACTGACTGGCTTGCGAAAAATATTTTCCGCTTAAAGAATTGCAACAGCTTATCAAAGATCCGCTGGATAAAATGAAATGTCTTGACCGTTTTGCCGTGGTGGCTAAAGTTCAGGGCGGGGGAGTGCGGGGACAGGCCGAGGCCGTTCGGCACGGCGTTTCCCGGGCGCTCGTTAAGTTTAATGCTGATTTTCGGAAACGGCTGCGTAAAGTCGGCCTTTTAACTCGCGACCCCAGAATGAGAGAGCGCAAAAAGTTCGGTTTGAAGCGCGCCCGAAAAGCCCCGCAATGGAGCAAGAGATAAGTTTATGCTTAAGGAAATTATTGACCAGTTTTATTTGGAACAGCAAAAGGATAAGGAGCAGTTCCATTTCTATATCACAGACGCGGGCAAATGCAGCCGCGCGGTTTTTTTTAAGTTCAAAAACGCGCCCAAAGCCAAAATGGACGCCCGCATTTTGCGGATTTTTGAGCACGGCGAATATCTGCACCGCAACATCTTCAATATCCTTTACCGTTTGAAAATGGGCGTCACTACTGAGGTCAATATTCCGTCGCAGGCCTTGGTTTCGGGCCGGGCGGATGCCATAATTTGCGTCAACGGCGAGAACTATGTGCTGGACATCAAGAGTATAAACAGTTTTATTTTTAAGGGACTGGCCGCGCCTAAAGAAGAAAATCTTTTCCAAATCCAGCTTTATATGCATTATTTCGGCATACCTAAAGGCATTTTGCTTTACATTGACAAAGACCAGCAGGAGCTCAAAGAGTTTTTTATTTCTTACGACGAGAAAATGTGCGAGGCGTTGATTAAAAATTTTGAAACACTGCAAGCAAAGATTGAGCAGAATCAAGTCCCGACAACTCTGCCGGATTATCCGCGCAACTGGCAGTGCAATTATTGCCAATTCAGGCAAGTATGCGACCTTTGCGGCCGGGACGAAATCGGCTGGGAGGCCTGCAAAGACAAAGTAAAAACCGAGGAAGATGTTATCTGATTATTTTGTCCGAGGAGTAGAGCGTGGTTTCGGAAAGCAGGTATAATTTTTTGTCGCTGGAAAGGAAGATGAGTTTTTTGGCCGGCAGGTCGGTCATCGCCACAATGTTTATTTTGTCGCGGTCGTCAATTTCCGCGACTTTTATTTTCCCCCCAGCGCTAAAGATTATGTAGCTGGAATTTAGCCAGACCGCGTCGGTAATTTTGTCCGAGAGGCGCACGATCATAATTTTGTCGCCCGCTTTTTTGAGTGGCTCGTCTTCATTGTCTTTTAAGAATAAAATCCGAATTTCGGAATCGGAAAAATAGAGCATTTTTTGCCCATCCGGAGAGATTTCAATTTCGCTGAGCGGTTCAAAGAATTTTTCAAAAACTTTGGAATTCGGGTTTAGCAAATAAAGAGTATTGTTTTGCCTGAGAAAAAAGAAAGCATCAAACAGCCATAGCTCGTATTTGGCTTTGGGGATAATGGCAATGGCCGCCTCGTTAATTTTGGTTTTTTGCTCCAAGCTTTCATCTGTTTTGTAAAGCCAGCCAAGGTGGTCCAAATAATAAATGTCGTTGCCTTGTTTTTGGTAGAAAACAGTTTGGCTGGAGAGTAAAAGGGGCAACTCTTTTTTGGCGGGCGGTTGGGCTTTTGGCACCGAATAGGTGATACTGCTGGTTTGTGGATCAAAGGTATAAAGTATCTGGCTTTTTCCTTTATCGGCTATTGCGCTTGTCGCCTCTTTGAAAAATATTTTTTGATTATCTGCCCAAAGCTCGGCCGCATTTTTGGCCAAAATCGTGAACTTGATGTCCTTGGGAACTAAAAGGATGTTTTTGACTTCGGCCACTTGCTCCTCCCTTACTTTAATATTTTTCTGCCAGGTCCAATAACCGCTTTTTTCCACCGAGAGAGTGTGCTCTTTGGGCAGAAGGTTGTCAATAAATTTGGTGCCAAACAGGAAATCGGTTTTAACCGGCTCTTTGTTGTCAACCGCTATCTGGGCGTCCCGGGGTAAAATCTTAAAATACAGTCCGCCGGTTTTGACTATTTTTTTGGCTTCAAAATCAATTCGCCAGCCCTGCATATAAAAAGATACCAAAGGAGCCGTGAGCGCGAATACGGCCATTAAGCAAATAAACAAGATAGAACGGGAAAGAAATGACATATCTTCTTCTAAAATCAATGTAAATCACTTTCTTGCCATTTGCAAATTTTTGGGATAGGATAAGGGAGGATTATATCTATAATATGGCCGAAAAATTTTTCATCAAAGGAACAGCGAAAATAAACGGCGAAATTGAGGTCTATGGCTCAAAAAACGCGGCCGGGGCGGTTATCTCCGCAGCTTTATTAACCAACGAGCCGACCATTATCAATAACGTGCCGCTGGTTTCTGATATCTTGAATTTGCTGAATATCTTAGAGGAAATGGGCGCTATCGTTGAGTGGCTAGAGCCCAGAACCGTTAGAATTACAGCCGGTGGAAATATGGACCCGGGAAAGCTGAATTTTGAAAAGTTTTCTAAGACACGGGTTTCGGTTTTGCTTATCGGCGCTTTGACCGCCCGTTTCCAAGAGTTTAAGGTTTCCCGGCCGGGCGGGGACCGCATTGGCTTAAGGCCCATTACTACGCACCTTGAAGGCATAAGAGACTTGGGGGTATCAATAGAAGAACGCGACGGCTGTTATATTTTTAAGCGCGGCGCGCTTCAAAGCAAAGAAATTGTTTTGTCGGAGTTTAGCGTGACCGCAACCGAAAACTTAATGCTGGCCGCCTCTCTGGCCAGCGGAAAAACCGTTATCAAAATGGCGGCGGCTGAACCCCAGGTTCAGAACTTGGGCGAGGTACTGTCGCAAATGGGCGTTGATATCAGAGGCGTTGGCACCCACACTATTACTATTAACGGCCAGGACAAGGTAAAAGGCATTGAGTGTTCGGTTATTCCCGACCCATTGGAGGCCGGAACCTTTATCGCGCTGGGAGCGGTTATTGCCAAACGGTTGCGAATAAAAAATGTTATCAGTGAGCATCTGGTTTCTTTTTTGAAAAAATTGGAAGATATTGGCGCTAAAATCGAGCGGGGCGACGGCTTTGTTGTCGTTGAAGGCCAAAAAGATTTCAAGCCCGCCAGAGTTCAGTCCCTGCCTTATCCGGGCTTTCCGACGGATTTACTGCCTTTAATCGTGCCCTTGCTCACGCAAGCCACTGGCAAAAGTTTAATCCACGACCCGCTTTACGAGAACCGTTTTAACTACATACAGGAGTTGAGGAAAATGGGAGCGGATATTGAAATTGTTGACCCTCATCGCGCTTTTGTTTTTGGCAAAACAGCTCTACATGGCAATATTATCCATTCCTGGGATATAAGAGCCGGCGCCTCGCTGGTGATAGCCGGGCTGTTGGCCGACGGTTCAACGACTTTGGAAGATGTTGAGCAGATAGACAGAGGATATGAACGGATAGAAGAGAGATTGCAGGCGTTGGGAGCGGACATTAAACGGATAACGACATAAATGAAAAACTAAAAATGAAAAATGAAAAACCACCCGCTTCGCCCGCAAAGCGAGGCGAGCAATCTAAAATCTAAAAAGTAACGGTTCGTCTTTTTTCATTTTTCTTTGTCGTTTTTCACTTTTCACTTTTCATTTTTAATTTAGTTCCGCGACTATGTTTTTCAATAGAAAAATCGGCATTGATTTGGGCACTTGCAATTCCCTTGTTTTTATCCCGGGCAAAGGGGTGACTTTGAATGAGCCGTCAGTGGTGGCGGTTTCGCTTTATGAAAATAGAATTTTGGCTGTTGGCCAGGAAGCTAAAGAAATGATCGGCCGAACGCCCGACACTATCCGCGTGTATCGTCCTCTTAAAGATGGCGTGATTGCCGACTACCGCGTGACGCAAGCGCTGATTCGCCATTTTATTGACAAGACGGGCGGCCGGTTGCGTTTCTTAAAACCGGAATTGATGATCGGCGTGCCCGCGGGCATTACTTCAACCGAAAAAAGGGCAGTGATTGAAGCCAGTATGGCCGCCGGCGCCAAAGCCGCTTTCGTAGCCAAAGAGCCCATCTTAGCCGCCATTGGCGCGGGCATTCCCATTAATTCCTGCTCTGGGCATTTAATCGTTGATATTGGCGGGGGCACCACCGAAGTGGCGGTGATTTCTTTGGGCGGCATTGTGACCGCCCAGTCATTGAGAATGGCCGGAGATAAAATGGACGAATTTATTTCCGATTACATTAAAAAGAAACACAATTTGGTGGTGGGCGAGCAAACCGCCGAAGATATTAAAGTAAAAATCGGAATGGCTCTGCCCGACAAAGACGAAAAATTTATTGAGGTGCGCGGCCGCGATATTATTTCCGGCTTGCCAAGAGCCATAAAGGTCTCATCCAACGAAGTGGCCGAAGCCATTGGCGGAGTTTTAATGGAAATTGTTCAGGTGGTCAAAGCGGTTTTAAGAGACACGCCGCCAGAACTATCCGCTGACATTATGGACAAAGGAATGGTTTTGGCCGGCGGGGGAGCTCTGCTGGGCAGTTTGGATAAACTGATTGCCCAATCAACGGGCGTGCCGTGCTTTGTGGCCGATGACCCGTTGACCTGTGTGGCCAAGGGAGCGGGCGTGGTGCTGGAAAATCTTGATGTGTACAAGAAAAGCATAATGAGAAAGAAATAATTTTCATTAGATGTTGATTGGTCATCACAAGCAAAGACAATACATTAGAACTCTGGCGCAGAGCGGCAAACTGCCTCACGCTTTATTGTTCGCCGGCGAGAGGGGATTGGGCAAAAAAACCGCGGCTTTGGAATTTGCTATGGCGTTAAACTGCCAGAATACAACCGCGGGCCAAAAACCCTGTTTTGTTTGCCGCGCCTGTTCGGATATTCAAAAAAATCAGTATCCGGACTTGGCTATTGTTGAGCCGGAGAAAAAGGAAATTCAAATCAGCCAGACAAGAGACCTTATTTGGCGGCTGTCTTTACGGCCATATAATAGCGTTCTCAAAATAGCCGTGATTGACGACGCCCATTTAATGAACTCGGAAGCGCAGAATTGCCTTTTGAAGACATTGGAAGAGCCCAGCGGCCAAGCGCTTTTAATTCTAATTTCAGACCAGCCATCAACTTTATTGAGCACTATTCTTTCCCGGGTAGAAAAGATTAACTTTTACCCGGTAGCCAAAAAAGAAATTGAGACAGTGCTTGTTTCGCAAGGCGCTTCCGCTGATTTAGCGCGAGAGCTGGGGGAACTATCAATGGGACGGCCAGGGGAGGCGATTGATTTTTTCCGCGAGCCGGAAAAATTAAAAACATATCGTCAGCGGTTATCGGAAGTTTCGCGGCTTATTGGAGATGACTTTACGGAACGGTTTCAGTACGC
>ERZ1292632.3416-Hain-H43-01um-R2-3416-length-12158-cov-41_pt1 | contig 12158 bp, 16 predicted proteins | sample MGYA00564407_ERZ1292632 | MGnify/ENA primary metagenome ERZ1292632 (study PRJEB36523, sample SAMEA6512637) | groundwater metagenome | collected 2019-01-08 | study: AquaDiva: Metagenomics assemblies of 32 groundwater samples
GCATTTACTATCTACTCGGGAGATTTCGGTGTCGTTTATTTCTATCTACAAGGTACTGTATCGTAATGTTATAATTAGCATATTATGAAAAATACTTTATTTTTAGCGACCGTCGCCGTTACCTATTTATTAAACTCAACATTTGCGCATGCAACGGTAGGAGGTCCTACTTTGATAGATAGTATTCAGTATTCTTCCGCAGATAAGGAAACAATCATTTACGAACAGCAAAGCCTTAGCGGCAAGGGTTGTCCACCAGAAGTTTATTCGATAGATTTACCACTTGGCACCAAGAATAAACTCATTTCCTGTAGCGATGCAGACTGGACAAATCAAACCTCTTACAACGCTAGACTTGAAAGTATCCTCGCGAAATATCCTAGCCTCTTGAAACATATTAATCTCTCAAAGAATAATATCAGTGTTCAAATAATCGTAACAGATCAAAAAGCAGCTACACAACAGAATTACTACTTGGAAAGTACCGATTTTCGTCTTGATGTATATCAGAACGGTGAGAAAAAGAGCTCATACATATATTCAGGATGTAGCCCTGAACAACTTCATATAATTGAAGGTTATATCATTCCAAATGTGAACATCTTAGTCTTGCTCATTTCATCCAAAGGAGATTGTTTTGAAGGGGGTTATGCTCGCGAGGTCCTCTACACAGTGCCCAATATCATACTATATAATCAGAATCCTCTACCACTTAAGAATAACAAGGAGGCAACATCCGAAGTCGGCAATCTTTCTCTATTCGCAACACAGACATCTGATACTTCACCTGTTTCCCAAGAGGACAAGAATCTATATCCTCCTCAGACAAAAGATGCGTCACTGTCGGTGACAAATACTCAATCGGCACCTATACCGGAAATCATTGCACCGACTCAATCGATACAGACAAATAATACTTTAGAATTTGAAATCACCATAGGTGCTCTCATCATTGTTATACTTGTTCTCGTTCTACGCAAGCGTTAACTTGACTCATTAATTGGCGATTTAATGCTTGTTTTGCACTTATTATAGATGATTCACTAATTACCAATGAGTTTAATTCCATATAATCGATTTCATAGACTGGTAATATTTACACTATCGTTCTGTATACTGGTCTTATTACTACTTGGGTTTTTGGCTTTGATTTTTAGCCTAAAAAATCCAAATATTTTCAAGGGGAATACTATGGAAGACGCTATTTCTCCGGAAAGAATCGATAATATTGCGCTAAAAATTCAAAATATGACTCTCGAACAAAAGATCGGGCAAATGTTCCTAGTGGGTATATTCACTGATAATAGCAATGCCACGCTCGAAAGACTTATCACAAATAAAAAAATCGGTTCAATCATCCTGCTTAATTCAAATATTAAAGGTAACGATGTGGCGGATATTACTGAACATTTTCAATCGGTCGCTTCTACGACCAACCAACCATCCTTACTGATTTCCGTAGATCAAGAGGGTGGAATAGTTTCTCGTATTATGGACCCTGATTCAGATATCACCGCGCAATTTGAAATACAAAATCCGGAACAAGCTTACAGCGTAGCTCTAGCACGAGGTAAAGAACTTCACAGAAAAGGAATAAATGTTAACTTCGCCCCCGTGCTTGAATACATAACAAATCCATCTTCGTTTTTATATAACAGAATTTTTCGAGGTTCGAAGGATAATATTATCTCTTATGGAGAAAACATGGTCCGAGGTTATCAAGATGCCGGAATAATATCGGCGATAAAACACTTTCCAGGACATGATAATACATCAGTTGATTCACATAAAAATCTACCTGTTTCAGAAGTAGATAGTAATAGTCTTGCTGAACACACTCGTGCTTTTAAAGAGGTTATTGAAAGAGGAAAACCATCAATGGTTATGACCGCGCATGTTTTATTTCCGAAGATTGACCCAGTATATCCCGCGACCTTATCATCTGTATTTATCGGGATATTACGAAATGACTATAAATATGATGGGGTTATTATCACTGATGATATGAATATGGGGGCCATTACAAAGAATTTCGGAATTGAAAGAAGCGCATTACAAGCGGTTCAAGCCGGTAATGATATTCTCTTGTATGTTGCGTCAACGGAAACGATCAACCGAGCATACGAAGCACTTCTCGCGGCTGTTCGAAGCAGTCAGATTTCCGAGGAAAGAATCAATGAAAGCGTTTACAGGATTTTGAAATTGAAAGAGAAAACATAAATCCCCGCATTATATTTAACTCAAGGACTTTTTCTGTTCTCTTACTTCAAAAGGTATCTCGAGAACTTTTTTAAATTCATCTTGATTTGTCCATTTTATCTCAATCTGGTGCACATAATCTCCGGCCATGCTCGCTAACAAACCTTGCATAGTAATTCTAAACCTTAATCTTCTTATACCCTTCGGAAACTTAATGGGACTTAGTATCTCTTGAAGATTCTTCCCGTCTGGATCTATAGTTATTATTTTTATGTCCGCGGCTATCTCTTCGTCAGCTATTCCAATATCGAGTGTTCGTCTCAAAAGTAGGATTATTTCATAAGGATGCATGAATAAAAGAGTCTTCTTTTCTGACTTTTGTTGAATAAAGAAATCTGCTGGAATATTGAATTGATCGATAATATTAAACAATGAGAGGTTATTTCTCTCCTGATCAATTGAAGAAAGACTACAAAGCAGACCCCATACACATTTGACGTGTTCTATGTAACTATTTTTTTCTTTAGGATGTTCAATCATCGTTTATGCTGACACGAATTGATTTTCCTTTTTGTACTCAGGAGATTTAACAGATAACCCAAGACTCTCATTATCGCTTCCACGCGCTGATGCTACTTCACTATAACCAAAGAGTTTTTCATTAACGGTATAAATACTAATTGCATGCTTCGAAGCATCTAGTATTTCGACACCTAATACATCGCCATTCTTGGCACAGTCAAACAAAAGCCAGTTTTGCTCCTTCTTTGTATGAGCAATCTTTCCTTGTTTTATCGATATATATTTTGCGTCTACTTTCTTATCATATTTAGTTTTCATAGTATGCTGTTTTTATTATAATGTTGTTTTCTTCCCTTCTACAAACAACTTCTAAGAGCTTACCGCTACTACTTAATCCTACTTTAATCATTGTACCATCAGATTCGGTTTTTGTAACCCTTCCATTCTTAGCAATTTTTTTGGCTTCGTGGACGTCAATTTTGCGCTCTAATAGTCTGTATTTAGCATGGTCTGTTAGTACAATTTCAGCCATAGGTAGAGATTATACAGATTTCTATAAAGAATACCATCATTTCTAGTTCGTATAATATAATTTCATGTAACCTCGCAGGATTTTCCAACCTCCTAAGCTTTTTACCTGTCAAATATAATAAAACTCCTCGAACACCCTTTTATACCTATTCACCGCCTCCTTCGCCTCGTGATGATTCAAGCTCATGGCCGACCCTTCATGCGCTATTTCGTTCCTCACCTTATGCGCCTCCCATGCGTCATCGAGCGTGGCGAAATCTCCCTTGGCGACCCTCTTCAGTTTCTCGCCGACGCTCTCGCCGCGATAACCCATTCTATTTAAAATATCGTCAAGAATAATATCGGCGTCAATTATTGCCTGTCTCCAATCATTCGGATTATCCGTGGCAATATGCGTCTTCACGCTCTCCCAGCGTTTCGCCATTATATTATCGCCAGCCGGAACGTCTTCGAAAGCCGGCACTACCTTCAAGTTCATTGTCTCTTTCTCTTTCCCGCGAATATATTTCAACTGTTCAACGCAATAGATTATTCCAATAAGAAAGAAAAGCGATAATACCAGCGAAAATCCAATGAAAAAACCGGCAATATTCTTTATCCATTCCACAAGAGTCGGATAAAACGCGGTAATATTATTCAACAGAGAATTCATGATATGTATATTATATACTGTTTTGTCATTCCCGCGAAGAGGTATTTATTTTTCATAGCCGAGAATTTTGTCTGAATGGAGTATAAATTGCTAGAAATATTGGCGACACTGTCAGGAGCCAATATTTCTTGCAATTTAACGACATGAGTCTCGCAGGCTATAAAAAATAAATACCTCTTCGCGGGAACGACATCGCTCCTAATTTTCACCTAAAAACTCCTTCCCCGCCTCAAATAAAGTCGCCTCATCGCCATGTCTTGCCATAAGCTGTAAGCCGATAGGCAAATCTTTGTCTCCTTCTTTGGAAAAACCGCATGGAATGGAAATCGCCGGAAGACCAGTCAAATTCGCGGTAACCGTGAAAATATCTTCGAGATACATCGCGACCGGGTCATTTGTTTTCTCGCCGATTTTGAAAGCCGGCGAAGGCGCGGTTGGCGTTGCGATAATATCAACTCCTTCAAATGCTTTCAGAAAATCATCGGTAATCATTCTACGCACGGCATTGGCTCGATTGTAATACGCGTCATAATAACCAGACGACAAAACATAAGTTCCAAGCAAAATCCTGCGAATAACTTCACGCCCAAAACCGGCTCTGCGAGTTTCGAAATAATCATCTATTCCGTCTTTGCCGCCAATATGTAATCCATACTTTACTCCATCGAAGCGCGCCATATTGGACGAAACTTCTGCCGGCATGATGATGTAATAGGCCATAAGCGCGTATGAAATATTCGGCAACTTTATTTCTTTTATTTCATACCCTTTTCCCTTGAATAAATCCAGCGACTTATTAAAATTAGCGAGAACTGATTTATCAATACCATCGCCTTTCAAGAAATGTTTTGGCACGCCTATTATCGTTTTTATCTTTCCTATTCTTCTCTTTGGATAAGTATCGTCGCCAATGGTAGTGCCGTCTTTCGTATCTTTGCCTCGAATAGCATTGAAGACGATTTCGCAATCGGCAACCGTTTTTCCAATAGGTCCTATCTGGTCCAGAGAAGAACCCATAGCCATAAGTCCAGAGCGGGAAACCGCGCCATAAGTCGGCTTCAATCCGACTACTCCGCAAAAGCTGGCTGGCTGGCGAATAGAGCCGCCAGTATCGGAACCAAGAGCGAAAAGAGCTCCATTCATGGCGACAGCCGCCGCCGAACCGCCAGACGAACCGCCTGCGACTCGTTCCAAATCATGAGGATTCTTCGTTACGCCGAATGCTGAATTTTCCGTCGAACCGCCCATGGCAAATTCATCCATATTTGTCCTGCCGAGGAAAACCACTCCTTCTCGCGCCAGTTTCGAAATAACAGTCGCGTTATAAGTCGCGTGATATTTTTCCAGAATTTTAGAAGCGGCGCTGGCGACTTTTCCTTTGAATAAAATATTATCCTTGATGGCGCAAGGAATACCGGTCAATAATGTGGCTTTGCCGGCTTTTATTTTTTCATCAGCCGATTCCGCCGCGTCAAGTGCGTCTTCATATACTTCCAAATAGGCGTTTATATCTTTATTTTTCTTTTTTATTTCATCTAAATATGCCTGTGTCAATTGCGCGGCCGTATACTCACCTTTTACAAGACCGTCATGCGCTTTTTGTATTGTCAGATTTGAGATATTCATCTTTTTTTCCGAGGTTCTATTCCAGCGCGATTATTTTCTTTACCGCGATAAAATCGCCTTCTCTATTCGGCGCTTCATTGAGTAATTGAGCTCGGTCTTTCATGTTCGTGTTTATAACATCGTCAGACCTCGTAATATTCCTGACCGCGCCGACGCGCGCTCCGGCATCAAGCGACACTTTAACTTTTTTTAATCGATTGACATAGTTCAAAATAGAATCAAACTCACTAACCAATGACTTTTTATCAGTTTCCGTCAGTTTTATTCGCGACAATTCCGCCAGATGCTTCAATTCTTTTGTTGTGATCATATTTAAGATATTAACATGTTTCTTAGCCTATGTGAAATAAAAAATTCACAACTTTTTTAGACTTTTTTTATTAAAATTTCATACTTTTTTTATCATTTCTTCATAACTGATGTGCTACATTAGATTTACCAGCCTCCCAGAGGCTTAATAATTATTCACTCTGTTTCCTTGACAAATGTTATCTCAATTTGCTAGTGTTTAATTACTACTAATTCCAATGGGCAAATCAAGGCATGGACGCAAAAATCACCTTAAGTGGTGATTTTTGTTTACCTACCAATCATCTTCAAAAACTTGGTCTCATCGATTATTTTCACCCCTAATTCCCGCGCTTTGTTCAGTTTCGAGCCCGCCTCTTCGCCGGCCACCACGAATGAAGTATTTTTGGAAACCGAATTGGAAACATTCCCGCCATTTTGACGCACGAGCGTTTGCGCGTCCTCTCTCTCCAGAGTTGACAGTGAACCGGTAAATACGAAGGATTTCCCCGCGAGGATTTTCTCGCCGATATCTTCTTCTTTAATAATCTTCACCCGCTTCAGCAGATTCTTTACCAGCTTTTTGTTATCGGAAACTCTGAACCAATCAAATACAGCTCTTGCCACAATCGGTCCAACGCCATAAATAGCTTCGATTTCTTCTTTTTTCGCCTTCGCAATCAATTCAAGCGCCGGAACTCCCATTCGGGATGTGTCACATCCCGAAAAATGCTTCGCGATATCGTACGCCGTTTCCTCTCCAACTTGTGGAATTGACAATGAAGCAAGGAATCGAGGCAAGATAATATTTCGTGATTTCTCAATGGCGACAAGCAAATTGTCAACCGACTTTTCCGCGAATCGCGGCAATGCCAACAAATCGCCTTTTCTCAAGGTGAAAATATCGTCAAATGTTGAAATTAATCCATTTTCAATTAGCAAGTCAAGAATTTTGGGACCCAAGCCGTCAATATCAAAACATTTCTTCGAGGTGAAATAGTGGAATTTCCTTTTCTGTTGCGCGAATGAATCCTTGGAAACGCATCGCCATGCCGCCTCGCCGGGAACGCGCTCTATTTTACCGTCGCCGCCACAAGCCGAAATATGATTTGGCCAGACAAACGGCTTACTATTCTTGTGGCGCAAATCCATAACAACAGAGACTATGTCCGGGATTACATCGCCGGCCTTTTGAAGTATCACCGTATCGCCGATTCGCAAATCCAATCTTTTTATTTCATCTTCATTATGCAATGTCGCGCGAGAAACCGTGGAACCAGCGACCAGAACTGGCTTCAATATAGCGACGGGTGTAATAACACCGGTGCGCCCAACTTGAAAAACTATATCTTCAAGAATTGTCGTTACCTGTTCCGCCGGAAATTTGTAGGCGACTCCCCATCTCGGCGATTTTCCCGTATAGCCGAGAGTTTCTTGGATTTTCTTTGAATTGACTTTGATAACTATGCCGTCCAATTCATAGTCTAGAGTATGCCTTTTCCGCGTCCATTCTTCATAGAATTTCTCGATTTCCTCGATATTTTTACAAACCTTGAAATACGGATTTACTCGGAAACCCAACGATTTTAATGTCTCCAATTCTTTACTTTGTTCTGACACCGTGTCGCTTCTGGCGGGAACAGCTCTTCCTCGCTCGGCTTCGCCTCCTCGGAAGACTGTGTCCCGCCCAAGCGACACGGCTGACGAATTCAGGGACGCAATATCGTAAACAAATGAATCCAGATGTCTGGACGCCGTTATTTTCGGGTCAAGCTGGCGAAGAGAACCGGCCGCTAAATTACGGGTATTAGCGTATAGTGCTTCGCCCGATTGTTCGCGTTCTTTATTAATTCGCGCCAATTCGCTTTTACTTATCCATACCTCACCTTCCACAATAATATTTTTCACATTATCGAGACGCAGCGGCACTGACTCAATCGTCTTCACATTATGAGTAACATCTTCGCCGGTAACGCCGTCACCGCGCGTCGCCGCCTGCTGGAGGACGCCATGCTCGTAAGTCAAAACGACTTTCAAACCGTCAATTTTCAATTCACAGCAATATTCAAGCTCCTCATCCGCGATACCCGCCTTCGCCATGAAATTCCGCACTTTCTCATTCCACTTTTTCAATTCCTGAAAATCAAATACATCATCGAATGACCATTGCTGAATCTCATGCTTCACCTTCACGAATTCTTTTAATGGTTCACCACCCACGCGCTCGCTTTTACTTTCTAATGATTTCAATCCAGGATAGTCATGCTCGATCTGCTCCAATTCCTTCACCAGCGAATCATACGCCTCATCGCTTATTTCCGGTTTATCGAGCGTGTGATAAAGATGACGATGCTTCTCTATCGCCTTTTCGAGCTTATTTCTACGCTCTTTTACCTCTTTTGGCATGCTCTTATTCATGCCTCCTAGTATAGCAAAACATGCACATCAAGGTGAGTCCTTATTGAGTTATGCGAATAGCGCGCTCCACCGTACGAGAACTTGCCGAAGGTTCGCCGCTTGAATCACAAACATTATAACCGCGAGCTTCTATGATTGATTTCTGTTTATCATCTGAATCATATCCAACCCAAATTTCAAATTTGGCGCAACCGCCGTTTGAATCGAAAGAAATACTATTGTTCGTAGATCTATACACGACAGAATTAGGTTTAAAAGCGTTCACTGTTGGCCAATCATCACTTGATATTGATTCAAAAAAATTATCCGTTGAAAGCGAACCGCCATTGCATGACACGGATGCAGATGGGCTTGTCGGATTATTTGAACCTGGAGAAGTATTCGTCGCATTATTCCAACTCGCCACTATGCAACTAATAGCGCTATCGGCATTATAGAAAGAAAATATCGAATCCCTAGCCGTTGAAATCAAAATATGTTGTTTTCTGGCAACCCCTACCGTGAAAGCCGCCACGCCGAGAACTAGAGAAGCCGTCAGAACAGCAAAAAGTAATGTATAGCCTTTTTGTGATTTAAATAATTTCATAAATAAAATTAGAGAGTAGTATTAGTTAATTCTGTCGTAATACTGGTTTCATTCGACACAGTTCCTTCATTCCATGTAACAGTCATTGTAAGCGCGACTTCTTTATTGGCTACAATTTCCTTAAGGGTATATTTACGAGTAAATTGTGAATTATTAACAACGGATAAATCGGGACAGTCTTTTCCGGGATCATTCAAACATTGGTTACTATTCCCTGGACCCGCAATATCTTTAAGCCATTTATCATTACCGTCCTTAGCAATATTATTATCTTTTCTATTCCTTATCGTCTCCACCCCCTCCTGCGCCAAATATGAAGCTACCATTTGATCTTTCGCGTAAAGTGCCGCCGTTAAACTCTTACTGGCAACCGCCAGCGGTCCAGCTATGGAAATCATAAGTATCGCTATGGCGACTAATGTTTCAATAATGGTAAACCCCTTATTATTTCTATTATTCTGTCTTAGTTTTTTATTCATGTTCTGTAATTCATTACTCTCTAAACTACTGTACACGCGATGACACCGCGGTACTCACATCGAAATATGTTTTAACCTTTTCTTTATCGCCAGCGAAACCTGATAATTGAAAACTAATAAGTCTGTAAGGATCGCCGGCCACATTAAAACTCCCAGATGTGAGTGTAATATTCGAGGATGTGATATTAATAAAATCGTTAAGACCAGTAAACTCTAAACTGTCGCAATTTTCTGTATCCGGATCAATACTTTTTTCAGCTTTTTGTAAAAGATATGTACTTCCATCAAGTGAAAACTTATATGCATGACAGTTTTCTGTGCCTATCGCTGAAATAAAATAAATACTATCTATCGTTCCTGAACTAGGAGTCAATTTAGTAGCCAAACGCAATTCGCGCGACATGGACTCCAAAGCAAAATTCACATTGGTAACCGCCGCCTGTATGGCTTGGGCTTTTTGATTGGCGGAAATTATTCGCATGAGGGCGCCTAGGGCTATCACGGCCACGACCGAAAAAATAGCCAGAGATACTACCATCTCTATTAAAGTGAAACCTTCCTTTTTATTTTTCCTTGAATGTGAAATAGGCATGGAATTATTATTCGACCGATACTTGTCCCGTACGGCGTATCACGATATTCCGCGTACTGTCGTCTATCGCCTGAACGATAATTTTCAAATATGATTGACCGCATGTTCCATCCACGCAAATCTGTGCATCAGGATTCGGACGCAAGAATGAAATATCAACACTATCAATATTTTCTGGAGCATTTCCGCAGGAATCGCTTGTGCAAAAACCAAGGATCTTCGCTCCGCGTTTGATATTATAAGTAGATATTTTCACATCATTATTAGTATAAATCTTATTTCCATTATCTGGATCGGAATCGGTAAAGAAAATAAAGCTTTGATTATTCCCATCGAAATGAACTCCATACGCGTATTTGAATTGCGTCGCCGAACCTGTTGATTTTTGCACGCTCAAACCATAAGTCTGCGCCGTTCTTATGGTAAGAGCTATATCATAAGCGAGATTCGTAAGTAAAACACTTTGATTGAAATTGCCGTATTTCGTAAGTAAAAGAGCCGTTATGAAGACGAAAATAGAAGTAGTTACAAGAAGTTCGACCAAAGTGAATCCTTTCTTTTTGCAAGTGTGGAGAAACATATGCATATTATAACTTATTCTTGTCATTCCCGCTTTCGCGGGAATGACAAACGGTGCGGGAATGACAATGTCTAAAACCCTCCCAGCACCTCACGGAGCATATCTATATCCATAACTTGTATTCCGAATATTAAAACAAGATACATTCCAAGAATAAGATATGGACCAAAAGGTATTTCCGTTTTCGGCCTGAATGATTTCTTCGTGACAATAAGCCAGATAACGCTAATTATCGCGCCGATCCAGAAGGCTAGAATAATCGCGTTTATTCCTCCATTTACGCCGAGGAGCCAACCGATACCGATAACCAATTTGGCGTCGCCGAGTCCCATCCAACTTCCTTTGGAGATAAGCCAAAGCAAGGCAAAAGGCAAGGCGAGTAGCGGTCCGGCTATTAAACTCTCAAGATTCGGCATATGCCACCATGAAATACCGCCAACAAATAGATTTACAAGCGCGAGCGCGTCGAATGTATAGACGAATGAATCGGGAATTATTTTATGCTTGATATCATAGACAACAATGACGAGAATTAAACAGGCTATTGTTACTTGAATAAGTGTTACAATACCGCTTTCATAAGTAAGCAGTGGAAATTTGAAGAATATGAGCACGAATAATGCTCCAGCCAAGAATTCTACCAACGGATATTGCCATGAGATTTTACTCTTGCATTTTCTGCAACTCCCTCTTTGAATAAAGAAACTTAATAGCGGAATAAGCTCCAGCCAAGTCAACTCTTTACTGCATGACATGCATCTCGACCTGCCGCCAATACCCACACCTGTTTTGAACCGCAGTGATACAACATTCAGGAAACTACCAACTATAGTTCCGAAAATGAATGAAAGAATAAGTGATAGGGTGTCCATTACTTATTATCTTGGAGCGACGCAGTATTCTTTATCTGAATTTAAATTAATACAATTAAGAGTTGACGGGGCAGCAGGGGACCAACTTCCACTTGGGAATGAAGATGGATTGTCTTTTATCACTTCATTGTATCCTTCCAAACTAGCATGAAGAACATAATCAATTGCCTTACCAACAGAATCAAGAAGTGTTAAATAATTATAACTGGCACCGTTAGGATCATCTGGAATTTTAGATATATAACTGATCAGATTCACTGTTGTATTATTTATGGTGCATAACGAATTTATATCAACAACTTCCAAAACTGTTGTCGCCGGATACTGCTTACACCTATCGTAATATAATTCCAGCGCTAACTGAATCTGCCCAATATCGGAAATTCTTTTCGCGTCTCGAGCTTTAGCGCGCGATTGCGAAAGATTAGTAACTATAATACCAGTCAAAATACCGATGATAGCTATCACGACCAATAGTTCAATTAATGTGAAGGCGCGAGAGTAAGTTTTCTTCATAAATATATTATATGCAAACAACCTTAAGATTTGCATCTAGGGGAACAGATGTTATTGAACCTAATGAACCCTCACCGGGTTTTACTATGGTGCCAGAAGAATCCGCGCAAGTGTATCCTACGGTTGTCGTGGCGTAGATAGCATAGTCATTTGCCAAACCGGATGTATTTGTGGTGAAAATCACAACACCGCTATCAACATAGTCGGTATATGGCCCGTTCTGCAATGTTTGATTGGTGCTAGTGCCGAAAAAATCAACATTAATTCCGCCGATAGTAGCAACATTGGCGCCACCAT
>ERZ1292632.3417-Hain-H43-01um-R2-3417-length-12158-cov-4_pt1 | contig 12158 bp, 18 predicted proteins | sample MGYA00564407_ERZ1292632 | MGnify/ENA primary metagenome ERZ1292632 (study PRJEB36523, sample SAMEA6512637) | groundwater metagenome | collected 2019-01-08 | study: AquaDiva: Metagenomics assemblies of 32 groundwater samples
CTGGATGTGTACCGAGATCGCGTGGGAGTATAGGCGAACTCCTTATTTTTTCGTTACGTTCACATTTCAACATAACCCGGATACCTGGAACCCCACAGCCGTGTTTATTGATGATCGAACGTCGCGCCCGCCACAAGGTTTGGTGCCCGGTGTGGGGTACAAGTATGTGAGGTATCACCGAGAAATAGATTTTGATTCTGCTCTTCAGGTCATAGTCTTGGCTTAGGATAGATATAATGGCAGACATGAAACCGAAACCAAACGCCTTTTCACCGGGACAACGAGGTTTGTCGGCAAGTGATTTGAACAAGGTGCGAGATGCGACACCGCGCCTGATCAAAGGCGGGGATGGTGTAGCTTCGACTAAATTCGGGGATAAGGTTGTTTTCCGTCAGTTGGTCAAGCCCTCACCGCAATCAGCCGCCACCGCAATTATGATTGTGGTGGTTGAACATAACGATTATGTGGAATGTAATTTTGACGGTGCACTGACGTTGGTTGCCAAACCCGTGGGCTTGCGTGGTGTGACAGGTTATTATGAGGTCGACGAGGAGGTTCTCGCGGCCCGTGTGCCTTCCGCTCGGATTGCAGGTGAGGGCGGTGAGCTAATCACCTGGGTGATTGCAAGAGGGGCGAGAGGTGAGGCTGGGGTCGGTACCGGAGATACATTTGTGTCAGCCACTACGAAGGCGGGGCTGCCCGCAAGCACTGCGCCGAAGATCGGGTATACGACCGGTGTGGCGAAGCGGTACTATATTAGACACGGAAGTACGTGGGATTGCTTGGACTTTTTGGAATAGGATTGCGGCATGGCGTGGCATGATTTCGGAACAATCGAACCTTGGCGCTCTGACCCGGACACGGGCGGCGCGCCGGTGACGGTTTACGCTCAGGATCTCAAGCAGATCTTGAGCGATTTGTGCCGCGCCCACAACGAGCGGGCTTCGTCCGCGCTTGGCATTCCTACTGTGTGGCCCATCTCGCTCAGGATCCAAACGATCACGATAACGAACGGCGATACAACGAACTGGTTCAAGCTAACCTTCGATGGCCAGACTACAGCGGAGATCTTATGGGATGCTTCTGCGGCGACGGTTCAAGCCGCGCTAGAGGCGCTGTCTAGCATCGGTGCGGGTAACGTGGAGGTGACGCTGAATGATGAGGCCGTCGAGCACATAGGCGCGGCGGGCAAGCGGTATACGATTGAGTTTGTGGCTGCGGCAAGCGGAGAAAGAGACGAAATTCAAACCGTAACCATCGGTTCAGGTAGTGGTGTTGACTGGTTTAAGCTAAGTTTTAATGGACAACTCACCGACCAACTCAACTGGGATGCTGATGCGGCGACGGTTCAAGCCGCGCTAGAGGCGCTGTCTAGTATCGGCGCGGGGAACGTGGCGGTGACGTTGGACGCCCTGGTATATACAGTGACGTTTAGGGGCGTTTTATGTGCTTTAGATGTGATACAAATGACCCGCACCGTGTCTGGCTGTACCGCCACGGTAGCAACTGTGACAAATGGCCGTGGGCAATGGGAGCGCGCGCTGACATCTGGCGGCGTGTCGGGTTGCACATTAGCCGTATCCAAGGGGAAGACCTACCCGGCTGTGTCGGACTTCGTGGACATGCGATTATCTCCGATATCTCCGAGCACGGAGCTTGCCGCAATCGTGGCGGCGCTTCGCGTCGCGCCCGCGACCGGGGCGAATGTGTACTGGTGCGATCCGGCGTATGACCACGTTTTGACCGATGCGGGCCGCAATGCGTCATGGACGATTACAATTACAAACGGTTCGGCAGGCGATACGTTCTCCGTTTGGTATGACGACTACACCTCATACCCGGTTGCGTGGAACGTCACGGCGGCGGATCTAAAGATCGCGCTTGAATCCATATTGACGCTCAACCCTGGCAACGTGACGGTATCCGGAGGAAGTGGCGTCTACACGGTGACATTGGCGGGCGGTTTAGCGGCGCGGCCCGCACGAGAGCTTGTCGCGGTTGGAACCGGATGCACGGCCACGGTAGCAATTACGGCTATCGGATACCCGCCTGGTGAGAAATTTTCTAATGTGGCATACGGCGAATACGAGAAGCAGACCGTGACCATCACGAACGGATCGGCGGGTGATTGGTTCAAGCTGGGCTACGCCGGAGCCTATACGTCGATGCTCGATTGGAACGCGAGCGCGGCCACTGTGCAAGCGGCGCTTAACGCGCTTGTGGGATCTGTCACGACCGTGACGCTCGACGAGTACAGTCTAAATGAGGTTCAGGGGGTGACCATCGGTTCAGGTAGTGGTGTTGACTGGTTCAGGCTAACGTTCGGCGGGCAGCAAACGGGGCAGCTTTTGTGGGATGCTTCTGCGGCGACGGTTCAAGCCGCGCTAGAGGCGCTGTCTAGCATCGGTGCGGGTAACGTGGAGGTGACGTTGGACGCCCTGGTCTACACCGTGACGTTTCAAGGGGCGCTGGGCTATCAGGACGTAATGCAGATGACTTCCGCTGTGTCCGGCTGTACCGCTACAGTGGCCACGGCGCAAAATGGGGCGCGAGTTTACACCGTGACGGTTGACCTCAAAGGGAATTTCTTGCAGCTGACCACTCAGGTTTCGGGGTGCAACGCGGCAATAACTACAATCAGTCAGGGGAGCAACGACGGCGTTGACTGGGGTGTTGATCCCGGCCTTCCGTTCGGCGTTGCCTACGCGCCCGCGTGGGTGTCGGTTCCGCCCAATAGCCCCGCTCCTGGCTGGTTGCGGTCGGACATCTACATGCAGATCCGCGAGGTGCTGCTCAATTATCGGTGGGTGTGGATAGGTTCGTCACAATGGCACACCGGCGGGACTATCGGGCAATCAAATCCAGGCGATCCCGACTACGGCAAAGAGGCCGCGTGGGATGAACACGATCCGTATAACTATCCACTTGATGTGGGTTTTGCTCTGACATACGACGATCTAGCTATTTGGCGTTGCTGGCAAGGTGGGAAATCAGGCGTATTGTCTTTCCCCGAAACAAACGGGACACCCGAAGGCGGAAAAGTCACTTATTATACACAGGATCGTTCTGGGTATCAGTTGGAATATAAGGTGGCATCAACGCGTCCCAATACGTCTTTCTGGACTCCGTCGGCAGATTCCCCGGCGATGCCTGGAACGCTCGAATTGTTTTTAGGCGATGATTTTTCGGAGATTATTCCCATCTATTATGGGGATGGTTCCGCAGGTAGGTATGGATGGGCCTGGTTGACTATTCAAGGTGGAAACAATGTGCTCTATACCCGCCGCTACGAAGACCTCGAAACCCTATACACGTTCACATAACCGAAGGATATGACAATGATACCGTTCACGGCGATCACATACAGCGACGGGGCTTGGACCTTCACATGGGCACCCGCTCTCGGTTCTGTTCGTGTGGTGCTTTGGGGACGGGTCCTGGAAACGACGACAGATAATGAATACGTGTGGTGCGGTCTTAGCTACGATTCACCCACTACCCCACCGCCGATTGAAGTGGTGCCGGATGATGGGACCCTTGCCGTCTCTGAGCATAATGCCTGTTACCTGACTTTGCAGTGGTATCGGGTAGATTGTTCTTACTATGTCGTTGAGGGTTTGGATGGGGCGACATGGTATGAGATGGAAATGATACCAGATGACACGCAAATTCCAATCTTCACCTACCTCACCCCGCTGATGCCGGATCAAGCAGTCGCTCAGTGGCGGGTGACGGCGAGAGACGAGAACAATCGAGAGGGCGATCCTCTCAATTATTCATGGAAGATAGTCCGGCCACCAAATACACCGACCAGCCCGACATTGGGTTGTGAAGCCGGTGAACTTACAGTTGCATAGAAAAGGAGACCAAACCAATGCCAGATGAAAAAACAAGAGCAGACAGCCTTCGTGAATACTTTACGGGAGCGGGAAGTGACGGCGGGGCACAAACAGACCCGGATGCTTCTCTAGGAAACTACCGTTCCTCAACCGAAGCTGTGTCTATGGCAATTTCAGTAGCGGACGCCATTGCGAACGTCACAATCGCCTTTGCTGGGGGTGAGAATACTGAAGGTGCTGGTACATTAGACGCTGACACGGTGAACACTCTTAGATGGAAATGTTATGGTGGGAGCTATGGCGCAAGTGTCACCATTGCGAACGGTGAGACGAAAATTGTGGAAACGAGCGGGCAGCCCGGACAATACGTGCGTGTGACGCGAACATCGGCTACTGATCTAACCGGCACGGCTACAATAACCTTAACCAAGTCAATCAATAATGTCTTTGCCTTTGACGACGTATCATCGGCAGAAGCCGCTGCCGGTGACACTGAGTACCGTGGAACCATTGTGAAATGTGAAAACACATCCGGTATCACAACGTTCAAGCGATGGGTTGGAACGCTTGGGACTCAGCGGGTCTCCGACACTACACAGCTCGCGGCGTCTGGTGCGGGGACAATCGTTACCACGGGTTCATTCGCGGATTGGCCCGCATCCGGTTGGTGTCATATCAAGAGTGATGCGTCTACCACCCGTGAGATTATCTATTACACCTCTCGCACAGCAACCGTTCTCACCGTACCAGCGGATGGTCGCGCACGTCTAGGCACGAGCGCGGGCGCGGGGGCAGCAGGGGATACGATTGACGCTGTGCCGGGTATCGCTATCGCCATTGATGACGATGGTGTCACGAGCGGCGGTGCGGCTATTCAAACGATAGCTAATGAAGGCGCCGCCCCGACGGGTGTTTCATGGGACACTGGTATCACGGCGGCTACTGGGTTAAGCATCGGTGATATGAATAGTGCGGAGCAGGTGGGGATCTGGTACAAGCGAGAGATCCCAGTCGGTGCTGTTTCCACGGCAGATGCGTCTGTGAAAGTAGAAGATTCATTTGATGCGGTGTAAGAAAGGCTTTAATGGCAACGTACACATCGGAACGGCAAGGCCAATCTCAGGTATTCAATACCTTCACACCTGAACGTCGAGGCGTTTCTTGCGTCTACGCATCGGTCTTTACATCTGAACATCGGGGTGTTGCGAAGATTTTCAACTCGTTTACATCTGAACGTCAAGGCGTTTCTTGCGTCTATGCATCAGCATTTGTTTCTGAGCGACAGGGCCGATTTCGTGTTGAGAACGATGCGGTTGAGGGGTATGTAATCTATGTCGGATATGACCAGATGCCGGACTTCACCGCCGCTCCAGATGGGTTTAACGCCACGCGCCCGGTCGCCTTTGCGATCACGCCACCAGGTGCCGGAACCTCTGATCTACATGTCGTGATCCGAGCAAGAAATAAGTTCGGCCTTGAAAGTCAAAACTCAGTACCGACTATCATTACCATTGATACCAATGGTAATGAAATGCTTGGCCCATTATCAGCCCCCAGCCTCTTGTCTGTCGTGTCGATTGAAGATGAGTACTTTAAGGTTTTCATCAAATATCCTGGATATGACACAGATCTAGACCGTGGTGATGTCTTCAATGTGTATGTCGGGGAAGGGGTGGCTCCAGTTCCTGGTGTTGATACCCCAGTGGCAACCGGAACGACAAGCCTTGACGCCAATGTTACAATAGGGCCATATCTGACGGGTGGTATGACATATTATTTCGCCGTGACAGTGTTTCGGAATGAGGATAGCGCCGAATCAGTGGCGGCGGAGACAACATTGGTACTTGGCGCTGATCCTTCAACCCCCGTGTCTGTGCCCGGTGGTTTCAATGTCTAATCTTGTCGTGCGGTTGATGTATAAGTCCTTACCGGTCTCCGAGGACGGATCATCAACCGCACGACAATTTTATTTTGAAGGTATTCTTTTTGACGGGTTATTGATCCGGTCCTGAAGTCCTTCAAAAAATTGTCTACGAATCTCATCGCCTTTGCATGGCCACCAACATGTTAAACCGTGTTTGAATTCTACGGTTGGATTAGTAATAGCAATTTTGACTGCCCGGACGTACTGGCCTATTGATACGTGTTTATCAACGGCGGGCAGGTGTATTGAGTGCGTACTCATCCTAAGTCCACCACATGTCCACACCTGAGACCTTCGTTATGAGTTATCATCACGAACTGAACACCTAAATCTTTCGCCAGACTTTCCAGCATTGTCCGCACCGCCGTCGGACGCCATTTGTCCAAGAACCGAAATGGTTCGTCCAGTACAATTAGCCGACGCCGTGCTGGGCGACTGAGCATTAGACTTGACACACGAAGGGCGAATGCGGCTACATCGATCGCCCCACCCTCTGAGGCATCCATCGGGCTGATCTCCTGTTCTTCCCGCACAAAGACTAACCGAGCCTCTGTGCGGCCCCTGGCGCGTTCAAACCGAATCTTAAACGTGTACGGTTCATCGGGAAACACAGTGGCGAGGCATTTTGTCACGACACCGGCGATGCGGTCGTGGGCTTCTTCCTGTATAGTTTCGGCGATAACCTGAGCAATCTTCTGAGCTTCGTCCGCCGCGTCATATTCATCTTCAGCTTCAATCACAGCCTGACGGGCGGATGTGAGAACGGTCTTGGCCGCTCTTGCCTGTGCTTCAAGGGTATTAGCCTGTTTCCGCCATTGTCTTACACGATCGTCTACCATAGTTCCTCAGATGTCAGTACGCATCCGGTTATTTTCTTGGCTTCAATCTGACCAGCGGCGACGGCAATTTCAAGAGCTTCTTTTCTATTCACATGGCGCCCACGGCTTGTCCAAAAACCCCGCTGACCTTGCTTTATGATGATAGGTCCTTCGTTGTCTAAAGCCTTGATAATGGCTTCGCCATGACGCGGCGCGGTATAGTGCATCACTGAACTATCTGGTCTAATAACCTTGATAGAAGCCATTATGATCATTTCTTTTTGATTAGTCTTCAGCACAGCTACCCCATTCCTTCTCGAAGGTTACCACTGCTTCGTCGTACTCAGCCCCAGCTTCGGCGGCTTCTTTGTTGAGTTTGACGAGCAGCTTTTCTGCTTCTTCAATCGTGGCACAGTCAAACTCATTTTTGAGCCGTTCCATGGTGGCTTCAAGTTGTCCGGCAGCCCGGTCTTGTGCGGCTCGTGCATCGTCCGCTTGTTTCTTCAGTTGCTTGAATTTCTGTTCGTCAATGGCCATCTCTCTTTACCTTTCGCAGCCGATGAACTTCTTGCGCTAACGACGAGATAATTTCTTGGTATTGCCACGCCTCGACCGGAGCCAGCATCCCGGTTCGTTTGTCGGCGGTGTGACAGTATTTGTTGGCGAACCCCATCGCTTCCTCAAGTTTCGTTACCCGTTCATTGTGTTTCATGTCGTAGTCTCCTTTGTCACAATATCGTTATAACTAGAAGAAATTTCAACCACATCCCGTCGCCTCGAGTATAATTTCCGCCACCCGACCAACCACTTTGTTGTCTTTCAGAAACCATTTTACAGCGGTTACGAAGTCTAAGGCGTCGTTGGTTTCAAGGTCACGCAACCCGGACACGAACGCTGTCATGTCAAGAATCTTTTCCACAGCCTCTTCCGCCTCAGTAGCTTGGATGAATTTGTCTTGGCTGGTGTCAAGATAATGTCGTGTCACCGTGCCGTCAGTATGGAGCAAGCCAACCCCCGGTCTATAGTTCCGTTCATCTGTTTTCCGTCGCATGAGAGCGCCGCAGTTGAAGATGTTTGTACCACTTCCTTCTAGCAGGAACCCTTTGTGATTGTCACCGTAAACTTCAACGTCATAACCCGTGAACTTCGTGGTTGGGTGTTTCACATGGCTTGCTTCTGGAGCACCAGGGTATCCGGTTTCTTTATTGGTCCAGATGAAATGATGAATGACTGCGATGTGGGTAACAGCGGCCCCTGGGTGTCGCGGCGGCTTCAGATCAAATCCCCATGGAAAACCAGTAGCGAGAATATCGCCACCTATTTCTGTTTCTTTGTCTGGTTCCAAGTTTGTCAGCAACCCGGCTTCAACCAAGGTCCAATACGCCGACCGTTTGATTTCTTCATAGTTGTGATTTGGTAGGTCGTGCTGCCCGGGTATTGCCCAGCCCTCTGGTAGGTTGGCAAGGGCGAAGTTTATTACTTCCGGACTGGCATTCCATTTGTTGAAGATATCCCCAGCATAGAGGATCGGAACACTACACCCTGAAAACTCTTGGTGTTTTTTCTGTAGCATCCACAACTCATTCAGTGACCGAGCCATTGCCCTAAACCAATCCGGCTCAGCCGAACGTGCTATTGGTGCTTGTGCTTGGAGGTGGATATCTGCGGCGAAGATTGCCCGCACGTCGGACAAGTCTTTGGTACTGCTGCTTCCGCTTTCTTTAGTTCGTTTTCCCGTCGGCATAGTTCAGTCTCCTTATCCCGTGCTTCTATGACCAGTGTTCGCAATGACGCGGCCCGACCACTTATATCTCGGTATCGGACTATTGCATCCTCAAAGGATGTGGTGTCTGGAATTCGTTGCCTAACAATCTTAGCGCATTGACAGGATGCGGCGAGTAGTTTTCCGAGTGTGGCGGCTTCGCTGATCACCTCTTGATACCGTTCATGCGCATTTTCTATCGATCGTGTGGATAGTATTCGCTTCTCAGATACCTTGGTATGATGTTGGGCTGCTTCTACGAGAGAATTGAGCACTTCAGCCCGTTTCTGCATCTCGATGGCTTTCGCCCCGCTTTTCACCATAATTAAACTCACGACGTTAGCCCGAGTCGCATTTTCAAGGGTGGTGTAGAGTGTTTGTGCGCTATCGAGCAGAAATGCCGCTTGGGCCAGCACAGACGCTTTCTTGGTATAATCGGTTTCCTTGGCCTCTACCGCACCCACAGCAGTCACAAAATCCGGAACCCATGCGAGTTCATCATGCTCCTTCTTCGCTTTCGTGAGATTCTCTCCCGCCACCTCACGACGGGTCCGCGCCTTGTTCATCATACGTGATATTTCAGCCAACGTGTCATCAATGATGCCAAGGTTCACAATGGCGTTGAGTTGTCTGGAAACTTCTCCGGCGGTGTCACTGAGCCAATAAGGTGCGTCATGCTGACCTTGCCAGCACACCGGACCGAGGTTCAAGAAATTCTCAATCGGTTCCGGTACACTTCGCCCGAACGCTTTGAATTCCGCGTCGTCTAAGAGATATTCATTCACACCACCGCCCGGTGAACGGCGACGGGTTACGGTATGTCCTTCCGCAATCAATTTCACGGTACAGCCCTTGGCGCCCCATGAAATGAAATCATCACCACCCGGTTGGTTGGTACACACCCATCGGAGTGCTCTGAGAATTGCGGTTTTGCCAGAACCGTTCGGCCCGATGATGCAGGTCACAGCCGGATCAAAATCGATCTTGAACTTATGGTGGGTTTGGTAGTTCTGAATGAAAAGCTGTTCCAACATCACGTCTTCTTATCTATTTTCTTAAGCAAGTAGAGGATTTCGTTGAGTTTCTTGTCTTGCAAATTCCAGTCGGGTGAGGACACTGGCGCCCGGTATGGAAAATCGGGCGCACCCTGACCTTGAGCATACCCACCGGCCCCGAAACCAAGTGAACTTACCAGCATCATGAAGAAAGACCTTCTGTCCATTTCAAACTCCTTCGATGTATTTTCTAATGATATTGAAAGCTGATTGACGTTGAGCGCCGGAAAGTGGTCCGGTGTATTTATACAGGACACTTTCTATGAATCCAGCCTCCCAGTCCGTGACCTCATTCCTGCCCGCGTCTACCATTTCAAGAAATTCACGCAATTCAGCGTCCGACCAATCTCCGATCTTACTCATGCAATCGACACTTTCCATATTTCGCTGTGCATGTCCGATGCCTGTCAATGTGACCGCATTCGGTACAGATGAACGCTCTGAGTTCCGGTTCCCATACCACAGTCATCCCACCTTTGCATTCGCACTGATACCGGCGGTCTTTCAACTGGTTTTCGCGTTTAGGTGTGAGTGTTTGATATTGCGGCATATTAGACCTTTTCCAGCGGGCAGTCTGAGCATCCTATCCCATGTGATCGGATAACGGCGCTCAGTTCCTGCAATAGTTGGTGAAGTGCAATGGTTTCATTACATAAAGAAATTACAGTCGCATTGCCACTCACCATTGCTTCAGCACGCACCTCGTTGAGTTCCCGAATGGTGTATTTTATCTTCATGCAACACCTCCTTGTCAATAACAATATCGTTATGACTGGAAGAAATTTCGACGATCACGAGTTTTGTTGAACAAGAACACAGTCCAATAACCACAGAGCGTCAGCCTCATTGTCATCTTTCGGATCCCACCCCCTCGCCTGTGCAGCGGCTACCATCTCCGGCTTGCCCGCATTGCCTTTTCCGGTTGCATGCTTTTTTATCATCCCAACTGGGATGCCTTGGTACGGAATCTTTTTCGATTCACACCACGCCGTTAGTAACCCCATGAAACCACCATAGACATGAGCGGCGTCCGTACCGACATGTCGGCGTACCTCTTCAAAGTAAACAGCATCAAATGGACCGAGCAGTTCATTCGCTTCTGAGAGTTGACGGCGAAACCGCAAGAACCGCATCCCACCCCCCTCATAGCGGCCAGGTTGAAATGACCAGGTGCCGGATTGCACGACACCGTCGATCATTCCTGCCCAACCAGTCGTTGTTCCAAGGTCAAGAGCAAGTATTTTGTTGGTTGAATTCATCTCTATCTTCAAATTCCTTTTCAATGTAGCTGAGAATGTCACCTATCTGGCACACAGCATCGCAGCAATTCCCGTAACTTTCGCTGATTGTGAACCCACATTCTAAGCATTCACAACTGAAAGTCCCAAAGTCATTAGGTTCACTATGCCTCCACATGGTTGGTAGTCCTATAACAGGACCGCCGGGGTATAAGGGTATCCGAACTAATTTTTCATGACTACCCCGTTCTACAGAAGTCTTGATTCTATTGACAGAGCCGCAAACTCGACACACCACAGGGTCTTTGGTAAAATTCCTCTTAGAACCCGAACCCTCTTTCATTTCGTTTCCGTCCTTTCGATTTCCTGTCTGTTGCCACTCGTGGTATAGTGTCTCGAATGCTCGGCATTCCAAGGCTGTCAGCCAAGGCACACCATTTTTCTTCAGTCACTTCGTCCTGTTGAATCTCAAATGAAGGGGTGCCATCAAATGGGAGACTGACTAGTGGCCAATTCTTTTCGTAGATAGCAGCACCCATTCTTAAACTTGCATAGGCTTTAGTATGCTCACCTAGCTCACCGCCTCTGAGATACTTCGCCGCTGTGATTTCTCCGATACCTGGTATGCCCGGTATGTCATCTGTAAGACATCCGGCGTAGGCTTTGACTTCAGCCCACCGTCGCGGTTCCAAGCCCCACTGAATGCGAAAGTGTTTCAGGGTATAGGCTTTCTGAGTATGCAGGTTCCAAACCCAGACGTTCGGGCGAAGGCACTGCCAAAGGTCTTGGTCGCTGCTGATAATGACAGCCTCATCTTCTCTTGGTAGTGTGGCGGCGAATTGGGCTATTATGTCGTCGGCCTCAAACCCTTCGGCGGCGAACACATTCCGAAATCCGGCGTCAGGTAGATGCCGTTCGCGAAGATGCCTGATCTGTTCCCGAAAGTCACTTCGGGCGGCTTTTTCCTCATCGCTTTCTTCGGCATGATGAGCATATCGTGAGGTCTTGTAGGTTGGCAGAATACCCGCACGGCGGCTTCGGCCAAGATCAAAAGCGAATACACACCGGGTGGTTTTGAAAGTGTCTTGTAGCGACACAACGTCACGAAGAACACCAAAGATCGCCCCAGTGCCCCGGTCATTGAAGGTGAGATCTTTCATTGCATGCCACGAACGGTGCGCCATGTAATTAGCATCGATAAGAAGTAACGGCTCGTTTATGGAAACATTCACTGTTTTACCTCTTCTGATTCCTCAAGTGCACCCTCCTGTATTGGATACCGGCCATTTTCGGAAAACTCAATGGCAGCCTGCTCGTCCGAAAACACCGCCATCATTCCTAAGCAATGTCGTGTTTCATCTCTGAGACTTACTTTGAGATGTGGGTTGATGTTGGCAGCGCCCTCGGTAATCAATCTCATCACGAGATAGCATTTCATCATTTCGCACACCGCGCTTCCTGTATCGCCCACAGTTTCCGCAACGAAGCCCACTGCGGTCCTGCCATGTATGAGTGCATGTGA
>ERZ1292632.3418-Hain-H43-01um-R2-3418-length-12156-cov-4_pt1 | contig 12156 bp, 19 predicted proteins | sample MGYA00564407_ERZ1292632 | MGnify/ENA primary metagenome ERZ1292632 (study PRJEB36523, sample SAMEA6512637) | groundwater metagenome | collected 2019-01-08 | study: AquaDiva: Metagenomics assemblies of 32 groundwater samples
TGTGTTTTCGGGTTTGGTTTCATTTCTACGCCAAGAACAGGACATAGACCATCGTCTGGCCAGATGCTACTCAAGTATTCTTTTGACAGGTTGAATGGAAAGCAACCATCCTTCGCTCTTCTTCTAGCATGATCCAGGAACTCACCGAAAAATGACTTAGTTCCGATGGTTGTTCTTTGTAGCTGGTGACATTCAACACAGTGACAGTTGGACACCAGTCTGTCACCTGTGTGTCCCAACTTACATGGTCTGTCCGACTGATAGTGCCTTAGTCCTCGTTCTTTTGCTTCTGATCTTTTAGTTGCCACGGAATATTAAGACACATCATGGCTTCAAGCGTTTTGGCATTTTATAGATGCCAATGTTGTAATTACTTGGTATGGGCTTTCACATTCCTTCGTTAACATCTCTCGAAGCAGCACCCTCTGGAGCTGTTGGTCCTGCACGGGTTCTACAGGTCGGAGGAAGAGATGGCTCTGCCAACCTGGTTCCAATCAAACTGTCTACTGACGGGACAGTGAACATAACCGGATCTGTAGGAACTTCCGGTGTTACCACTGTAACTGGTTCTGTCCAAATTGTGGGAATACCCACGATAACGGGATCAACAACGTTAGGTGGATGGGCTCCAGCGGTTACGGGCTCCATGCAACTGTCTGTCTGGCGATCGGATGTTACTGGGTCAACTGCTGTTGGAGGTTGGTTGGCAGGAGTTACGGGATCTACGACAGTAAATGGTTGGTTATCAACTGTGACTGGTTCGATGTCTGTTGGCGGATGGCTTCCGTCTGTCACAGGCTCGGTTGAAGTGTTGGGAACTTCAACAATCACAGGTTCCGTCCAAGTTGTAGGCATTCCTACGATAACTGGTTCGACAACGTTGGGCGGATGGGCAGAGAACTTGACTGGTTCTATGTTCTTGAAAGGGTGGTTGTCATCGGTGACTGGTTCGGTGGAGGTGTTGGGAACCTCAACCATCACAGGTTCCGTTCAGGTTGTAGGGATTCCAACAGTGACAGGATCGACAACACTAGGGGGTTGGGTAGAGAATTTGACCGGGTCTATGTTTTTGAAAGGATGGATGTCATCGGTTACGGGCTCTGTCGCTGTTGGTGGGTGGCTTCCGTCTGTGACAGGTTCAGTAGAGATACTTGGAACGCCCACCATCACGGGTTCAGTGCAGTTGGTGGGTATTCCAACGGTTACGGGTTCTGTCCAGATCGTTGGGATTCCTCTGGTAACCGGCTCTGTCCAAATCGTAGGAATCCCAACAGTAACCGGATCAATGACCGTGGGTGGCTGGACAGAAAACTTAACTGGGTCTGTTAGAGTTGTTGATGTTCCTGTTACTGCATCTGTGAGAATAGCTGACTGGGATTCGGCGCTGCTTGGCTTCGTTGATGCGGCTGTGTCGAGTCTTACCCTACCGGCCAGTTCCTCAGTCCCGGTCGCGGCTCCCGATGGCGCTTCCCGGCCGATTTACATGGACTTGCGCGGAAGAGTTGTGGTTGTCCAAGATCCAATCGTGGACAACCAACACACAGTGTTGACAGCATCAACAACTGGATCAACTGGGGAAGCGAGCCATGTTGCCAAAACAGAAGCGGGGCGCGTATACGAAGTAGCGTGCTACAACAACAACGTTGCAACAAGATACCTGCAACTGTTCAATACAACATCGCTACCAGCGAACGGCGCTATCCCCGTTTATCCTTCTCTGGCTATCGCTGGAGGTGCCTTTGGGAGAATTACTCCCGGGGGAACTTATGGATTTTACATGCCAACAGGGATCACAACAGCAATCTCTACAACCCCACTCGCTCTAACCGTTGGCGCAGATACAGATGCTTCGTTCTGTGTTGTCTACATCTAAAGATTTTCGTTATTCCTAAAGACGGTTGACTTGAACACACAGTGGTTGCCAGTGATCGACCTGTGAGTAGAGTACACTCTGGACTTGCGCACTGCACGAGTCTTTCTTTCCCTTGCCCAGCGGAATCCCCTGACAATGTCCGATGTAGAATGTAGGTGCATCTTCTTTGGGTTAGAATATGGATTTCTTTTGCCAGCGAATCCTGGACTTAACGGCTATCCGAGTTTGCCAGTTGTTTGCGTTGGATCAGAATCTACTGTGCACTGCGGATCGACAAACCGTTCTAGTTGCCCTAGATTTTGTTGTTTGTATCCACGTCTTGGAATAGTTCCCGAACATGCTCTTATCTACGAAGTGATGGGTGCAATGCTCACAATCACTTCTGCGTGCTTGTAGGAACTGACCACCTTCTGGGCTCCTGTGCTGTCTGCCAGGAGAATGTCAATCTGACCGATTCTCCCGACTCTCTGTCTAACAGCTCTCAGGGTAAATTCCCCAGAAAGATCTGGTGTGGTTGCTTGGACCCGGACTGACGTAGGGAGCTCCAGGGTTTTCAAGGTTTTGAAAATCACCTTTGCCCTAGCGACAGCAACAGTTGTTGGAGTGGTTTCCATCGGAGAACTTCTGATGGTTTCTCCGTTTTCCACCGTGATTGCGTTCACCTTGTCATTGTGGATAGTGGACACAAACATGGGCTCTTGGGTCTCGGTGTTCGTTGCTCGGACCTTCCAGGACCCCCCTTGTCCTCGTCCCTTTTCGACCGTGTCCACGATCCCTGTGCTTGTGGTGGTGTCTGTGAGCTCTACCGTGATCCTGGTCCCGGGTGTAAGTCCCTGTAGAACCGACTTGAGCAATCTTTTATCCAATGTGGTGTCTCCTGTTTCCCAACAGGTACCGCACTGGACATCAGGTTTCAACCTGATGTCAATGTTTTTGATAGTTGCAACACGTTTGTCAGATCCACTTTCACGACATGCCCACCTTGTGTCGTATAGAAGAATTTACCGTCTTCGACTGCATGCAGACAAGCATCGCAGTATGATCCTTGGACAAACCCAAGAAAAACTGGTGGCGCGTTGGTCTCGCTCGACTGCTCTCCGTAGATGGCCCACGTATTGGATTCCAGGAAATCATCTGGTCCTTCCCTGAGAAGTCTGGATGGTATGTCACTGCCTATCCCGCATCTCAGCACCAATCTCTGACAGAGATCACGAGCCCCTGGTTTTTCCGTCTCCACCAGAGCCTCTACAGCTTTCCGAGATTCCAGAAATTCTTCCAGAATCTCCAACCTTAATTCCACCAGTGTGCTAGCAACGTCTCTCTCTAGTTGCTGTCTCCAACTGAACAACTTGTTTTCAAGTAGTTGTTGCTCTGTCTGGGTTAAGGCAAGTTGGTCTAGGTCTAGTTGCTGGTTCATGTTATCTCTACATAGGTTCCGGCAAGGAGAAGAACTTCGTCGTATGACTTGCACTCAAAAGCCCGAGAACAAAACTCCTCGGCTTTGTCTCTTGAAAGAGCGGCTGACACTTTTCCGATGATGGCGAACACGTTGCCATCGGTTCCGATTAACTTGACTGTAGGTTTGGTCATGTCTCGGACTGTTGATCCGAGACATTGAGAAGATAAACGACGAGCTAGGCAGATCCAGGAGTCTTAGCAGAATTCCCGAGAATGTACCGGACTGCGTCGAGATCCGTGGGCCACTCCGCTTGCTCGAACGCCTTGAACTGCTCAGGAGTGATCGGGATATCCACGGTGCTCCTGTGGACACTTCCGAGCTCTCCCTCGAGCTCCATGACAGAGAAAGCTCGGCAGAACACGAAGGAACCTTCCTTCATTTCGCGACGAACAGATCCCCTGTAGCTCTTGTCGATTTCCGAAAGTTCAACCACGCGGTGGTAGATCACGAAGGGTTCATCGGCATCTTCCTCGGAGATGAACCGAATGAAGTGATCTCCGAAGGTCAGACTCTTCTGGAAGGGCTTGATCCGAGCATCAGCAGCCTTCTTGGCCCTGTCCATGTCTTTGTTGTATTTCTTGAATACCATGTTGTTACCTTTCTTCTTCCTCGTCTTCTGAAAAGTCCATGTCTTCCAGCATTTTATTTACCAGCCCCTCATAGGCTTCGTCCCCTCCAAACTTCTCGACGAAGCTGTCCATAGAGAAGGGCTCCAGCGAGAGGTCTTCACGAACGAGTTCCACCTCTTCCGATTCTACCTCTGGCCCCTCGGGAGGCTCCCAGGCATCCGGTGGGCCTCCATAGACCCCAGGAAACCCGGGAGTGACCATCAACGTGACCTTGAAGGTCAAGTCACCAATTTCGACCAGTTTTACAGTCGGGGTTGCCATTGCGTACTCCCTTTATACCACCGACTCGTGGGGTTAGGAAGTTGTTTAGGTCGGGATGACAACCCGGACAGTAGACGAGGGGAACACCGCCATCCACTTTCCGGTAGCCTTGAGTGTGGTAAGGTCGAGCTCACGATCCTGCTCGTTCACCTCCCAGGTTGATCCACAGTATTCCACGAACGTTCCGGGATCACAGTCTGCCAGGATGCCTGTGTAGTCGTTGTCTTCCATAGGAGAGTACATTAACACTCGCCAACTGGTTGTGCAACCATGAAAAGGGAATGCCAGATACAGCAACCCCAGACCCAGATATAGTGACCCTGTGCACTTTTCAATCACCAAAGTGCTTCTCGTGCTGCGAGATACTGGTACTGGAGTTGTTTGAGTGGATATTCGAACTGGTCGAATCGGGTTTACTTTCGTTCTTCCGTAAATGGGTTTCGATAATGCGAGAGAGTGTAACACGTTCATCACGAGATGATCCCGTTGAAACATCGGTGGCAGGATTCAGGTATAACTGTCTTAGAAGGAGGAGTCGGGTGCTAGTGCTTTCGCGGTTGTTAACAAGTTTCGTTCGCGGTCGTTGGGGTGGTTCTGTGCTAGCTCGTGCTAGTTTGTTGGGGATTGTGGGGGCTGAGTGTCGGGAATAAGACGATCAATAACCGGATTTTGTTTGTTACGGCCGTTTTTCCCAAGAAGAAAAAGAAACATCAGAAAGATGATCTGGTCCAATGTTGATCTTCGATTAACGTGCAGTTGTGTTTACGCTATGCAAGTTAGTTTAAGCAGAACTCTTCATCCTTCATATGGCCCTGTTTCTTGCAGCCATATATCAAGGTCATGACAACTGCGAGCAGAACATCAGAGCAAGATGCATCACTCGTGTTGTTCTATTCTTTCTATAGAACCATAGGAGACAGGGTGACAAGCGAAGCAACCCATTCCACTGTTGATGGTCATCGCATCCGAGGCTCTATCTTTTCTAGGTATATCAGCGGTGTTAATGGGCGTTATGGTCGGTGTTCCAAGACGTGGACACAAGACTAGAAAACTCGTGGCAATCGTAAGCGAAGTTATGTGCTGCAACGTATCTTGGGCAAGTTCAAGGTACGATGGTTGCCTGGAGGTTAGTAACAGAAGTATCGGTCAGTTCAGTCGTTCTTCGGTTGTAGGAAGATCGTTTAGCTATCGCAACTATAGTTGCGCAGGTTTTCGCCGGTTGAAATCTTCTTCATGGTCCGAAACCAGATGATGAGTAAGAAAAAAAGTGAATGCAATAGAAAAGCGTATTCTTTTGTGGATGACCACGGGATCAGCGTTTCTGGTGCCTTTGAGTGGGCACAGATCAGAAAAAGACTAACCGGGAAAACGTGGTATACCATTGGTCCGTGGAGTTACATCATGACATCCAAGACCGCATTAAAGGATTGAAGTAGGGCTGTAACATCTGATTCCATGAAGCTAGACATAGGAAATCCGCCAGTAAACAACAGAACGAACATCTTGGACATTGAAATCCCACCAAAGCTAGAAAACAACGTTTCAACGGGATGGCCAGAGATTGACATGTTGTTTTCAGGTGATGGCATCATGCCTTCAACTGTTTGTCTGTTAACTGGGTTACCGGGATCAGGCAAGAGTTCTCTGGCCATTCGACTAGCAGATTCGATTACTGGTGCTGCAAAGCTAGGCAAGGTCAACAAAGGGGGAATCTGCATCTATAACGGACTTGAAGAGTCATTCTATCAGGTCCGAAGAATAACAAAACGTCTTGGATTCAAACATGGATTTACTCCGAGCTATGAAACAGACGTAAACTTGTTGATCAAGAAGTGTGAAGAGATAGAAAGCTCACATCCCGGCAGACAGTTGTTTTTGTTTGTTGACTCTCTTCCGTGTCTTGAGATGAAACCAAAAGAAGTAAGAAGAGGAAGACCAAAGGGTGCCGAGAATCTACAGGTTGACATAATTCAGGAGTTGACCACCTGGGCCAAGCGATCATATGCGGTTGTATTTGTCCTTGGCCACGTCAACAAGAAAGGGGAATTCCAAGGAAAACAAGCGCTGAAACACATTGTTGACGTTCACTTGCACCTTGGCTGGGACAGGGACCATCAGAGTGAGACATATGGTGAAAGAATCGCTTGCGTAGAAAAGAACAGGACAGGAACTTCGGGTTTGTACTATCCATTTGAAGTGAATGGCAAAGGATTCTATTTCACACGAACAAGCAAATGATTTTTCCGTCTGTGGTTAGAACGAAACACAACTATACCTTCACAGGAACAAGAAGTTTGAGTTTTAGAGCTAGATCACGGGTTGACCGACACAGGAACAAATCCGTAGTGGACAGCATATGGGTTTCAAGCGAGGTCAATGATTTGACTTCTCAATCTCGACCCTGTCGCGGTGGAAGCTATTGAACAAATTCTCTCTCCGGGCTTCGATCTCATCCGTGGTCGGAGGTAAGTTTGGAATCACAGGCATCAAAACATGGCTAATGGTTTGTTCCACAGTGGATAAAAAACACCTGAAAACATGGTCTACAAGCAAGATCTGGCGTTTTACCTTTTGGAGAAACAGGGACACAATATTCAATGTTGGCTCACACGTAGGATACCCCAAGAGGTCTAGGGTGTGGGTAACAGCCAAATCCAGAGTGAAGACCATGAACAGGTCGAGACATGGTGTATAGAACAGCAGCCAAAACCACTATCACAAACACTGACACCAAGGACTGTTGTCCTTGGTGGTTGCCACACAATCACACAGTTCCGATTTACCTTTTGTCAGAGACCCGCTTGAAGATGAGTTTTCCTGAGTTCAGAGAGGTAGTAACTGGTTGGAGGTGTGTTGGCTGTTCTCATAGAACAGAGAGGGGACAAGAAAAGAACATCCATCACATATTACTGCTTCATGAGTATAGTTGGCTTGTAGACAAAGGACTGATCTAGGACGCGATGACTCCTGGCTTTCTGTACATCAACACACAACAAAGGATAAACCTGTTTGACAGGCCAGAACTTGGCAGCAAGTTCGAGCTAACAAAGAAACTAGAGACTGGTGACTGGTTCATGTTTGTTGGGTTGATAACCACCGTAGAGCAACACTACCAATCATACGTCGGAAAAACAATAGAGTGGGCCAAGGTAGTTACCGAAGAACAGTTAGCTTACATTGTACTAGCTCCTTGGATGAAGTTTGAAGACTACCATCATGATGTTCTTTGAAACTACTGAATACGACACAAGTTTTCTGGTTCCTGGGTGTCTGTATTCTCCATGTCGGTATAGTCTACCAATAGCCGCAGAACTAGACAACAAGTATGAAGAACGTGAAAGAGTGGAGAAGGGAGAGGTGTTCCTGTTCGTAGAGTGGAGACAGATAAACAAAGAATACTTTGCCAAGGTGATCTCAGCTAAGACGGGTTTCGCAGGTTGGGTTTTTATCCACAATGGTAGTTTTGGCTCCGGGGTTCCGCTAAGCAGGATATTTAAGAAGGTACTGTAAACGTCCCTTCCGTCTGGCAAAAACAAGAAGATTTCCATCAGTCGAGTGTTAACACCTTGAAACTGAGACCATAGGGTGAAGAGGTTAAAGGATTTCGTTGGACAGCCAGTTCAGCAGGTTCACCTAGCTCTGAGACGGGCGGGATACGATCGGGTTTTGGTTGTCGAACACTCAGAAGATTTTCCAGAATTCATCGAGAACGGAACAGTTCTGATTGTTCTCAAAGAAAACTCTGGAGAAGTGGTTAATTGTTTCTTTGTTGGTTAAAACAACACATTCCTTTTCTATAAAATGGTTGCAGGTTTATGGGACAAGTACGAAACTTGTGGTCTGAACATCTCGAAAAACTGGTTGCCTGGGTAACAGAGCAAGGTTGGGAAGTTGATCTGAGAGCCGGTAACACGGACGAGGTCAACGAAGAAACCATGAAGATCAAACTCAACTCAACCAGGTCTTCGAGAGAGACTATTTGTTACACGTTGCTCCATGAAATCGGTCATGCTATTCTGTTTCAACAAACCGACTACGGAGAACGATTCGTAGATGTTGTAGAAGCAAAACAGAAGAAAAGCTATGGGGGAAACAAGTACCGAGTTGGACGAGTTGAAGAAGAACTAGCTGCTTGGGCCGTTGGGCTAGACGTTGGAAAACAGCTAGGAATTCCAGTTAATCTGAGTTCTTTCAACAAGGTGAAGTCTAAAGCGGTCATGACCTATTTCAAGTGGGCTGCGAGAGCAAACGAGTTTGCTTACACCAAAGGACCTAGAAACAGTAGCAAAGCGAGTGCCAAGACGAATACCGACGAATCCACAGTTTGATGACCTAAAGCTCAGAGACCTGTTCGTGGAGTTTGCAGGTACAAGAGTGTTTGACGAACGAGGTAAAGTTGTCTCGTTCGACCTTGTCTTACGAAACAAGATAGTAGAACGAAACCTAAAACTCGTTTCGTTTGTGGTCGATCGTTTCTACAAACAAGTACCAGACATCAAGACAGTTAGACCAGACTTGATCCAGCAAGGCTGCTTAGGGTTGATGGAAGCAATTCCAAAGTTTGAACCAACGAAGGGGTTTAAGTTCAGCACTTATGCCATCTTCTGGATCAGACAACATATTCGGAAGTTCTTGCTAACAGACAAAGCGACCTGTCGAATTCCTAACAATGTAAGAGTGTTGTACAACAAGATTCTCAGAGAAAACAACACTCCCGAAGCTGTCACGTCAGCGGTTGACGCTCTAACTCCAAAGATGAAAAAGAACGTCAAGACCATGTTGGAATCGAAGTACGTTGTTTCTCTAAGTGACACATCTCCAAGTGGATCATTGCTGACAAACACACTGACTGCACCAGAGTGTTCCACAAGTGCGGAGTGGAAACTTGTAAATCATGAAACAGTCGGGGTAGTAAAAGAAGCTCTGCTAAAACTCCCCAGACGAGACCAAGCTATCTTACTCTTGAGATACAAGGTGATAACAACCGTAGAACAAGGAAACACAAACAATGAACCCCAGTAACAGTACAACGAGCAACTATGTCACACTAACGGATGGGTGTGACTTTAGAAAGGTAGCAAAGAAAATGTCAACTGCTGGCTGGGCTATGAACCACGCCACTGCTAGAAACGTATTGATGGGAGCCATGGCAAAGTTGGTAGAACAGATCACGCTGGGCTTGGGTGACACTGGCTTTGCACCAGATGTCTGTGTCCTGAAAAACCAAGATACTTATGACTCGCTGCAAGATGTGTTGCAACAAGCATATGAGGAACTGGTCCGAGAAGGAAGATTGAAGCTGTAATAAAATGGGATTTAACTTTGCAAGATTCCTGGAAAAGAGACGGAGAACACCTCAAGAGTGGTATGCTGAACATGGGATAACCACCGTCGAGCAGTTCAAGGAAGCAATGACAAAGAATGGTTTCGACTGTGACATGTCCTTGTTCCCCACCACAATTCAACCCAAGAAAGAGGAGCAGCCTCCGAAACCAAAGGCAAGGTTAAAGGAGAAAACTAAGGTGATACAGTCAGAACCTACAAGGGAGCTAGATAATAGCGATGATAGAAACAAAGACCAGAACGTATGATGCACTCCAGAGAGACCGCCTCTTCGGAGACGTGGCTTATCCGTTGTCTTGTGACAACGGTCTCGGTGTGAGAGTAACACAGAGAGGACTCGGAAAAGGGAAGGTGATTGAGATTGTGAGGATGAATGAAGATGGTTCCACGGTAACAATGGAGCTGTCAGGAGTTCAGGGAAGAACGCTGCTTGAAACGTTGCAGCGACATCTCGACAAAGCGAATCCAGTCAGTTTCTACTGATAGTTAACTAATGTAGTGCGCTTTACATCCAACACTCTTGGAGTCCTAGTAAGGCCCAGGGTGTTGACGCACTGTTTCTTAGAATCCAGATTTCAACAAGCACAAACAACAAAAACCTCCTGGAAAGCTCTCAGTAGAGCAGTTCAAGCCGAGGAACTCACGGCTCGGTTTGACAAGTTCTTGGTTGAGTTGTTCGAGGATCTCTCACTAGGAGATACAACAACAACCACCACAAGTTCACAAGAATGCTATGTTGGGGTTGTATCTTCATACATCACGTATTCCACATACCCTCGTGGCAGCATGTTCTCTTTGCTTCACTCCGAAGAGCAAGTAAAAGACATGGAACAGTGGTCAAGAGAAAAATATGGTCATTCGTCAATTCATGTTTTTGCAGTCGGGTTGAAGTTCTACAGAAACTTCAACAAAGAGACGAATACGCCAAGTGTCCCTTGGGAATACTCAGAGCAAGAAACATGGTTTTATAGTCCGTGGGACCTTGTCCCGATGTCAAACATCGTTGCATACGAAAAGTGTGAACCAGGGGACTTGATCTTGACTCCTAAGACAGTCAACATTGTTTTGGCAAACAAAAGACTGAACAAACCAGGATTCTACAAGACAGGGAGTTGGACTTCGCATCGGGTAACCATGCTCCGAGGGTCCAATGGTTTGTCCATGTTTCTGGTTCCCGACAGAAAGTTCGAGGTTGTCACTCCGAACGACTGTGCTAATCGCCTGTCGAGCATAAACTCTTGATGGTGCAACCATCCACCGATGAGTCAATAGTTCTGTGAGTGGTCTCTGACCACACTCTATGTTTGCAGACAAATGAATGGCTCTGATAGTAAACGCGAGAATCCGCGCGGCCGATTGTGTGTCGTGTTACCCGAGCTGTGTTTTGTTGGTGAAAACGACAGTAAGACTTCTCAGTAGACATGGCTTATCCTTCGGAAACCCACGAGATAGTTACTTCGTTTGTTCTGGATCTATGTCCAGACACACCAACGATTGATCTGTGCTGCTCTGTGGTTCTGTATACACCACCAACAGAAGATGTTGATCGAACGAGGACCATTCGACTTCTTGTACCTCTCACAATCAAGAGGTATTTGCTATAAGAGTGGTTCATGAGTTTTCAACTTATCATTTATCTGGGCTTCTGTTTCATGTCATGGCGAGCCTTAGACACCGAACGCTTGCTGCTGTGGGACTGAAATCGTGTCACGACATTTCTCGTTCCATGAACCGCAACGCGCCCGAATGAACAATCTTGATTTTCGATGGTTGACTGATTCGTGATAGCAAATGACGAACTATTACCCCTATTACCCCGCCAGATGGTTCTCGACGAGCAAACCAACCCGACGAATGACACGATGCGTGCTTGACTCACGAGGCTTGCCTTTTGGCACTGAAACGTGAAATGCTGCACTTTACACGCATGTTGACACAGGAATAAATTTGCTCAGCGGTTTTTCTTTCCCGAAAAACAACACGGCCAGACGAACACCTTCGTCTGTTAACAGAAGACTGACCTGTGATGATGAAAGCAACTGATAGCTGGCTATCATTTTTACAGGCAAGCCATGTGGTTCTGGATGAGCGAACTGCCCTGACAAATGACGCAACAACTGTCTGATGGGTTATGGTGAAGAAGATGGAGGCATCCACGCGAGTCAGTTTACAACCAACTGGCCTGTGTTTGTAGTGGTTACTGCTGGACGGGAGGGGTCTTCTGGGTCCTGGGCTTCTTGGGAGTGACCTTCTTGGGAGCTCTGGCCGTGTACATGGCAGCCCGCCGGGAGCCGTGCTGTGAGATGGCTCCCTTCTTCTTGAGCCCCTGGAGGGCATAGGTGACCGCCCCGGGGTCCACCTTGAGCCGTTCCGCGAGAGCGCCCGCGCCGATGGGCTCGACGGTGGTCTTGAGGATCTCTTCGATGCCCAGAGACACCTTTGCCACCTCTTCCTTGGGCCTGCGGACGTGGTTGGAGACGGTGGGTTCGCTTGCCCCGAGCCCTTCCGTCACGGTCTTGCGGAACACGTCCATGATTTCCGAGGTTGCACGGGCCAGAATTCCTTCGATCTCTTTCTTCATCTGTTGCCGT
>ERZ1292632.1208-Hain-H43-01um-R2-1208-length-26112-cov-14_pt3 | contig 12154 bp, 4 predicted proteins | sample MGYA00564407_ERZ1292632 | MGnify/ENA primary metagenome ERZ1292632 (study PRJEB36523, sample SAMEA6512637) | groundwater metagenome | collected 2019-01-08 | study: AquaDiva: Metagenomics assemblies of 32 groundwater samples
GATCAATGGCGTACAGATGGTGAAACTGATGGAGAGATAAAAGCTGCTAGTTTTACTAGTGATGTAAAAACTATTGAAGAAAGACGACAAATTGCATTAAATAGTATAGAAGAAACTACTGATCCTAATAAGATGGATTATATTTCTGGAAATAGAGAGTTTACAGCTAAAGAAGGAGATAATTTATTTTATGGATTTTCTAGATTAGATGTTGAAGGAGAAATATATAGATTTTATAATATTAAATTTTCTTCTTTCTCATCTTTAGTTAATCAAGAAATTACTAATTCTCCTTTCTCTCTAGAAGAAGAAAAAAATGTTCTTAATGTTGTTAGTCAATATGCAATACAAGTTCTAGATAATAAATATCGTAAAGTTAAGATGAAAGATGTTTCATCTGATGCTATACGTAGAGATGTTTATAATCTACTCAGAAATGATGTAGTTGCACGTATGGATAATAAGACTATTACTCCTGAACAAATGAAAGTACTTAATAAACTTCGTAAAGTACTTAAAGAAGGAGATGCACACTTCTGGAAACTATTTCGCATTCATTTGTCAAATTTATATGGTTATCATATTAATGATATAGATGAATTTGAAGGTGATGTTGAATATCTAGATAAATCATGGGATCAGACTGATATATTTACTAAACATCCAATGAATACTATCAATGATAGAATTAAACATCTTATTAATTCTACATTTGAAATTGATCCTAATAGTGTACAAATGTTATCTGATGGTAATAAAGTATATACTTCTAATACTAATACACCAACTGGATTTGCAAATACACTTAATTATACAGTTGTAGCAGATAAGTTATATGATTTAATGCAGGGTAAACTAACTAAAGAAGAAATGTTAGATGAACTCATTAAATATGCTACTGTTGCAGATAATGTATTTGCTAAGACTCTATATTCTATTCATGATAAACTTATATCTGATTCATCTTTATTAACTGCATGGTTTACTGCATTTGATAAAATGGTAGTAGATTCATACAGAACTTTAAATAGAACTGTATCTACTGAAGAAGAAGGTGATCTTACAGAAACAACTATAACTTTAGGTAATAAGAAAACTGCTGGATATATATTAGCTAATAATTGGACTAATATAATTGTATCTAGAGGTGAAACTGGTTATTATAATGAAGGGTGGTTAGCAGAATACAATGATTTATACATTCAAGCTGATAATGCTAGTAATAATTTTACTACACTAAATAGAGAGTCTGCTAAAGTAGTATCTGACTTATTTAAACATATAGGTATAGATATTAGGGTAGATGCTTTACTTGGTGAATTCGCTAAAGGTAAAGATCATTTTAAAGAGATCATTAAACGACTTGATTATCTTAAATCTAATCCTACTAAAAAAGAACAAAATGGTTATATTGATCATGCTATTCTTAATAGAAGTGCACGATTTAATGAATTTGGTAATTTATTAGAACTTGGTAACTATACTGCATACTATCGTGATGATGTATCTAGTCATAGTGAACTTAATATTAAAAACAATTTAGTTTATGATTTACGTAATCCTAACTTTGTTTTTAACTTCTTTAAGAAACTTGGTGGTAGTGAAAATTCTATACTTGAATTGTTAGTTCCTTATACAAAAGTCCCAAGTAATCAGCACTCTTTTTTGTTATGGGGGGATGAGATTACAGACGGTAAAGTAACTAAAAAAGGTCGTGGATTACTTAATTTTACTACTAAAAATGGTGTTAAAGAAATACATTCTGAAACTCCCCTTAATAAAGTAAATCTTGCTAATTTTAAGTTCTTTGGATATAGTGGCAGTAAAGATTTATCTGAAAGTACTGCTAGTGAATATTATGAAATGAATAAACATGATTGGGCATACGAAAGTTTACTATATTTTATAGCAAAAGGAAAGTATTCAACAGATAAAAATACACCTAGTGTTAAGTTAACTGCTATGTTTCCTATGCTTAATCCTTCTGATAGAAAAAATACACTATTATTTGAAGCACCTGTTATAAATCTTACTGTTGCTGAAAGAATTGCATTTGTAGATAAACATGATTTAGAAGAAGCTAAAAAAAGTTATACATTTAGACGTCTACGTACTATTCTATATGATGCAATGGTAGATATGGATGTTGCTAGAAAATATCTATTTGAAGTAGATGAAGATAACAGAGTTGTATTTGAGAACGGTAATCCTAAAGTTAAAGAATCTATATTAAATAATACTTCTGCTTCTCAAATTCATTATCATTATAAATTAGATGATGAAGGAAATAAACATTATTTAGAATTTAAAGAAGAGAATGGTAGAATAGTAATAGATACTAAACGTAGTGGTAATGTATTTAATTTAGCATTAATGACTGTGTTAGATCAGAATATAGATATTACATTTAATGAATATCCTGCTACTCCTGTTAGTTTTATTACACATTATTTTAATAGTATTGATCTAGATGGTGCGTTAAAAGATAAAGTAAATGATATTGACTCCTATCTAGATAAAATGGATAAGTTTGTAGCTAGATTTATTGTTCAAAGATATAAAATTGGATTAGAAATAGTTGGTGATTTTAAAGATAGTATTAGTACTACGTATTTAAAAAATGAAAATATCAATGCTGAAGAAGTTAATTATATTATTAAAGATAAAACATTTAATCATTGGGTATTAGAATTTGTATTAAATACTTATATATTTAATATAGAACAAACTAGATTATTTCATGGTACTTTAGCTGACTATAAAAATGCTAATGATTTAAATAAACGTGGTGGACAGATAGTTGCTAATGGACTTGCTACTTCATTAAGAGGAGTATTTTATGGTGCTACTATATCTGATATTAAAATAAAGTCTAAAGTATATAGAAACATGGCAGAAACCATGTATTATATTAAGACTGGTGAAAAACTTACTAATAGTATATTTAACAAATTTAATCAAATATATACAGAAAATCCTCTTACTGGAATAGAAAGAGAAGTATATGATATTATATCTCCATATCTTCTTAATGATAGTGCTAATGCTGTATCACTTATTACATTTGATGAATTTGTAAAAAGAATTGAAGGATTTGGTCTTTCTGCTCAATATTCTGATATTATTAATAAAATTACTAATGGTATAGAATTAGATAGAGAAGAAACTACTAGATTTGCATCTATGCAGAAAAACTTCTATTATGAACTCATGTTTAATGAGGAAATGAGTAAGATGGTTCCTATTCAAATTAAAAACTCTGAAATAGTTCTTACTCCTAAACTTATTAAAGATCTTGAACTGGAAGATCTTAATATTATTATGAAAGAAACTGGTCTTTCTCAGATTAATACAATAAGTGCTGAAAAAGAAGGCTCTTTTCATGTTTCTACTATACATGATATAAATGGTAAACTTCTTCCATTAAGTGAAGTTAAAAAATCACTTATTCAATCTAAAAGAGAATATAAATATGAAAATCTTCGTATGCAACAGGAAACACCAGATGCATTATATGAAGAAAATATTACTCTTGGTCGTCAGATAATGAAAAAGATGATTGAGAATATTTTTGATAATATTGAATATAATATTGCTGGTAAAATTATAAACGGAGAAGAACTTAAATTATATTATTTTAATCTTCTTGTTTCTAACATTAATCAGGATAGAGATGCAGTATTATTAGATTTTGGTGCAGAAGTAGATAATAATGGTAATCTTATTGGAGAACCTTCTATAGATAAACTTATAGAAATTATAGAAGAACAAGCTATAGATCGTGGTTTAAGTAAAAATATGATTTATGGTGTTCAAAAAAATGAGAATACTAATAGATTTAATGTTCCTTTATCATTTGGTGCATATGATATTAAAATTCAGAACCTTCTTACTTCTATATTTACTAAAGGAATAAATAATCAAACATTTCCTGGACTTCATGCTCCTCAAATGTCTAGTTTATTTCTTAATAGAAAGAAAGGTGTTAAACAATCTGAATTGCAAAATAGTGATGGCATACAATGGTTAGCAAAAATAGGATTAGATACTAAACTTAAATCACATATTGTATTAAATGAAGATGGTATTAAAGTTATAGCTGCACAAGTATTACTTCCTAGATGGGCAAAAGAATTTTATGAAAATGGTAAACCAGTTAATATAAATGATTTACCAGAAGAAGTTAGAATGATGATTGGTTATCGTATTCCTACAGAAGCTAAATATAGTATATATAGATTCGAAGTAGTAGGATTTCTACCTGATGATAATGGGCCAGCTATAGTACTTCCTGATGATTTTGTTACACAAACTGGAGCTGATTTTGATTTTGATACTGTATATGTTTTAACTTATAATTTACATAGAATATATACAAAAGAAGGTAGTACAGTTGAAACTATTAAATATATTGAAGATAAGAAAAATATTACAATTAGAGTTGAAGCTGTACTAGAAGATAGAAAACAACTTGTACATATTCTATCTAAAAAATATAATACTTCTGAATTACTTTCTATAATTACTGAATTAACTGAAACTAAAATAGAAGGTGAACAACTTAGAGAAGCTAATGCTGAAAGAGATAAAGAATTAAAAGCTAGAATAGAAGTTCTTAATAGTATTATTACATCTACTAAAGGTAAAAATCAAAATGTTATATGGGAGAAATATGAATTACAAGGTATATTATATGGTGATTCTAGAACACTTCCACTTAAGGAAACTGATATTTATAAACAGATAAAGAAAGATGTTACTGAAGTTCTTTTTAAACTTACTATAAATGATCAGAATACTAAAAAAGCTAGACAGAATAGAATTCTTGATATATATTCATCTATACTTACTAATCTTATTCATTATGAAGAAATAATATCTACTTCTAATTTTAAGGATATTAGTACTGAAACAGAAAATATTGATAAACTTATTAAGAATCCTATTACTAATATTAATAATTTTACTTTTGATGGACAACAGAAATACAGAGATTTGTCACATCAAGGTAGAAGTCTTAAAGGAATTAGTATAGCACTTGATAGATTTAATTCAATCGCTAATGTAGCGCATATTGAACTTAATAATGAATTACTAGATGATTTTGGAAATAAGAAGATTAATACTTTACCTAAAATAAAGTATAAAGTTAATAATTCTGAGATTGTTAATCTTAAACAAGCATATGGTAAAGATATTGAAATAGAAAGTATTTCAAATTCAGATCAATCATATGTTACAATAGTTCATAGATTTGTTGGTAATAATCCTGCTGGTACTTTTACTGGAATACATAATAGACGTATAGATTCGTATTCTGCACAGACTACTGCAAATATACTTGATAACGTAACACATAGATTACCTAATAATGTAGGTAACTATATGACTGATGTATGGAAATTACTTCCTAGTATTGGATCTACTTTTAGAATAAGTACACTACTTGTAAATCAGCCCATATTAAGAGAATTAGTTGAGTTTCATGATAAGTCTGCTGGTACTATGAGTGCTGGTAGAGAAATTGAAGAAATTAAACGTAAATATCAAACTTTACTTTATAGAACTTCAATTATTAATGATAAACCTACTGATAGTTATTGGGATGCTAGTATTGCTAAAGGTGAATCAATATATGTAAATAATGATGAGAAAAGTTATAGTAGATTAGGATATACTAATGGTACTAGAATAGTATTGGATGAAGAGTTACTTACTAGTAATATTAATTATTCAAATAGTAATGTTTCTTTAGAAAATATTAGTAAAGAAGATGCTAAGAAATTAGAAGATTTTGCTAAATATCAACTTCAAGTTCTTGAAACATATAAAATATATAGAACATATGCTAGTGCTATTAGTGATACTGGTATGATTCTTAATACTGATAAAATAGGTGCTGGGCCTACATTTGATACTACTGCTGAATTAAAATATAATATGCTTAAACTTCATGATAGTAAAATACTTACTATTGGTGGAGAAAGTGTAATTGAGAAAGTATTTCCAGAACTATTTGGTTTATTTGATGACAGTGTATATCCTACATTACAGGCTTTTTATAAAGCATCTAATTTACTAAGTTATGAAATGTTTGCTAAACATTTTACTGGTCATACACCTTTATTTAATATAATTAAACGTAAACTTCATGAATATGCAGGTAGAGAAAAGTTTGATAAGAATCTATCTAAAGAAATAACTGAATATTTTAATGCTGCATTATTGAAAGATCTTCCTTGGTTAAATACACTTACTAGAGAAGATAAACAGAATTTACTTGGTATTAATAGAGAACCTATAACTAGATTAGATTTAAGTGATGAGAACGCATTACAAATATTTGATACTCTTTCTGTAGCTAATCAAATAAGATTACTTGTAGATAATTATGGAGAAACTAACAGTTTTCTTAGTTCTATTAATATTCATCTTCAAGCACAAAATATTAAAAAGAATGAATTTCATAAAATAGAATATAATAATATAGGTTTATTGGATGTACATTCACAAGCATTTAATAATTTATGGTATAGTGATAATATATATGAAAGAATTATTGCTAGAAACATAGTTAGATATGAATATCTTATAAATGGATTCAAATTTGGATTTGGTAGTTTCAGTAAAGTATTACCAAACAATATATTTAAGTATAATACTGAATCATTTACAGAAGGTGTAGATAATGAAAAAGGTATTGGATTAAGTACACATTTATTTGGTAAATTAGATAAACTTAATCAGTCTGATTTAACATATTCTAGTACTGATGATGTTATTACTGCTGAAAGTTTATTGATATTTAATTCTCATTATAGAGAACGTTTTCTTAAATCACATTATGAGAATGATACACTTGTACCAAATGCTAGTAGATGGTTTCAAAATGGAAAACGAGTTATTCAACCTAATGAAACAGATGGTATAATTAGAGTATCTGCTAAACAATTACATGATTCTGCTGCAAGTAGAACAATGAATCGAATTAAAGCTAGAGATATAATTAAAGTTAAATATGGTAAAGAATGGCAATTATATCAAAGAGATGATAGATTTGTAGTTGTTGATGAAAGAGGTAATTTTAGTGGTAGTTATTATTACTATCCAATTAATAGACTTGAAACATTCGAGAATGAACAAGAAAGTATATTTCCTAGTAATAATATAGATCATTACTATAAATATAGTTTGAATACTGAAATTGATATAATGGAATCTAGTGATTATCAACGATTAATTAATATACTTGGAGAAAGACAGAAAGCTAGTGATGCTGTATATAAAGAAGAATTAGAAGTTGGAAAAGAATTGTCTGCAATTAAATCTGGAGATAGAATAGCAATTACAGTAGATGATACTATTGCACAGAAATTTGCTACACTTAGAATTGGAGATTATGTTAAAATAAAAGGTACAGAAGAATATATTAAGATTACACAAGACTTTAAACATCTTAATACTGAGAACTATAAAGTTAGACATAAGTGGGCAGAAGATGAAGGACAAACTATTGAAGAAAGTCATAAACTAGAAGGTAAAACTAATTTATTTCAAGCTAAATTTATCTATATAGGTAATTTAGATGCTGTAATTAGAGATGGTAATTTAGATAATGATGATGTAGATAATGATATTATTGAGGATAATAGTATTATAATTAAATCAACAGTTAGAAATTTTAGTAAATTTCAAGCTGCTAAAGATGCATATTTAAATGGAGAAGGTATTTGGACAATGCGACCAAATGAAGATATTGTTTTAGATAAAGATAAACATTTTGGAAATCCATTTAGTCAATCCAAAGAAAGATTAGCAAGAAATGTTATTGTTGTACCTACAATAAAACAAGCAGTAGAAGCATATAAAAATTGGTTATTAGGTACTGAATATAGTAATCTTGAACAAGAAAGAAGAAAATGGATATTAGAACAAATAAATAATGGTAGTTTAAAAGGTAAAACATTAATTTATTATAAACCTGGTAATTATTATTCTCATGCTGATGCTCTTAATGATCTTATAAATGGTAATATTAATCCACAAGGTACTCTTAAATTCTCTTCTTATTCATCATCTGTATCACCAGAAATTAATAATGCTATTACTACTGGAGATGAGTTTGTAAAAACTGTATATTCTAATCTTAAAACTCGTGCTAAACTATATTCTAACTACAAAAACGTACAAGAAGTATATAAAGCACTTAATCAACTAGATATTAAAGAAGAACTTACTAAACTTGATTTAGCTGATCTTTCTACTGCACTTATTCATATACTTAATTATATGAATGTAGAGTTTCTTACACCTAAAACTGAAGATTATAAAGGTGGTATTCAAGCTAGAATTACAGAGTTTGAAAATGCTAATATATATGATCTTGTTAATGATCCTAATCAAAGAAGAGATTTCATAAATCAAATGCGCTACACTCTTTCTTTTTTACAGGGGGTGACTGTATTTGACAAATTAGAGTCTACGAGTAATACTAATTTAACTAGTGATGAAAAACTAGTTAATGATCAAATTATTGCATTACAATCATTAATGCCAGTACTTAAGAATACTAGAGTTAAATTTGATAGACTTCTTAAAGAATTTCAAGAGATAAATCTTAGAAGATTTACTAGTAATCCTGAAATTAAAGATGGTGTTAAGAATATAATGGATGCTGGTGATGATGAATCATATATACAGTTACAATTAGATGCATTAGCTGATACTAATAACCCATTTATTGCTAATATGATTAAACAATATAGTGTTAATATGATTAAAGCTGATGATCAAAGTAGTGTAGATATTGGTGAATTAGAGGCATTACTTCGTAAAACATTTAATAAGAACATTACTGCACTTACTGATGCTGATTTTAGTCGTTATCTTGAATATAAAAATAATCGTAGAACTGGTAAACTTATTCAGAAATATGATTGGGACGCTTTTTATGCTGAAAAAGATAGATATTTCAAAGAGATTAGGACTAAATATGGTAATAAATCTGAAGAGTATTATAATGCTGCTAGTAAATGGTACAAAGAAAATGAAGAACGTGCATTTACAGAAGAAGAAATTGATGCTATTGTAGCACAGAAAGAAAGAGATTTAATTAAACCTGCGTTTGATGAATGGAAATGGAAAAATCTTCGTAATGTAAATGGTAAACGTGAGATTAAAGTAGGTACTAGTCATTTAGCTACTCCTACAGATAAATATATCAATCCTGAATGGACTAGAATTAAAGATGATGTTCTTTATCAGAAATTTGTAGAAATTATTGATAAATATAGTGATTATTTTGGTAAAGCTACTATACTTACTAAGGGATTTATTCCTACAATGACTCCTGAAGAGAAACGTAATCTGTTTTCTAAAGAAGGAATTGAAAGTTGGATAGCATCTAATAAAGCTGTTAAACAAAGTGAAAGTTATGTTGGTGAAAATAATGAAATGGTGTATATACTTACTGCACCAATGATTGAGTACTTTTCACAAGAAAAAGAAATTAAGATTAGCCCACATAAAGAAGGAGAAGAAGATGATAAACATATAATGAGAGTTCTAGAAGAAACTAGACTAGCGGGCAGAGGAAATTTTAAATCATTATATGAAATATATGCAGAAAATAAAAGAATACGTAAGGAAAATGACGAATATCATGCTGGTAAAATAGACTACAATCTTGGTAATGTTTTCAGTAAGTTTATTCGTGAAGCTAGTAGATATAAAGCTAAGATGCAAATGAAACATGAATTTGATTTAGCACTATATCAACTTAAAAATGCTGATTTCTATAAGAGAGACAGTAAAGGTAAACTTATTAAAGACAAAGATAGTGGTCGTTATAAATATGATACTGGTGAAAGTACCAATTTAGCTAAACATTATTCACAATGGTTAGAAGCTATATTTTATGGTAATTGGGATATAGATGAAGGTAGTTGGACACAGATAAGTAAAATACTACTTAAATTTACTTCTGCTAAGAATATGTGGCTTAACTTTACTGCTGGTATTAATAACGTACAATTTGGTAAATTACAAGTTAGACTTGAAGCAGTAGCAGGATGGTATTTTAAAAATGCTGATTTAAATAAAGCTGATGCATTATATATTGCTGCTATTCCAGATATAATTAGAAATCTTGGAAGTACTAAAGCTGGTAATCTTACAACTGCTATTATTAAACGTCTAGATATTACACAGAATACTAACGAACGTGACTATACAACTGGTATGTTAAAACAGTCTATTCTTAGTTCTAGTACATTCTATTTATTTAATGACTTTGGTGAACATTATATGCAGAACGTAAATGCTCTAGCTATGACTAATCATGCTAGAATTATAAATGGTAAGATTGTTAGTTTAGCGGATTATCAATTTAATAATTATAAAGAAGCATTATATAAAATACTTAATGATAAAGAAAAAGTTGAACTAGATGCTTATCTTAAAATTAGATATGATGTTGAGGAATTTAAAGAATCTAAAAAAGATTATCTTCGTGATTACATACTAGCACTCCCCATAAATAAAAGTAATGCTTTTATTAAGGCTAAAAAAGAAATTGATAAAACATCTGAAGAAGAATTTAATAAACATGCTAGACTTATTGATGTTTTTGAATTAGATAGTGAGGGATATGCAATTCTTAAAGATGAAGTAGAATTAGATGGTAAAAAATATAATACTAAACTTGATGAAAATGAATTTGCCTTATTTAAACGTAAAGTACTAAAAGTAGTTCAGAAAGAACAAGGTATTTATAATAGAGAAGATGCTGGTATGGTTCAGCGTAGAGGACTTGGTAAACTTGCCATACAATTTAGAAAGTATATGCGACCTGGTTGGAATAAGAGATTTGGTACTAAATTTGGTAAGAGTTTTTGGACTGAAAGTAGAGATGAATGGGATAAAGGAATGTATACAAGTCTATTTCATTTTTTAAAGACTGGGATTAAACGTAATTATGATTCTACTGAAGGTGCTGAAATACATGCCACAATGGGTAAGATTCTTAATGATATGTGGCACTTTGCTACAAATGTAAATGTTTATTGGAATACTTTAGATGATTTTGATAAGGGAAATATCAGAAGAGTATTGCTTGAACAGCTATATCTTATCGCTACTATTGCAGTAGCTATGATGCTTAAAGGTCTTAAGCCTGATGATGATGATGATGAAAACTTCTTGTATGATCTTACTGTTTATGAAATTGATAGATTATACAGTAATACTATGATGTATAATCCTATTGGTTTAATAAATGAGGGACAGAAGATACTTAAATCTCCTGCCGCTGCACAAGGAACTGTTATGGATGCATATAAATTACTTTCTAGTTTAGTTGGATATCCTTTCCGAAGTGAAGATGAAAGAGTATATAAAACTGGAGTTTATACTAAAGAAAGTAAAATAATGGTTAATGCAATTAAACTTGTTCCTATTTTAAATAAATATCAACAGTTACAACGTATTAATAAATTAAATAAGTATTATATACTATTTAGAGGATAAGATTAAAATGATTATGAAAAAGCCCTACTAGATGATTCTAGTAGGGCTATTTTTGTGATGTTGACTTCTGAAAACTAATTCAGCAGACTAATCGTGAGGATGAGAACGAACTCCACCACCTCTTCTGTGAATCATCTCTTTTTTAGGAAGAGGATTAATTCTTTGTTTTGGTACTTTTAAAATACCATCATCAACAATTTTTAATTGTGATTCATCAACCCAAAGATTACGATATAATATACCACTTCCAGGATTAAATTTAGGTACTATTTGATATTGAATACATCCATTAAGATATATACATTTAGCTACTGCAATTCCTGTAAATCCAGTAACATTATCTTTTACTTTTTGTCCAAGTGTTATTTCCATTGTATTAATATTTATTATTTACTAAAAAATGCTTTACGAATAACAAACCCTTCAGTTTGTGGTTTATCTTTCTGTTTAACTATCTTTGTCATATCACCTCTAGTAATACTACAAAGATCTTCAGTATCTATAATAATAGTAGGTTTCCATTTACGTCTCTCCTCTCTATCATTGGTTCTATCTAGTACAATGTTCATCTTTCTATGTTTATAGTTTGCACTAATAGGACTAATTATACTATTATCAAATTCATTTT
>ERZ1292632.3420-Hain-H43-01um-R2-3420-length-12152-cov-7_pt1 | contig 12152 bp, 9 predicted proteins | sample MGYA00564407_ERZ1292632 | MGnify/ENA primary metagenome ERZ1292632 (study PRJEB36523, sample SAMEA6512637) | groundwater metagenome | collected 2019-01-08 | study: AquaDiva: Metagenomics assemblies of 32 groundwater samples
GCACTCAACGAGCGCACGCTCTTACCAAATCGAAGAGATCGGAGAACGGCATCCCTCCCTCTCCGCCAAGACTTTCCTAACCGATTGTCTTTCCTCGACTTTTTGAAACAGCGTCGCTTTCCACCGTCCCGGTGCTACAAAGTGGTGAGCGTTCCCGCTGGCGGGGACGCACTGTTCAATGGCTCACCGACACTAAACCTCGGTAGCAAGCTGACAGCACGAGCCAGAACGTCTACCGGCCACTCACCGTATGTTTCGCCGACGCTGCGCGGGGCGTGACCTTGGATGGCGTCGCGCACCTCGGGCTCCATACCGGCTCGACGGGCGAGCGTTTTGTATAGGTGCCTCCAGCCATGATTGGGTTGGACATGAGGGTCATCGACGCCAAGCTCGCGCACCCACGCGGCCAAGCGCTCGCCAACCTTCCGATAATGGGCGTTGCCAGCAGACCCACCTCGACCGCGCGCCGGGTCGAAGAACATTGGCCACTCACCTGCCCGTTGCGCAATCCTAGGCAGACCCTGCTCGACCAGATGCGGATGCAGCGGCACCATACGCGCCTGTCCACTTTTGGTCGAACCAGCTTCCGGCGTGATCCGCATCACCCAGAAACCTTCGACCTCGGCAATGTCGCAACCGCGCATTTGCGCGATCTCACCGACACGCGCGCCCGTGTAGGCGCAAATCCACGGAATCCAGCGGCGAGCGAGGGCGTGTTCAGGACTGATCTTGCCATGGTCTCTACACAGGGATGCCGACAATATCGTGCGCGCCTCCGCAGAGGTGAAGCTGGGGCCGCGCGGGCGGTGCCGCTTCGGCACGCGCACGGACACGCCAGCAGCGGGGTTGGCTTCCAGCTTTCGATTTTCGACGCCCCATGCGAGCACAACCTTTATGGAAGCGAGATAAACTTCACGGATCGTCCGACCACTTACCCCCTGACGAGCGAGCGCCTCCTTCCAGCCAATGATGTCGTCGGCACTAATGCGGCGAGGCTCGTCGTGCCCGAGATGCCCAACAAGATGAACTATCACAGGACGCCACCGCTTGACTGTCGCGGGCGACGGTTGGCGCTCGCGTAGGTATCCCTCGAAGATTGCCATCAGGTTCGGCGAGGAAGCCTGTCGGCGGAGGGTATTCGATGGCTTGGCGGGAGACGCGGAGATTGCGGGCACAGGAGATGGATCGTCGAGCCGTCCAGCTTTGGCCCTCTCAATGAGATCACGAAAATGTTGGATGACCGGAGCCGCGAGACGATTGGCATCCGATTTGGAAACCCTCCCAAGGCGGCGGGTCAGGTTCGTCTTGCCGATCGTCGTTCGAAGGGCGGCGGGCACCACAATGCGGACTTCGAATCCGCCATCACTCGACACTCGAACATGCGTCATCAGCCGCATTTTGTAGCACCACTTTGTAGCACCGGGACGGTGGAAAGCGACGCTGTTTCAAAAAGTCGAGGAAAGACAATCGGTTAGGAAAGTCTTGGCGGAGAGGGTGGGATTCGAACCCACGGTACCCGTAAAGGCACACCGCATTTCGAGTGCGGCGCATTCGACCACTCTGCCACCTCTCCGCAGAAGGTTCGCAATGCGCCGCTTACGGCGCTACGTTCCCGGTCGAGCGGCGGCCATTAGCGAATGAAATCCGCCTTGCCAAGCATCGCGCCGCTATTTTTCTTGTCTGCGCGCAACCGTTCCCTAAGTTAGGGACATGACAGATGTGACTCAGATTTTCGGCGCCGGCGTCACCGCTCCGCCGATCGTCCATGCCCGTTTCAGCATCGGCGACGTGGTCAAGCACCGCATGTTCGGCTTCCGCGGCGTCATCTTCGATATCGACCCGGTCTTCGCCAACAGCGAGGAATGGTATGAAGCGATCCCCGAAGCCGCTCGGCCCGACAAGCACCAGCCTTTCTACCATCTGCTCGCCGAAAATGGCGAGTCCAGCTATGTCGCCTATGTCAGCCAGCAGAATCTGGTGTCGGACGACAGCGACGAGCCGGTCGATCACCCCGCCATCACCGGCATGTTCGGCGCCTATGCCAACGGCAAATATCGCCTTCGCCCGCTCCATCGCCACTAAGGCGGCGCAGCGGCGCGCAGGCGCGCTGCTGCTCGCCGGCATATTGCTGGCGGCCGCAGCGCCCGCACGGCCACCCAATGCCGATCCCGCCTTCCCCTTCTCCAACGAGATCGAGGCGTTCGCCGCCGCCAACAACAGCGGCGCGGCGGTGCGCGACGGCGTGCTGTTTCTCGGCAGTTCGAGCATCCGCTTGTGGGACATCGCCGGCAGCTTTCGCGACCGCGCCACGATCAACCGGGGCTTTGGCGGCGCGACCACGGCGCATGTGCTGCATTATTACAAGCGCCTCCTGCCCCCGGTCCCCCCGCGTTCGGTGATCGTCTATGTCGGCGAGAACGACCTTGCCGCAGGCGCCGCGCCCGAGGCGGTCAGCCGCGACGTGCTTGCGTTGCTCAGGCGGCTGAGGGCGGACTATCCGCGCGCACCCATTGCGTTCCTCTCGCTCAAGCCCAGCCCGATCCGCTGGACGCTGCGCCCCAAAATGGCGGCGGTGAACCAGGCGGTCGCCGCGAAGGCCAAGGATATGCGCGTCACCTATATCGACGTCGGCACCAGCCTGCTGGCGCCCGATGGCCTGCCCGACGCGTCGCTGTTCCGGGCGGACGGGTTGCATATGAACGCGCGCGGCTATGATCGATGGACACGGATGATCGACGCATGGCTGGACCGGACGGCGCAGGAGACCTCCTGATCCACTTTCCGATTGATCCACGACCAAGCAACATTATTACCGTCAGCGCGACAGGCACACAAAACAGGGGGACGCGAGGGTGACGACAGACAAGGCGGCAGGCCAGGCCATGGCCGAACTGACAATACGGGGGGTCATCCTCGGCGGGCTCATCACCCTCGTTTTCACCGCCGCCAACGTCTATCTCGGGCTGAAGATCGGCCTGACCTTCGCCACATCCATCCCGGCCGCGGTTATCTCGATGGCGGTGCTGCGGCTGTTTTCGACCGGCACGATCCTGGAAAACAACATCGTTCAGACGATCGCCTCGGCGGCCGGAACGCTCTCGGCGATCATCTTCGTCCTCCCCGGCCTCGTCATCATCGGCTGGTGGCAGGGCTTCCCCTATTGGCTCTCCGCCTGCACGATCGCGCTCGGCGGCATATTGGGGGTGATGTATTCGGTGCCGCTGCGCCGCGCGCTCGTCACCGGCTCCGACCTCCCCTATCCCGAAGGCGTCGCGGCCGCCGAAGTGCTGAAGGTCGGCGCGGGATCGCGCGAGGGGCTGGAGGAGAATAAGCGCGGCCTCGCCGCCATCGTGGCGAGCGCGCTTGCCGCAGCCAGCTTCTCGATCGTCGCCAAGACCAGGCTGATCGCGGAGGAAGCCGCGACCTTCTTCACGTTCGGCGCGGGCGCGACATCGGTCTCGACAAGCTTCTCGATGGCGCTGATCGGGGTCGGCCATCTGGTCGGCCTGTCGGTGGGCGTCGCCATGTTCATCGGCCTGCTCATCAGCTGGGTCGGCCTTGTGCCTTACCTCACCGCGCCCCTCCCCGCCGGCGCGGACCTCGCCGAGATCGTCGGCACCACCTTCCGCATGAAGGCGCGCTTCATCGGCGCGGGCACCATCGGCGTGGCGGCGATCTGGACGTTGCTCAAGATACTCGGCCCGATCGTCAGCGGCATCCGCTCCGCGCTCGTCGCCAACGCCACGCGCAAGGCCGGCAATGCCGCCAGCCTGGACATCACCGAGCGCGACCTGCCGATCGGCATCGTCGGCGGCGTGATCCTCGCCAGCCTGATCCCTATCGGCATCCTGCTGTGGATCTTCGCGCAGGGCGGGCCGATCGCCGCCAACCCGGCGCCGGTCATCGGCCTGACGCTTGCTTATGTGCTGGTGGCCGGTGTCGTCATCGCCTCGGTCTGCGGCTATATGGCGGGCCTCATCGGCGCGTCGAACAGCCCGATCTCAGGCGTAGGCATCCTTGCCGTGCTGGGCGCCTCGCTGCTGCTCGCCGCGCTCTATGGCGCGGGCGGCGATCCCACCCAGACGCAGGCGCTGATCGCCTACGCGCTCTTCACCACCGCCATCGTATTCGGCATCGCCACCATCTCGAACGACAATCTCCAGGATCTCAAGACCGGCCAGCTTGTCGGCGCGACCCCGTGGAAGCAGCAGCTCGCACTGGTGCTGGGGGTCATCTTCGGATCGCTTGTGATCCCGCCGGTGCTCGACCTGCTGAACAGCGCGTTCGGTTTCGCCGGCGCTAGCGGCGCGGGCGCGAGCGCCCTGCCCGCCCCGCAGGCGGCGCTCATCTCGGCGCTCGCGAAGGGCGTGCTGGGCGGCGATCTTGACTGGAACCTCATCGGCATCGGCGCGGGGATCGGTGTGGTGGTGATCGCCATCGACGAGGCGCTCGGCCGCGCGGGCAAGCTGCGCCTGCCGCCGCTCGCCGTCGGCATGGGCATCTATCTGCCGATGGCGCTGACACTGCTCATCCCGGTCGGCGCGCTGATCGGCCATCTCTACAATCGCTGGGCGCTGCGCCAGTCCAACCCGGAGTTCGCCGAGCGCATGGGCGTCCTCATGGCGACCGGCTTCATCGTCGGCGAAAGCCTGTTCGGCGTCGCCTTCGCCGGGATCGTGGCGGGTACGGACAGCGACGCGCCGTTGGCGCTGGTCGCGGAAAATGGCTGGGCCGTGCCGCTCGCCATCCTGATCTTCGCCGGAGTCATCGCCGGCCTCTATGCCCGGCTACGGCGCTGGGCGTCGGCCCCCCTGTCCTAAAGGGAAGCGGAAAAAGCGCCGCATTTATGCGCTTCTGACGACCGGCCGGAAAGTCAGAAGGGTTGCTACATGAATGACGATCAGCGCGCCGACCGCGTGACGATCGAGTCCGATGCGTCGGTGCTGTACTGGACCTATCGCTTCAACGTGTCGCTGGAGGAACTGGAAGAAGCCATCGACGCCGTGGGCGACAGCGCAGCCGCCGTCGCCGCCTATCTCAAGGTCGATCCCGCCGCCAACCACGGATAGGAAGCCGTACCGGCGCGTTCCCCCTCCTTCGCACCACGCACAGGAGGTTGCCATGCCGCAGGATGACGCACCGCGTCCCACCAATCCAGACGACGACGACGCGCCCGCGCCGGAACGGGGCTCGCGGGAGGGCGATCCGCGCGACGTGCCGGACGATGCCGCCGCACAGGTCGAGAAGGGCGAGCCGGCGCAGCTCAATCCGCTCGCCCCGCCCGGCAATGCGAAGGCGGGCAGCTAAACGCCAGAGACAATGCGCCTCTGCCCGGTGCCATGGCTTTATGTTCCCCGACGCAGGCCGGGGAACAGTTTTTGGGCCAATTCCTGTCAGAAGGCCATGCGCGCGATCAGCTGGAAGACCGGGCCGGCCTTCTCGCTTTCCAGCTCATATTCGTCGAAATCGCGGTCGATCTGGTCGGCCAGATTGTCGAACTTGTTGAAGCGCTCCCGCTTCGCACCATCGAGAAGGTTCGATCCCACGGCGCGAATGGTGAACTTCTTGCCGAAACGCTTTTCGACAAAGACTTCCAGTTCCGCGCCATAGGTGGTGGTGACTTCCTCGGCGATGACCCGGCTATAGGCCGTCCCCTGCTTGCGATAGGTCGCGCCGAATGCCGCGCCGAAGCTCGGGAAATCCTGGATGAAGCCGAAATTATAGACATATTTTGACTGGTTGTTGAACCGCCGCTTGCCGAGTTCATCGCGGATTTCGCTGTCCAGCCAGGAGACGTTGCCGAACAGGCCAGTATTGGGCAGGCCGATGAAGCCGAGATCAGTCGACAGGTCGAACTCGACGCCATAGACCTTGCCGTCGCCGATATTGCGCGGGGTATAGACGAAGGTGCCCTCCCCTTCCGACCCTTCCTCGCCCGTGTTGGTCAGTTCGATCAAATCCTTGACGTCGCGGTAGAAGAAGTTGACGCCGACGATGCCCCGCGCGCCCATGCGATGCTCATAGCCGATATCGACGCCCCAGGCGCTTTCCGGGTCCAGCCGCGGATTGCCGAGCAGATCGCTATCGCCCACCGCCTCTTCCAGCGTGGACGGCAGGATATAATCGAACTGCGGCCGGCGCAGCGTGCGCGCCACCGACCCGATGAGCCGGTCATGGTCGGTCAGCGACAGCTTGAACGACGCCGAAGGGAGCAGCTTGCCATAGCTGTTGCGCTGGTTGGCGTCCTCCTCGTCTACCGTATAATCGGTGACGCGCACCTTGGTATGCTCATAGCGGACGCCCGCTTCCCATTTGAGGCTGCCGCTGTCCCCTTCGACCAGCGCGAAGAGGTCGCGCCGCTTTTCCTTGATGCGGTTGTCGCCACCGTCGATCGCTTCGGGTTCCTCGAACGCCTCGGCCAGTTCGGTCGGGTTGCGCTCGAACTGGTCCCAGGCGAAGCTGCCCTCGCCTTCCTGCCCCGCCTCGAAGATGCCGGTGCGGCGCACCTTGTCCTGATAGAAGCCGCCGACCACGAACTTCATCGTTTCGCCGAGCGGAATTTCATGGTCGAGCTTGATCGAGAATTCGCGATCCTTGATGTCGGTCCGGGTCAGCGTGCCCTCGAATTCCGGGTCATCGCCCTCATCCACATCGAAGCCAATCTCATATTCGGTCTCGCGCCGATCCTCGATGAACTTGGCATAGCCAACCCGCAGCGAGGTCTTACCCGCCGACCAGCTCTGGGTGAGCTTGCCGTCGATGGAGAAATTCTCCTGGTCGATCTTCGCAACATTGGCGTTGTCGCTGAGCAGATTGCCAATGGGCACCGGCCCCGTCACCGCGCTCGGATCATCATATTCAAAGCTGCGCTCATCCTCGGTGCGGTCGGTCTTCACATAGAAGCCGTTGAGCTTGAAATTGGTGTCGCCCGCGTCGATCTCGTAGGTGCCGTTGAAACTGTAATCCTTGCCGTCGCGCGTGTCGGTCTGGTCCTCGCGATTGTCGAAGTCGTCGGTCGCATAGTTCGGGTTGTTCTCGGGCGAGTCGCCGTAGCGCAGGCTTTCCTTCTTCTTGGGATTGTGCCGCCCTTGGAGATTGCCGCCAAGCAGCAGGCGGCCCGGCCCGACCGCGCCGCCCCAGACAAAGCCCAGGCTCGGCTCCAGTTCGTTGTCGTCATAGATCAGGCCGCCGGCGCGGACATAGCCGCCGTTCAGCTCATAGCCGTCGCGCAGGTTGATATTGAGCGTACCTGCGATCGCGTCCCCGGTGCGGCGGGCCGACGAGGAGCGCACGATCTCGACGCTGTCGATCAGCTCGGCGGGGATGCGGTCCATGAAGAAGCTGCGGTCGGCCGAGGAGCCTGGCACGCGCTCGCCGTTGATGAGGATCTGGGTATAGCCGGGCGGCAGGCCGCGCAGCTGCGGCGCGTCGCTTTCGATCACGTCGGACAGGAAGGTGACGGAGGGCACGCGCTTCAGCGCATCGCCGGCGGTCAGCGGCTCGAACCGCTGGAAATAGTCGGTGCCATATTTCAGCACCGGCTCAGGGCTGTCGGTGCGGTCGCGATAGCCAATGCCGGCGATGACGACGATGTCGGCGGCGTCCGTAATCGTGCCGTCGCCACGCGCAACCTCGTCCGATGTCGCGGGCGCCTGGGCAAGAGCAGCGGAAGACATCAGCGCCAGCGAAGCGCATCCCAGCATGAGCCACTTATTCGCGGTCATAACTTTCCCCTATTTCTGTGTGATGGTTTGACGCGCGAGCCGCTTCTTGTATTGGCCCGTCTCAGAGCGCGGCTAGGAGCTGTTCATGACCGGATCACGAAAATTTTGTTTCACTTCTATGACTATACTGCCGGCATTTGTGACGATTTGCGGATGCGCGGCGACGGAGCAGGAAGTGCCGGTCGCGGTACGCATTGCCAATGCCACGCCGGCGGTCAGCGTCACGGCGCGCGGCGAGACAACTCCGGTGGGCACGTCCAATGCCGATGCGGCGGACGATCCCGCGATCTGGCGCGATGCCGCCGATCCGGCACGGAGTTTGATCGTGGGAACGGACAAGAAGGCCGGGCTCTATCTCTACGGGCTGGACGGCAAGACGCGGGACTTTCTCGACGCGGGGCGGGTCAATAATGTCGATCTGAAGGACGGTGTCGCCATCGGCGGCGGCGACGGCATCCTGGTGGCGGCGTCGGACCGGAACGACATTGCCCATGCCAAGATCGCGCTGTTCCGCCTCGATCCCGCCATGGCCAGGCTGACGGCGCTGGGAAAGGTCGATGGCGGCAGCGGGGAAGCCTATGGCATCTGCCTTGGCCGCGACGAAAGCGGGCTATCGGCCTTCATTGTGCTCAAGGACGGGACCATCAACCAGATCGCCATCGATGCGTCGGGAGCTACGCCCACCGGTACGATCGTGCGCACGATGAAGCTGGGCACGCAGGCGGAGGGGTGTGCGGTCGATGATCGGACCCATATCCTCTATGTTGCGGAGGAGGATGTCGGGCTTTGGCGGTTCGATGCCCGCGCCGGCGGATCGACGGTGCCGACCAAGATCGCGGCGGCGGATGGGAAGAATCTCGTCATGGATGCCGAGGGCGTCGCGATCGCGCCCATGGGTGACAAGGATGGCTATGTGGTTGTGTCGAGCCAGGGGGACAATGCCTATGTGCTCTACCGCCTGTCCGACGACAGCTATGTCGGCCGGTTCCGCATCGTCGATGGTGCCGTCGGCGGGTCGGAGGAGACCGACGGCATCGACCTGATGCTCGGCGATTTCGGACCGGCCTATCCCGGCGGTCTGTTCATCGCGCAGGACGGGCATAACGCCGCCGCCGCGCAGAATTTCAAGCTCGTCGCCTGGGACGATATCGTCAAGGCGCTGGGGCTGCCGAACTAGCAGCCCCAGCCCTGTCCCGCCTTACCGCTTGGCCGCGAACCAGGCGGTGAGCGGGGCTTTCAGGCGCGCGCGCGTCTCGATCCGGGTCTTGATCGCCGAGATGGAGCGATCGACGACCTTGCGCGATTCAGGCGTCAGATACTGGGTCGCATAGGCGTCCAGCTTCGTCACCATCGTCGGATCGGCCGAGCCGCCACCCAACCGAGCCAGCGCCTGGCTGCGCGCCGACACGTCGATCAGCGCCTCATATTGGGTGCGGTGCGCCAGCACATAATCGACCGCGAGCATCGGGTGCTCGCCGCCCACCGCGCTGATGATCGCGGCGCTGGTGGTCTTGCCCGGCTCGTCGGTCAGCGCCAGATCGAGCGCTTGGCGCGCCAGCTTCTCGTCGCGCGCGCCGCCGAGCAGCCCGTAGAGCGTGCTCTTTTCCAGATCGGTCTTCGCCCCCTTCGCCATGGCGCGCAGCTTGTCCCAGGTCGCCTGATCGGCATTTTTGGCGATGATCGAAAGCCAGACGTTGCGCAGCGGCCCGTCGAGCGCCGCCGGATCTGTCGCCAGCGCGGCAAAGCGGCGGTTGGCTTCGGCGACGACGCCCTTGTCCCCCATGTCGCCCAGCGTCGAGACCAGGGCCGAACGCAGCACCGGCACCTGCGGCCCTTCGCCCGGCTTCACGTCATAGCCGATGCCATTGAGGACCGGGGTCAGCTTGGCCGAGGCATAAGCCAGCACACGGTCCTGCGCCGCCTTGTCGCTTTCCAGCATGGTGTGGGCGCTGTCGAGATAGCCCGGCACTTCGGCGAGCACGGCGGGGCTGGCCGAAGCGGGCACCGCGTCCACCAGGTCGAGCGCCAGCCCGATCGGCTGATAGCCGCCCAGGCCCAGCGCGAAATTGTCGGCGAGCAAGCCGGTCTGGTCGATGCTGGCGAGCTTCGTGAAATCCTTCGCCAGCGCCTTTACGTTCGCCTCCGGATAGAGCGAGCGATAATAGCCCGTCTGGCCCGCATTGACGACATAGGCGCCGCAGCCCGGCAGGGTCAGTTGCCCCTTGCCCTGGAGGATCAGCCGCTGCGCGTCGCCGCCCATGGTCTGTGCCTTGACCGGCACGTTCCAGCTCAAGGGCGCCTTGTCCTTCTGGTCGCGGCTGAACTCACCCTGGCTCAGCGTCAGGACGGTCTGGCCGCCCTGGCACTGAGCGCTGTCGACCTTGACCAGCGGGATGCCCGGCTTGGAGGTGAAATCATGCGCGATGCTGACCAGCCCCTTGGCCCCCGCCCCCTCGACCGCCTTCCACAGGTCGTCGGTGACGGTGTTGCCGTACGCATGCGCCTTCATATAGCTGCGGATGCCGCTGCGCCACACATCCTCGCCGGCATAGCCCTCCAGCATGGTGATGACCGCTTCGCCCTTCTGATAGGTAATGGCGTCAAATGCCTGGTTCACCTGATCGACGGTGGTGATCTTCTGCACGACCGGGTGGGTGGTGGCGAGCGCATCGAGGCTCATCGCCGCCTCGCGCCCGTCGACCCGGGTCAGCAGCATTTCCCAGCCGGGCTGGAGCTTGTCGCTGACCTTGGTCGCCATCCAGCTCGCGAAGCCTTCGTTCAGCCACAGATCGTCCCACCAGGCCATGGTGACGAGATCGCCGAACCACTGGTGCGCCATTTCATGCGCGACGGTTTCGTAGATGCGGCGCTTGGTCGCTTCGGAGGTGAAGCGGGGATCGACCAGCAAGGCGCGCTTGAAGGTGAAGATCGCGCCCCAATTCTCCATCGCGCTGAAGAACTGGCTCTGGCCGGGACCGGCCACATTGTCGAGCTTGGGCAGCGGATAGGGGGTGCCGAAATAATCGTTGAACCAGGGCAGGATATCGGCCGAAGCGTTCAGCGCCAGCTGCGCCTTGCCCGTATTGCCCTTGCCGGTGACGACGCCGACTTCGGTCGCGCCCGACATCTTGGTCGCGCGCTCCAGTTCGCCAAGGCCGAAGAAGAGCAGGTAGGACGACATTTTTGGGGACGTGCCGAAAGTCACGCGGGTCTTGCCGCCGCCAAGGTCGGTCGAGCTTTTGACCGGCATGTTGCCGACCGCCAGCTCGCCGGTGGGGATGACCGCCGACAGGTCGAAGGTCGCCTTGTAGCTCGGCTCATCCCAGCTCGGCACGAAGCGGCGCGCGTCGGGCGCCTCGAACTGGGTGAAGAGGGCGCGCTTCGCCTGGCCTTCATTGTTGGTGTAATCGAGCGCGAACAGGCCGTTGGCTTGGCTGTTGATGATGCCGGCATAGGCGATGGCGAGCGAGTATGTGCCCGGCGCAAGCGGCTTGCCGAAGTCGAGGGTCACTGTCTGGGCTTCGGCATCGACCTTGGCCGTGCCCTTGATCGGCTTGCCGTTGGCGGGGGTCAGGGTGACATCGCCGAAGCTCAGGTCCGCCGCGTTCAGCACCAAAGTCGGCAGGCTCTGGCTGACGGTCACGTCGATCGCGACCTTGCCGGTGAATGTGAGGTTGGCGGCGTTGGGCGTCACCTCGATCGCATAATGGCTGGGCGCAGCGCCGCGCGGCAGCTGGGTGGTGATAGTGGCGGCGGGGCCGGCGGGCTGGGTCGGTTGCGCCAGCGCGGGCGCGGCGATCGCCAGCGGCGCGGCGGCGACCAGCAGCGGCAGGATCTTGGTGAAGGACATAGGTGACAGACTCCGACACGTCGTGGGACTGCGCGCCGGATTACGACGCGCGCGATGAACGCGGGATCAACCGTTTCGCTGCATCGGTCAAGCGATGCCGATCCGCCGCAATGTCGTTGGTCGAACCTAGTTGCCCGTTTGTCAAACAGGATCGTGGGGCGGATGGCGGCTGCGCGGCGGTTCCTACAAAGCATACAGCGTGGCGGGGCTTATGCGCCCGCGACGCTCTCGTCACGCGCCGCCGATGCGTGTCCAACGCGCCTCTTCCTACAGGGTGGCGGGATTCTTCGTGCAAGGGGTGCGGCGGGTGAGGCATCGACCAGGATGGAGCACAAGAAGTCCTATTAGGAAAGGGGGTGCCGCTGCGGTGGCGGGGCGCATGAAGGCAGCGGGATGCCGGGTCGAGCCCGGCATGACGGGGTGGGGGGCTTGGCGCGAAAAGAAAAGGCTATGATGTACTTCGCAAAGCTGGTGTCGTGTGCCGAGCAGGGCATCCTCCCCTGGAAGGGGAGGTGGCATCGCGAAGCGATGACGGAGGGGTGTCCCGCTCTCGATAGGGCGACACCCCTTCACCACCA
>ERZ1292632.2859-Hain-H43-01um-R2-2859-length-13944-cov-3_pt2 | contig 12148 bp, 13 predicted proteins | sample MGYA00564407_ERZ1292632 | MGnify/ENA primary metagenome ERZ1292632 (study PRJEB36523, sample SAMEA6512637) | groundwater metagenome | collected 2019-01-08 | study: AquaDiva: Metagenomics assemblies of 32 groundwater samples
TAGTCGGAGTAATCTTAATCTCTTTGCTTTCTTCTTTTCTTCCGCTTCAACTTTTACATCTTCAACGCTTACCGGCTTTTCTTCAACCACTTCCTTAACCGGCTCTATGATGGTGGCGACTACGGTTTCAAGGCCTACAAAAATTTTTACTTTATCGCTGATTTTAAGGTCTCTAACGTAGATATTACTGTGAATTTCTTCAAGTTTGGACAAGTCAACTTCAATATGAGACGGCAGGTCTTTAGGCAAAGCTTCAACTTCTATTTCTTTCATTGATTTAACCAAAACTCCTCCTTTCTTAACCGCAGGCGATTCGCCGAAAAATTCCAAAGGCGCTTTGGTTTTAATTTTCTCATCCATCCTGACCGCATAAAAATCTATATTTAAAAATTCGTCAGCCAAAGAATCTTTGGAAACGTCATGAATCAGGGCCGGAATTTTTTCGCTGTCCAAAACTAAATTAATTACCGTGCTTTCGCCGGCTGTTTTATATAATTTGGAAAAATCCTTTGCCGCAACGGATAAATGAAAATTTTCTTTTCCGTGTCCGTAAAGCTCGGCAGGAATTAACCCGTTTTTTCTGAGGGTTTTTACTTTTTTACCGAGTATTTCCCGTTGTTGAACAATTAATTCCATAATTTATACGAACAGCGAATAAACGCCAATATTACCGAACGTTATTTACGAATATACGAATTTAAGCGTTCGGATACGAAAAGTTTTTATTCGTATCCAAAACCGCCATTCAGATATTCGTATTACGGTTTTGGTAATATTCGTCAAATTCGTTGTTCGTATATTATATCAGCTTATTAAACAATTTCAAGCGCTTTGACACAACTTTTTTAACTTCTTCAACCGCGACCGGCAATAATTTATAGGGCACGATTTCTTCGGGATTTTCTTTCAGAGCTTTTTCCAAACCTTGCCGCCACGCCAAACGAATTTCAGTATTGATATGAATGATTGAAATTCCGGCGTCAATCGCTTTTGTAAAATCGCTGTCAGTAATGCCGGAGCCGCCGTGCAGAACCAAAGGAATACCCGAGGCTCTGCGAAGTTCTCCGATACGTTCTATATCCAAAGCGGGATTTGGCGCGTTCTTAAACATCCCGTGAATATTACCCACTGCCGGCGCCAATAAATCAATTCCTGTTTCTTCAACAAATTTCTTCGCCTCTTCCGGCTTGGTTAAATCCTCTTTTTTGATAGCCGCGTCTTTGGGAATTTCTTTTAATATAACAGAGCTGGCGCCGAGATAACCGAGTTCCGCTTCAACTAAAACATCCGGATTTATGCTTTTTGCCAATTCAACCGCCTCTTTGGTTCTTTTAATATTTTCTTCAAGTGGCAGTTTTCCGGCGTCAAACAGAACCGCGTCAAATCCAGCTTCAACGGCTTCTTTTATTTTTTCCAACGATTTCGTGTGGTCGGAATTCAAAAATATCGGATAATTATATTGTTCTCTTAAACTTTTCACTAAAACCGCAGCTTGTTTATATCCAATAAATCCTGCTTCGCCTTCGGAAACCCCGATAATTACAGGAATTATGAATCCTGAATTATGAATTATGAAAGAAAGTTCGCGAGCCGCCTCAAAAATTGCTTTCAATCCGGCCAAATCGGAAATATTAAAATGCCCGATGGCAACCTTATTTTCTTCCGCTTTTATAATCAGTTGTTTTAAAGATTCCATTTAAATTTAATTATAACGTATATTCTTGATAAAAATAAGGAGCAGCTCCCCGCTCCTTATTATTGTCTTATCATCCCGCGAATTTATTGCCTGCCAAAAGGCAGATAACTTTCCATCACCGAGTTTGTTATAAAAGAAATAAAATCGCAGAGATTGCGAACCAGAAATATCGTTGCCGCAATTACAATTGTGAATGGGACGCTAACAATCATCCAGATCGCCAGAAGGTAAAGCGTTTTTTCCTCTACGGGTATATAACTAACAACAGTCAGCCCCGCAACAAAACAAAGCGCTACCAGTATGCCTATTACCTTAATAACTGACATATTATTAGTAGCCCTTCTTTCTTTCATTTCTCCCTCCTTTCTTAATAAGATATGCCAAAAACCCCAACGGGAAATAACACAGATCGCATATTACATGCCCATCCGGATGCTTCTTGCTACATTTCGGATATTCCATCTTTTTCCCTCCTTATTCACGCTGAACTTTACTGATATTAATCTACCGTATAAAACGTCTTCTGTCAAAATAAAGCACTATAGTTTACTATAGTTAAATTTTTTTATATTACAATTAGTTATTTTCTCGCCTCACTGAAGCTTCCCGCCAAAGGCGAGACGAGCCATAGGCGGCGGCGAAGCGAACGATTTGCCATCAGCTATGCCTAATAACCATCACCCCGCACTAAAATCCCGAAGAAGAATAAATTTTCTACGGGGCAGGCAAGTTTAGTACGAGGCAAGCCCCGTAGAGCAACGGTGATTAGCATTCATACGAAGCCGTTGTTTTACCTAAGTCGCTTTGTTTTGTGTTTAATCATCGTCAATTTAAATAACATTGGAATGCGAGTGCTTCGCTATCGCCGTTGTCATACGGGGCAAGCATTTCCCTCTTTTTATCCATGTCTTATAACCACAACATCGCCATCCTGAACTTCGTAATCTTTGCCTTCGGTGCGGATAAAACCTTTTTGTTTTGCCGCGTTCCATGAACCCGCATCCCGCCCCTTTGGGGCGAGGCTCGCCTCTCCAGAGGCGGCAAGTAATTTTTCCCAGTTTATCGTTTCCGCGCGGATGAATTTTTTCTCAAAATCGGTATGGATTGTTCCAGCCGCCTCCGGCGCTTTAGCGCCTTTTTTAATGGTCCATGCCCGGGTCTCGTCTTCGCCCGTAGTCAAAAAACTTATAAGCCCTAAAACCTGATATGCTTTCTTTACCAAAACATCTACATTATCTAATAACGCAAGGTCAACAATAATATAATCCGCGCCCAGTTGCTTGGTCTTATCAATAAGATCATTATTTATATCTTCTTCGCTCCCGTTAAAAAGATAAATCTGCGGCTTATCAGTTAAAAGATTTAATTCTTTTAACAACGCGGCTTCACGCAGATCAGACGTTGATTCACGCAGAATTTCTGAAACTAATTTTCCATTATTTAATCCTTCTTTTAATTTTTCGGCAATTTCCAAATCTTTTATTTTATTCTTATCTCCGGTTCTCGCCTCGCCCTCCAATTTCGCCAAACGCTTTTCCACGATGTCCAAATCCTTCATTATCAATTCCATATTTATGGTATCAATATCCCTTATCGGATCCACGCCTTGCTCCACGTGAATAATTTCCGATGATTTAAAACACCTCACCACTTCCACGATAGCGTCAACTTCCCTGATATGCGACAGGAATTGATTGCCTAATCCTTCGCCTTTATGCTCATTCTTAACCAAGCCCGCGATGTCGTAAAATTCCACGACAGCGGGAACGATTTTTTTGGAAGCGCTTAGTTTCGCCAATTTTTCCAGCCGCTCGTCAGGCACGCTAACCACGCCCACATTCGGGTCAATGGTGGCAAAAGGGTAATTTGCGATATTAACTTCCTGTTTGGTTAAAATTTTAAAAAGAGTGGACTTGCCCACATTAGGTAAGCCCACAATGCCGATACTTAATTTCATAATTTATTTATTCTATCGCCTTATCAGGCATTGTCAAAATAAAAATGGCAGGGATGGTTTTCCGTCCCTGCCATTAACGAAAATACTTATTAACTTTTGTCCGGCACTGCCAATTAAATCTGCATCATCACTTTCTTGATCCGATCCCAATCGTGTTTCGGCTTCCAGGAAACATTCCCGGCCTCGACATCCTTGGCAACAAACGGGTCGTCTTGCTTGTATTCCGGCAACGTTTTATTCCCCAAAGTGATAATGGGAATACCATCACCTCCGTCAAGAGGATACGCATCTCTGTACTTAACCGAGCGGTTATACCATCCCGCCAAACCGACGACCTTTGCTCCACATTTCCAGGCTAATTCCAGAAGGGACATAGTGGTTGCAAAGTTGTTCATCAGATCTTCACAAATGACCACCTTCTCGTCAGGGAGAATATGTCCGTCGTGTCGTCCCCATTTCCAGGATGACTTTTCACGAGCTGTGACGGTTTTGAGAACATGTATTTCTTTTTCAGGATACACATACCTTGCGCCGCTCACATATGCAAGCATTTCCGCCACTGGCTTTCCGCCTTCGGGAGCAGCCATAAATACATTTACTCTCCCCACCTTCTTGATAATTTCAGCCCCAAGCAATCTGGCGAAATGGCAGGTGAGTTTGGGATAGTGTTCCATCTTGGCGAAGTTAAGATACGCGTCTCCAACCCAGTGAAGACCTTCTCCATAGGTAGCGGTGTAGCCAACTAACGGGCCCAGTCTATTACCCTCAGCGTCTTTAGGACATTCGTAATACCCATCAACTCCGTCGAGCACCTTAAGAATATCTTTGTCATAATTGTTTAAAAGATCTGAAACCTGAGACGGCATTAATATTTTCTACATTCTTTCTCCTTTCATTCCAAATCGTTAATATCCAGTACTGCTTTCCGTATCTGCTCCTTAAGCTCTAATGCCGCCCGGCCCGCTGCTTCGGCGAAATCCATTCCCATACTGGCAAACGTAATTCCTGACGAAGAGTTAATCGCTATAGAACTCGGTCCTCTGTATGAAGCCTTCACGGTTTCTTTTACGAACCCTTCCTGGGTTCCAATCCCAGGAATCAGAAACCACAGCTTGTCACCGACAATTTCTCTGACGCGCGATAAATGCCAAGAAAAAATTTCTCCCGAGCCCTTTTTGATCTCGTAGGCTGCTGCCATAACAAGACCAGTGTTTTCAACAACGCCAAGCTCTTCTGCCCAGCGCAGTATAGTTTCAGCCATGAATTCCCAGTAGAATCTTCCGTCCGCGAGCTTTACATCCTGAGTTTCTCTGGCCGATTTGTTGCTTGTGTGACACAGTCCAACAATGGCTCTGCCGAGATTGTCTTTATCAATAAGCTGTTCCATACAATCCTTACCCATGTAAGGGCTGAAGTTCATGCCATCAACGCCATCAATATCAAAATGGGCAATGCGATAGCGTTGCTGGGTTCTGTCGATATCACCGCGTTTGCAATCGAGAAACACCGGAATATCCGGGTGTTTACGATGAATGTGATTGACAATAGCCTGAAGCGCTTTTTGTCCTTCCAAGATGGCTTCGTAGTGAGCCTTCTGCGGTTTGAACATTGACGCATATGGTGCTGTCGCATCCACGATCTCAATCATCTGAGTCGCAACCTGACCCCATAAAGAGCCTTTCTTGTTGATACAATCAGGAACTTTTTCCGGAAGCGGATCAAGTCCTACACACAGTTCTGTTTTTTGTGTCGCCTGCCTTGCCTTAAGCTTTTCTCTGAAACTCTTCATTCTTTTCTCCTTTCTGCTCCTGTTAGATAGTTAATAAGATATTTTATCTTGAAACTTGTAAAAAAATCTACCCCTAAATTATCATTAATAATATAATTTGTCCAGTAAATTATTCTTCTACAGAAAACATTGATACTCGAGGATTATTCCCGAACCATTCAGTATTTAGCAGCTGTATCTTAAAACCAAAAGGCGCCAATAAAAAATCCCTGCTAGCCTAAAAAGGCAAGCAGGGTTATTATAAAACTCAATTTCAGTTGTCCCTCCAATTACACAAATGTCCGTAGAACTTCGCATCCACTATGACTGCCGGACTGCCTTTGGCAATTATAATCTTGCCATTTTGAGGCGCTCCATTGGCAGAAGTCTTTTCATGATAATCTTCCCGGTGAAGCAGAAAAACCATGTCAGCCAAATCTTCTATATTGCCGCTGTCTTTAAGATCGGATAAACGCGGCAAGCTGTCTTTTTCTTCTTCAGAAGTGCGATTAATTTGGCTTGATGCCGACGTCGGCGTTTTAACTTCATTAACGCACCCGCGCAAGGCCTCGAGAATTTTATCCATGCTCTCTTTTTTCGTACGGCACTTTTCCGGCCAATTCAAATCCTGAAGATTCTCAATTACTATTAATCCCAGCTCTCCGATTTTGCCGCGTAGCGCTTTTATTCCGGAAATTATTGAAAACACATTCATAGAACTCTCAAATTTCACATGGAGTTTGGATTCATTGATTTTCTGGTGGGCTTTTCTGACTTTTTCCATTTCCTTTGCCGACACCTTTCCCCGTTTAAGGTCGTTGAAATCAATTTCGCACATGGCTGAGAGTAATCTGAGAAAAATAGTTTCTTTAGTATGATTAGATGATCCGAAATAAACCGCCGGAAAACCGTCTTCAATGCAAATTTTTCTCAAAAAGCTCAACTGCATTGCCGTCTTACCCATACCGGCTCTTCCGCCGATTATGGTTAAGTTTTTGGCAGGAAAACCCGCAATATATTTATTCAAACACTCTAATGGAGTTTCCTTGAAATAGGCAATGTGATCCGTCAAATTCTCTTCGCTCACTGACATACGGCCAACTTCTTCAGAACCGCACCGGCTTGAAATTTGCCTTAGCGCTTCTTGGCTTTTAAAAAGCAAAAGAGGTAAATCTTCGGCTTCTTCATAAACCATTTGCGCTATCTTGATTGAATTTTGAAGTAATTTCCTGAGAAGCGATTTTTCTTTAACGATCTTCGCGTGGTATTTTACATTAGCTGACGTGGGAATGGTCTCGGCGAGCATACTAACATACTGTTCTCCTCCGATCATTTCCAAATCTCCGTTATTAATCAGTTTATCCGCTAAAGTAATAATGTCGGTTTCCTTTCCTTCTGCTGCGAGTTCCAAAATCGCGGCATAAATCTTTCGGTGGTTTTCACGGTAAAAATCATCAGTCACCAAAATTTCTTTAGCAACCTGAATCGCGACTCCATCCAAAATCATAGCTCCTAAGACCGACTGCTCTGCTTCAAGATTTTGGGGCGGCAGCTTTTCCAAATGTTCTATTTTTTTCATCTCGTCTCCTTTGCCTGATATTCCAGCCATGGCTGCAAAAGCCACTTCGGCCAATTGTTTTCATTGCCATAGATGCATCTTATGGCATTAACTCTTCCCAGTACTTCGCCACGAGAATACGTTCCATATCTGATTGCCGCATACATTATTCTCCTATATTCTTTTTTCTTGCGGCGGCAAATATGAATTTTATCATTGACCACAGTTAACCCAAGCGCGTGGGGAATCGTTTTCCCTAAATTATCCTTGGTTTTTTCTGATTTAATGCTGAAACCGAACTTGGCCGGAATACTCAACAGCTCTTGTTTTACTTCAGAAACAATTATTTCTCCGGCGAAATTAAAGTCATCAACATAAACCGCCCAAAAAATATTATTTTTCCTGCACACAACATCAATCTCTTCACACATTGGTCTGTAAACCAGATTCAGCAGGATAGGACTCGCAGATGCGCCTTGGGGCAATCTTCGCTGGCCGTGGTAATAATAAGTCAAAAACCAGGCCAATGATTTTGCCACAGATTCATCAATCCCCAATCTCGCCAAAGTTTTCTCCACGTATTCTTCTTTAATACTGGGAAAAGCTTGGGCAATGTCAAAAGCAAAAAAATGCTTCTTGCCTAAAAGTCTTTGTATGGCTTTTTTTGAATTCCTCTCCCTTACGAAACCGTACGCATTATCGTGAGCTGAAAACTTTGAGTCCAACCAATCTTTAACGGCGCGATAAACTTTTTGCACTTCGGGATGCGGTTGTAGAATTTCCCGTTCTTTGTTTTTTTCCCGCAAAAAGAAAATTCTAAAGCCGTAATAAAAAGTCGCTTTCACGGTTTTGCCTTTTTTAAAAAGCTCTGCCGTTGTTTTTGCAGATTTCAAAATCCTGAAAGCTTTGCGGATTTGCTTTTTAGGCAGTCCGATTAATCCTGAAAGAACTCCCAAAGTCCAAAGAAACCGAACTTGGGGAGAAACCGCTGACAACTTTTCTGGCGCTTCAGTTTCTTTAGACATTAATGTCTCCTTTCACTTGGCATTTTGATTTTTAAAAGAAATTGCAGGCAGACTTGGCTGGAATTGAAGCCCCTTTAATAAATCACCAGATTCGAGGTGCGCATCGTTAACGTAAGTGAAAGCCAATGCAAACCTCGGGGGTCATGTAGGGGGTTGTCCCCCTACATTCTGTTACTGACATTTGATCCGCCGTCCGATTCAGAAAGCGGGTTTGAGACCTATTACTCGTGGCTATACCAGAGTCTTTTAGTCTCTCCTTACTGCCAGTCTGCCTGCAATCTTCTGCTTTTTTTATACAGATAAACATAAGCAATGTCAATTAAAAAAACAAGCGTGTTCTTCCGCCTGTTCTTATGTATTCCACGAAATTTTTATATTCCTAATTTCTTTTTAACCAAATCGCTTATTGTTTTTGAATCCGCTCTGCCTTTCGTTTCTTTTGCCACCTCTCCCATTACTTTGCCCATATCTTTTGCGGTGCTTGCGCCGGTTTTTTCAATCGCCTCGCTTACGATTTTTTCAATTTCCTGTTCAGAAAGCTGTTTTGGCAAATACTCCTGAATAATTTCCAATTCTTTCAGCTCTTTTTGAGCTAAATCTTCGCGGTTGCCTTGTTTATAAAGCTCGTACGATTCTTTTCTTTTTTTCGCTTCTTTTGACAAAACGTCAACGACGTCGTCATCGGTCAAAGTTGAGTCCTGACCTTTTCCCTTTTTCTCAATTTCTTTATTGTGAAGAGCAGCAATGAGCATTCTTAATACTCCGGTCTTTTCAGCGTCTTTGCTCCTTAATGCTTCCTTTAAATTATCGGTAATTTTTTCTTTCAGCATCGCTTCGCTGTATCGATACTAATATACTAATTTTACTAATAATACAAATATATTTATATTCGTATAATTAGTATTAATTCGCATATTGACATCGAGATTATTACATTGAGCCCATTTTTTTAGTCTTCTCCACTTCTTTTCTTTTTCCTTCGCGATATAAAGCCGACAATCTCCTTTTATTTTTATTAACAGAACGATGTTTGTATCTTTTCTTTTTTGCTTCGCGCAAAACTCCGCTTTGCTGCATCTTTTTTGAAAAGCGGTAAAGAAAAGCGCTCATTGATTCTCCTCCTCTGCGTTTTAATTCCATTGTTTGAACCGGCATAATGCAAACTGCGCGAATTTATAATAACGCCGCGAATAAAATTTTAATTCGCGGCGCGACTCTTGCGGGAATGAGTCGAAGCTCAAACGCATAAGTTCGCTGATCGGCATTATGATTTAATAATTTTTTCTTTGATAATATCCAAACTTTCAGCCGGCGGATTGTCCACCACTGAATGAATTGACCCTCCTGAATCTCCCAGCCACCTGGGTATAATATGAATATGCAGATGGTCAATCGTCTGTCCGCTCACCTTACCATGGTTGATTCCGATTGTAAAGCCGTCTGGTAAAAGCGTTTTTTTTAACAATGCCGTCACATTTTTAACCGCTTTAAAAATTCCTTCAATTTTATCGTCTGGCAAATCTAAAATATTTTCCGCGTGAACTTTCGGCAAAACCATCGTATGCCCCGGCGCTTTCGGATGGACATCTAAAATGGCGACGCTGTTATCGTCTTCGTAAATTATGCTGGCGCTTATTTCCTTGTTTGCGATTTTACAGAAAAGACAATCCACAGATAGTAATTAGCCAATAGCGATTAGCCAATAGAATCCCTAGTGGCTAAACCCTAATAACTAGCGGCTATTTTAGTTTCTTCTTCGCTTCCTCAACAACTTTTTTAAAAGACACGGTTTCCTGAACGCCGGTTCTCATATCTCTGATAATAATGCTTTCTTCAAAAACCTCTTTTTGCCCCAAAATCAAAGCCAAATCCGCTTTCTCTTTGTCGGCAATCCTTAATTGCGATTTCAGCGATTCCCTGCCGAACGATTCGCTGGTTTTTACGCCTGACTTCCTGAATTCTTCAATTAAAGCCAGGCCCTTTTTCTTGGCCTCATCTCCGATGTGAATAAAAAATACTTTAGGGGGACTTTTAAGGGGCATTGTTTTGCCCGTGCTTTTGATGATTTCAATAACTCTGTCAATCCCGACACTGCTTCCGACTGCAAACAATTTTCCCAATTTCAGCATCTCGGCCAAATAATCATAGCGGCCGCCGCTGGCAATCGCAAAATTAAATCCTTCGGCAAAGATCTCAAAAACAGTTCTGTTGTAATAATCCAAACCCCTGACTAAAAAAGGATCAACTAAATAAGGCAGTTTTAATTCGTCAAGAAATTCCAAAACTTTTTTAAAGTGGTTTTTGCAGGTCTCGCACAAAAAATCAAGGATAATCGGCGCTTCAACCCTGACAAGTAAACATTTTTCGTCTTTGCAATCAAGAAGCCTAAAAGAGTTGACGTTTAATCGGCGCTGGCAATCCTTGCAAATTTGTTTCTGATGTTTCCGGTAATAATTTTCCAGCTTCCTCTGGTAAGCGGAGCGGCACTTGGCGCAACCGATACTGTTTATATGAACGGTAAAATTCTTTAGTCTTAATTCTTCAAGCAGGCGATAGACGACGAGTATGGCTTGGGCGTCGTAAATCGGATCATTCTCGCCTCCCAGAATTTCAAAACCTGTCTGGAAAAATTGCCGAAATCTTCCGGCCTGGGGCTGTTCATATCTGAACATCAAACCTTCATAATAGAGTTTCAGCGGATGGCCAAACCGAGAAAATCCGTTTTCAAAATAAGCCCTGACAATCGGCGCCGTGCCTTCAGGCCTCAATACCAGCCTATCGCCGCCTTTTGACTTAATAAAAAACATCTGTTTCTCCACAATGTCGGTTTCCTTTCCGACGGTCTTTTCAAAAAGTTCCGCCATTTCCACAATGGGCGTATCGATCCTTAAAAAGTTATAAAATTCGCCGATATTTTTTGCAGCCTGCCTTGCTTTATCCCAAAAGGGCTGGTCTTCGGGAACAATATCATGCATTCCTTTGGGAGACTGGAAAAGATTTTTTTTCCTTGAAGACTCTTTTGATTTTTTGGAAGTTCTTGCCATTTCAAAAAAATATTTTAAGCGCTTGGAACAAATTTAATAAGCCGGCCTTTCAAAAGCCATCACTTTATTTAGCGGCCAAAGTCTCAGCCAGACAACGCCTATGATATCGGATTTTCCCAATGACCCCCATTGGCGGGAATCAAAACTCGCATCCCGATTGTCGCCCAAAACGAAATACTCACTATCTTTTAACGTCGCATCCCTGTCTCCCGTTGTTTTAAGTTTTGCGGGCAAATAACGTTCGCCGACTAAAAATCCTTTCGGATTTTGATTATTAAAAACGTAAACTTCTCCGTTTTTAATCCTTACCCTTTCTCCGGGCAAACCGATTATTCTTTTGATGAAATAAGTGCTTTTGTCTCCCGGATAGCGAAAAACCACAACATCGCCCCTTTGAGGCTCCCTGAATTGATAAGAAATTTCATTGATTAAAAGATAATCGCCAGTATGAAAATTGGGTTCCATACTGGAGCCGTTAACCAAAAACGGCTGAACCAAAAAATAGCGGACTCCAACAACCACCAACACGGCAACCAAAACGATTTCCAGTATTTCCCTTAAAGTGTACAAAAATGACTTCATATGATTTGAAAATTAAACTGTTTAATTCTAATATTGAAAGATATGGATGTCAAACCCAGCCGCCAAAAAGAGAAAATTGCGAGCCGATTATGTTACTTGGATAAAACGTCTGTTTTAAAAAAATGCCCGCCTTCTTTGTGGTGCGGAATCAAACCGCGCCTAAAACTAATTTTCGGCTTGGGAAATCCAGGCGAAGAATACGAAAAAACCTTTCATAATGTCGGCGACTTATTCGTTAAATTTTTAAAGGAAAAAATTGAGGCAAAAACGCTTCGCGCCAGCGAAACCAAAACTTTTATGAATGAAATTGGAAAAGAGGTGTTGAAGATGATGAAAAAGTCAGGAATCAAGCCCGACGAAATTTTAATAGCGCACGACGACGTTGACATAGAATTAGGTTATTACAAAATTTCTTTCGGCAAAGGAGCGGCCGGACATAAGGGCGTAGAATCAATCATCAAATCATTGGGCACAAAAAATTTCTGGCGGCTGAGAATCGGAATCGGCAAAAAAATAGC
>ERZ1292632.3422-Hain-H43-01um-R2-3422-length-12148-cov-5_pt1 | contig 12148 bp, 11 predicted proteins | sample MGYA00564407_ERZ1292632 | MGnify/ENA primary metagenome ERZ1292632 (study PRJEB36523, sample SAMEA6512637) | groundwater metagenome | collected 2019-01-08 | study: AquaDiva: Metagenomics assemblies of 32 groundwater samples
AACTTCCAGCAACACCTACTAATATCCCCATCATTCCCCCTCCGACCGAAAGCACAACCGCCTCAGTCAAAAATTGCATCAAAATAACCTCGGGAGTTGCACCAACTGCTTTACGAAGTCCTATTTCGCGCGTTCGCTCCGTAACAGACACCAACATAATATTCATAATACCAATTCCTCCCACCAAAAGGGATATTGCCGCAATTCCCCCAAGCGCTAAGGTGAGCGTGTTTAAAATATTGGATACTGTTGAAAGAATTTCTTTTTGGTCAATAATGGTAAATTCGTCTTCACCAAGTCGCTCCGTAAGTACCGCTTGAACGTCACGAGTGACCGTGGGTATATCTTGCGTTCTTTCTACTTGAATATAAATAAAACTTATATTATTTAAATTAAACTGCTGCCGGAGTGTTGTTATTGGGACAATCACTTGGTCATCAACACTTGTCTGACCAAAGCCGCCTGTTTTTTCCAAAATTCCAATTACCGTATAACGAACGTCTCCTATAATTACCCTACTGTCTATCCCCTCCCTGCTCGTGCCGAAGAGATCTTCTGCAACGGTTGAGCCAAGCACCACCACACGGGATGCTTTCGAAACATCAACCGTGCTGAAAAAAACGCCCGCGGCAACGCTTGTGTTTCTAACGTCGGGAAACTCTGGGGTTGTCCCAATAATCTGAATGCTTTTTCTCTCGTCCGCAAAGCGGATGGAGCTTCCAGCATATGCCACCCCGACTGCCTCAACAATTCCTGAGACGTTTTGTCGGACCTTTTGCACATCCTCTTCTTTAATTTTTGAGGTCGTGAACGAGCCCAGTGCTCCTCCACCTGCCGCCGGACCACCACGACTTACCTCAAGCTCTCCCGGAACAACCAAAAGAAGGTTTGATCCTAATCCTTGCAACTCCCCGGTTACAAGAGTCCTGAATCCTGACCCAATAGAAACCAAAAGGATAACTGAAGCAACACCAATAATGACACCAAGCATCGTCAAGAAAGACCGAAATCGGTTAGCCAACAACGCGCGAACGGAGATTGTGATGAGTTGTTTGAAACGCATGGTGTAAAATTTCTAATTTCTACTATCTAATAATCTTCCCATCCTTCAATCTAATAGCTCTCTTAGCTTTTCTTGCAATATCCGACTCGTGTGTCACGATAATTATTGTTCTCCCTTGTTTATTAAGGTTTTTTAAAATCTCGACTATTTCTCGTGTAGATTGTGAATCAAGATTACCAGTGGGTTCATCAGCCAACAAAACTTTGGGATTATTGACAAGCGCCCGTGCAATTGCAACACGCTGCTGTTGGCCTCCAGATAATTGATTAGCAAAGTGTTGTGCGTGCTCAAGAAGACCAACGCTTTGCAACGCCTTAAGCGCTTGTTCATTCATTTCTCTTTCTGGTGTTTCGCTGTAAAGAAGGGGTAAGGCAACATTCTCGAGTGCTGTCGTTCGCTCAAGAAGATTAAACTGTTGGAATACAAAACCAAGCTTTTTATTTCTTATCTGTGCAAGTTTACTCTCGGTTAATTGAGAAATATCCTCTCCTTCAAAAATAACGCTTCCAACTGTCGGGGTATCAAGAAGTCCAATAATATGCATCAATGTTGATTTACCAGAACCAGACGGACCAGTAATTGACACGAATTCCCCTTCTTTCACCGTCAACGATACATTATCCAAAGCATTAATTGTATGCTCGCCCACCTTATACCGTTTGGATACATTAACAAGCTCTATTAACGCCTTACTACCTGCTCTCATCGCCTGCTCCATTAACTATTACTGTATCACCCGCGTGTAAGCCCTCTATCACTTCAACTTCCCTATCACTCTCAAGCCCTAGTTTGACAACCTGGCTAACTCTGTCTTGACCTCGTAGGATGTATACAAATACTTCATTCCCCACTCTTTTAGTCGCACGCCGCGAGACAACAAGGGCATCTTTTTTCTCGTTAACAATAAACTCTGCCTCTCCTGATAATCCTATGATAAGCGGAGCTTGTTTCTCGCTGTCACTCGAAATGAATCGCTGATCTTTGGGAAGTGAAATTTTGACAGGAATTGCTGTACCACCGGTTGATGTTTGCTCTGCTACTTTCTTAATCTGCAGTACCTCACCGCTAAACTCTTCGTTTGGAAACGCATCAAGCACAACAATCACCTTTTGGTCTGCTTTTACTTTTCCAAAATCAACCTCATCAACAAGCGCGGTAAATACAATCGTCTGTGTACCAACAAGAATAATAGTATCTCCCGGAGAAACATTATTACCCGCAACCATTCCTTCTGTAACAGTAGTAACAATGCCGTCAAACGGCGCGACGAGCGTTGCATCATTCAAATCTTTCTGTGCTTTTACAACCGCTTCATATGCTTTATCATTTGCAACCTCGGCGAGTGTTCGCTTTTCCTTTTGAGTAAACGTTTCGTCAGTCTCATGACCTTTTACTTCATCATATACTCGCTCAAGTGTTGCCTGGGCTGCCCGCAAATCAGAAAGAGCACGTTGGTAATCTGCGTTTAATTTTGTCGTATCAAGAGAAGCTAGTGCCTGCCCTCGAGTAACAGCATCTCCATCTTGAGCATTAATCCATGCAAGTTTCCCGGGAGTCTGAAACCGAAGTGTTGCGCGGTTTTCTGTTGTAATCGAACCAGACGCAGAAACAGTAACACGCAAGTCCTTCTTAACCACTTTTTCTGTCTCGAGGTTTTGAGGAGTTCTTCCTAAGAATCGTGCACCAATAGGAGTTTGGGTAAATAAAAACAATCCTATAGCCCCAATGACCATCCCAATAAAGAATCTTCTAATATTTACTTTCGGAAACATCGTCCTATAGTGTAGCACTTTCGTTGCTGGAGCGCAAAGTGAAGCAGGAGCTATTCACTCTTTCTCTGTCTCATGAGCAATGGTATTGCAACTAAAAGTAAAACAGAGAAAAGGACAATTGGTACAATAATCGGTCCAACCCATGGGACCGGTACTAAGAAAAACACATCAATCTCCCAAAGACTGTTTGGCCATCCGAGCGTCCTATTAAGAAAAAGATAATATCCTAAATCCCACACAGAAAAAGCAAAAATAAATGCCCAAAAACGCTCTATTTTATCTCTTCCCCATATCCATGCAATTGAAACTAACATGGTCAACGTTGCGAGCTCTCGTATGTGTTCAATTCGCAAAAGCCAGGGGTCGGGAAAAAGTGTCCCCGGACTTTTCAAGAATGCAATAAAAGGAAGTGTAAGTATTGTCGGAGGGGGTTCGTAAGAAAGTTTATGGGTTTCTTCAATTGGCAAAATCTGATGCAAATATACAACGACCGCTGCCTCAACAAAGGCAAAAGCAAGAGCAAAAAGAGCCAAGATTGAAAGCCGTTTTCTCATTCTTTAATAACCTTATATACTACTCCTGCCTTGTCATCGGAAATATAGAGGCTACCCTGAGAATCAAAAATCAAATCCACTGGACGACCAAGCGCCTGAGAACCAGAGAGAAATCCGCTAAGAAAATCTTCTTCACCACGCACATTGTTGCCATCCACATCTAGCCGAACAACCTTATATCCAATGGGTGTTGAGCGATTCCATGAACCATGATAAGACACGAGTAAATCTCCCTGCCACTCTTTTGGAAACTGGGAGGAATTAACAAACGTTAGTCCCAAAGGAGCCGAGTGGGCAGGAATTTCATACACTGGCGCCTCGGTAGCTTCGCAAGGGGTCCCCTTTTGGAAATTAGTATCGGGTATGCGATTACCGTAACAGATTGGCCACCCATAATCCCTTGGCCCTGAGCCTGCCGAAGGGTTTCCATCGCGAATAATATTAATCTCGTCAGGGGGCAGGTTGTCTCCCAACCCGTCCCGTCCCATTTCTGTCCCCCAAAGCTCATTAGTTTTTGAATTAACTGTTATAAACACAGAATTGCGCAATCCTCTTGCCCACAACCTGGGATTCGTTCCCTCGCCATCGGAAACAATTACTGCAGCCAACCACTCATTTTTTTCAAAACAAACATCGCACGTTGAACCAATGGAAACAAACATTTGCCCTTTTTGATTAAATGAAATAGTACGAGTAAAGTGTCTATCGCCTTTTGGGAGGGAGAACAACACTTTATCTTGGGCTGCAGTTAAGGTATTCTCATCCCATTTATAGCGGACAATCCGAGTTTCTTCTGCAATAAACAATTTATCTTTGTAGAAAGCAATTCCATGTGGCCTATCCAATCTCAAAACCACATCACGAACTTCATCAGCTACACCATTCTGATCTTTATCGGGAAGTGCAACGATTTTCCCTGAGGCCGGAATTGACACCAGTAATACTCCACCAGTTGAAAATTCTAAATCTCGTGCATTCCCTAATCCTTGGGCAAAAATACCAACTTTAAACTCTTCAGGAAGTTTAAGAGGAAATTCGGGTGTTTCACCAACCGATTGCTTATCTTGAATCTTTGTAATATCTTCTTTTGGTGGCAACAAAGCAGGTCTTACATCTCCAACCTTTTTTCGTACAATCCATACACCAGCTAAAAACAAGCCAATGATTGCTACCGCAATAACAACATTCCTCATATTTTACAAACTATTAAGGAGTTCAGGAGTAATTTCTTCAAAACTTTCAATGACTGCATCAGCTTTGGGAAAATCCTTTGCACTTGTGCCATTATTAAGAATCGCAATCGCTTTCATGCCAGCTCTTTTGGCTGCAAGAATGCCAGACGGCGCATCTTCAATGACCACACAATTTTCTGGCTCGACGTCAAGTTTCTTCGCCGCCTCAAGAAAAAGGTCAGGGGCTGGTTTTGTTTCATCAACCTCCTCCCCAGTTGTCACCACATCAAAGTATTCATGAATTTTGAATTCATCAAGATCCCGTTCAACCAGCCACCAAGCATTGGATGTTGCCAGTGCAGTCAGAACCCCCGAATCACGTAAATCCTTAATAAAATTAAAAAATCCCGATTTTAAATGGACTTTTGAGAAATTACCAAGGTATTCTTCCTGGGTATGTGCAGTAAGTTCCTCAATAGTTTTGTCGGTATGGATATTATAATGAGTAATCAACTTTGGCCAATTTTCCCTTACCCCAATCCCTCCAATGTGAGGTCTCTCTGGTACATTCCGCGCCCCTAAGGTTTGCAACACTTTCTTAAAAGCCGCACCATACACATCCTCATTCTCTAAAATAGTTCCGTCTAAATCAAAAATAATTGCAGTCACCTTCATTTCGAGTAAAACGAGAAATAAGCTCTGCTTATTCCGTAACGATTTTTATCCTTCCCGAATCAAAAAAAGCTTCGTATCCGGTTAATGATTTCATTTGTACTCTATACACGTTTTTGCCACTCAAAAAAGTAAGAGGAGATGACTCGATTAAAGAATATGAAACGCTTTTGGTTGAAATCTCTGAACCCGGTATTGCAACACCATGTGTGGCATCAAAAAGTCTAGCGAACACTTCCCCATTTTGGAAGATTTTGAGATTAACTGACCAACGAATTTCTTTAATCCTCCCGTACTCACCCGCGTCAAAAAAGAAATCAGTATTATAAAGATTTGCCCAATCAGTATTAGTGGTTGAACCCGCACCACCAACAGGAATGTACGAAATTTGTTCCTTGGAGGTTGCCGTGGGAGGAGGTGTTGTTTTGAGAATTTGCGCCGGCGGTGCAGTTGGTTTGGCTGATAAAGTAGCAATGGCTTGAGCTACTGTCTCGGCAATTTTCTGTTCGCACTCTTGGTTACATTTTTCAATTAATTGAAATCCTTCTTCCTGATCAGGGATGCTGTCTCCCTTTTGTTCTTCTACACGATTGAAAAATAGGAATCCTCCCATAAAGAGTATACTTGCAATGAGCAAGATTTTGATAGGTGCATCAAATCGAATGAATAACTTGCTAATCATATAGGCAGTGTTTTCTTTGCTCTAACTATCGATCCTTTCTCTGTATCCTCAATTATATATCCCATTTCTTCTATCTCTTTCCTTATCTTATCAGCTTCCCTCCACTTTCCTTCTTCCCTCAATTTCTCTCTCTCTTCCACTAGTTTTTTAATCTCCCGTGGTACTCTTGATACTCTTGGTACACTTTCTGCTCTTAAGTTAAGCCCTAACACTTCATCAAACGAAAATAATAAGTCCTGTTTATCTTGATTGGGTATATTGCTTTTAATCATTTCCCATATGACTGCCAACGCACCTGGGGTTCCCAAATCATTGTTTATTTGATTGAAAAACTCAGATTTATACTTCTCAATTAATTGAAGTTTTTCCTGTGAGAGCATTGTTCTTGAAGGAGAATTCATAAATTTTTGTAAACGCTCGTACGCTGTCTGGGCAGCTTTTAACGAATCCCAAGTAAAGTTTAATTTATCCCGGTAGTGACTAGTCAAAAAAAGATAACGGAGCGCAAGAGGACTAAATCCACGAGCAGTGATATCTTGCAGAGTATATACATTTCCTAAACTTTTACTCATCTTTTTCCCGTCAACCAAAACAAATTCATTATGGAGCCAATAGCGGACAAACTCTTTTCCTGTTGCTGCTTCTGATTGGGCAATTTCATTGGTATGGTGAACAGGAATGTGGTCTATTCCACCAGTATGAATATCGAACGTTTCTCCTAAATACTTCATTGACATGGCACTACATTCAATGTGCCAGCCAGGAAAACCAACTCCCCATGGACTCTCCCATTCCATTTGTCTCCTCGCTTGGCCCGAACCTGGCTGAGGGCTAAACTTCCACAATGCAAAATCTGTCGGATTTCTTTTACCTGGAACCATTTCAATACGAGCACCTGGTTTTATTCCCGCTCCTCCACCACCCAATGGTTTCTTTTTAAATTTTGAACTATCAAAATAAATACCATCGTCTATTTTATATGTATATCCTTTATCCTCAAGTGTTTTAATTAATTGAATCTGCTCTCTTATGTTATCTGTTGCTCTGGGAACTACTGTAGGTCGTTCAATATTAAGAGCATCAAGATTTTTAAAAAATTCATCTATGTATTTTTTGGCAATATCCCATGCTGAAACTTTTTCTTTTTCTGCCTCATACTCTAATTTATCTTTCCCAATTCTTGTCTCATCGCCTTCCTCAAATAAATGACCAACGTCGGTAATATTCATTACATGCTGGACATTATAGCCATTTGCCTCAAGTGTTCGTCGCAATGTATCAACGAACACGTAAGCTCTTAAATTTCCAACATGCGGACTGGAATAAACCGTCGGTCCACACGAATACATCCCCACTTTTTTGCCTTCAAGCGGAACAAATTCCTCAACTTTACGGGTTTTTGTATTAAAAAGTCTAACCATCTATGCTGCTTTTGGAAGTCGCGTTTCCACTCGACGTTTTAGTCTTCTGGTAACAAGTTTGAGGCCTTTTTGGAAAAACGTTTCATTTTTAGCTTCCTCTACCTGTTTCTTCTCTTCTTTTTTATTCTCTTCTACCATCTTTTGCGCCTCTGCCTGCCTTACCCGATTTTCTCTTTGTCTTGTAATTTCCTCTTCAAGCTCTCTCCTATGCGCAGCGAGAATCCTCTCTTTTTTCTGCTCTTCAAGGGATGGAGTCACCTGTTTGGGCGGTTGGCTAGTTTGTTGTTGTCCACCAGTTTCAAATGGCGTCATCTGTTCTCCCACATCTTTTAATATCTCAGTGGGCTCTTGTAAAACTTGTTTTACGGCTCCTTTTGCAATTCCACCTAGTTGTCCTTTTACTCCTTGTGTCATAACTTATTACTTGTTACTTAAAACTCTCGCCGTCCTTCAATTGCCTGAATAATCGTCGTTTCGTCCGCATATTCAATATCAGCACCCGTTGGAATTCCCACACCAAGTCGAGTTATTTCAATATGATGATTTCCATTACCAAGCTCCTGAAGCTGCTTTTTAATATACATCGCCGTTGCTTCTCCCTCCATAGTAGGATTAGTTGCAAGGATAACTTCCACTCCTTTATCCTCCAAGTCTTCCATCCTTTTAATCAGCTCTTTAATAAAAATTTCATCAGGCCCAATGTTCTCAAGCGGATTTATTGCTCCATGAAGCACATGATACACACCTTTATATTTCCCTGTCCGTTCAATTGCAAGTATGTCAAGTGGTTGCTCAACAACCATCATAATGCTCTGATCGCGGGTCGGGTCATCACATATATTGCAGGGATCTGTCTCTGCTACATTTTTACATACAGAACAGAGTACCGTTTCTTTTTTCAACGCAACTAAGTTTTGTGCAAAATTCTCAAGTTCTATTTGGGGCACATGAAGAAGATAAAAAGTTAACCTTTGAGCAGTTTTAGGTCCAATTCCCGGCAATCTTTCAAATGATTCAATTAGTCGTAAAACAACGCTTGGGATACGCATGACTTTAGTATAACACGTTGATTATTAAAGGCGTAGCGCATAGAATAAACTGATGAGCGAGGATACCCCAGAACAAGAACAACAACAGGAACAACCCAAGTCTCCTTTACTCACTCAACCAGTTTCGCGAAAAACTTTCCTTAAAATTGGAGCTGGTGCAGTAGCAACGTTGCTTGCAGGTGGAAAAGATACTCCTCGCCAAAGAGAGAGGGAAACAGCGTTCGAAAAAGGGATAAATGCTCTCAATATACGTATAGAAAATTCTCAACTCTCTGCCACATCTCTAGATAAAAAAGAATGGACAAAAGCAACACTACATGAATTTTTAGAAAGTACAAAAAGAGCAATAGTAAATTTAGAAAGCTTAGCTGCCCAACCAGAAACCGAAAAAGTAAGAGAGATTGTAAGACAAAAATTTTCTAATCCTGATATAGACCCAGATAATCAAATATTCTTCTTAAGGGACAGAAAAATACTTCTAGATGCACTTGATAAACTTGGACAACTGCCCTTTGAGACAGAAGAGAAAGCAATACTCCAAGCAAAATTAAAGCAAATTTTGGACAGGTCAAACAAACCCGTAACATTTAAAGAATTACGTTCTTCATCCAGTGAAAGAAGTCTTACTCCAAGAAATATTGTGTCAAATTATGAAAGATTGGGTAGTAAAAAATCAGGGACAATTGAAGTGAACACAGGTATTGAAAATGAAAACGAGACAAGTAAAGAAAGATTAAGACAAGTAAATGAAGAAGTAACAAGAAGACTAGCTGCGCTGCCTTTAACTGACTTAAGTTTAGCAATTGTAATTTGGGATACATGGGAAGATGCAGAACCCCTTAAGGGTAAATTTAATTACGAGCCCTGGTCCGATGAAACACCATCTGTGGAATATCATTTCAGGGGAAAACCCGGAGAGGGCGTCTTTGGTCTTGAGCGAGAAACGTTATTTGTTCTACATGAGGCGGCTCATGCTTTAGACATAGAAGCAAATCCCACAATAATGCAATTTCTTACTCCTGCCCAAATTACTCATTTAGTTTACTTGCGAGAATTAGCAACTTTAGAATCTTTCTCTCCTGATATGGAAAGTTTGCTGCGAACTAAACAATTGAGAGGGGAAAAAATTTGGCCTGTTTCAGGGGCAATTGGCAAAGACAAAGATAACCGCATCGATTGGAGAAGTTGGTTTTTATCAAGAAGCAAGGAGGCACCTATAAATCCGGAAGAGTTAAATTTACTTGTGAGGGCATATCCCGAAGTAGGATGGCTTGGATTTTATCCCCTTTCGGAAAAATGGTTAAGTGATTTCCAACTCCGACTTAGAATCGGAATATTAGGGGGAGATTCAAGTGGGCCCCTCAATTCTTGGGAAGAATTTCTTTCTTCCCAATCTAATGTACTCAATAATCTAGCACGTACAGATTCTCTCCTTAGATATGGATTACAACTTCTAACAACAAGAGTAAACTCGTTGGATACAGAGAATTTTATAGGAAAGTCAGCTTTGGCATGGCAATCTTCATTCCCTAAAATTTTACAGGCGGTTATCGCTGAAGATTTAATTAAAACAGGTAGGAGTAAAGAGGCCTTCAAACCCGAACTTTATGCTCACCTTTTGAAAGAATTTCAAATTGATTATAGAGGAACAGAAAGGGAAGGTTTGGCAGACGGCATCGCATTTCTTCTCTTTCTAGAGTCAGAGAGAGGGCAAAATCCCAACGAACTCAACTCCCCATACTGGAATTACTACCAGGAATTAAGGAAACTGATAAAAGAAAACCCAAGAATAGTAACTGTAGAATAATTACCCTCCGAGTCGGAGGGATTACCCTCCAAGTAGTCCGGAGAGTCCTCCGCCCATTTGTTGGAGTTTTTTGGCGGCAACTTTTTGAGATTCTTTCAACGCTTTGTTCACAACCTCTGTAATGTCTTTTTTCTCCTCCCCATTAACCTGAAGTTGTTGGATGTTCTGGTCACCAGTCATCACAACTTTTACCCCACGCTCCTCAACGGTAATCGTTTCAGCTCTCAACGCTTTTTGCATTTGCATTGCCTGGTCACGAAGCTGCTTTAGCTTTTTAAGTTGTTGAAGTTTGTCAAACATAGGTAAATAATACTACATCATTAAGTCAACATCAACTCTGCAGTTTCCCTCCAAAAATCTCCTCTGCAACCCTAATGATATCCTCGTCTTGTGCCGAAGCTTCGGTCTCCGACTCTCCAGAGCTTTGGCGACGGGGCGACGACATGTCATCTTCTTTCGGCTTGCCCACCGAAGTCCCACTAGGGACGGGGACGGGTCTCTCTCCTAGCTCAAACACCATTCGAAGTGGACTCGTCTCCAACACTTTTGCGGCAACCTCCTCTATAATTCTCCTATTTAACTCTTCCTCCAGTTTATCCTTATGAAACTGGTAAAACACAGAAACAGTAAGCGTCTGTCCATCAAAGGTAATGGGCTTTGTAGAACGAAGAAGCGCAGCAATAGAATGATTGCGGGGTTTCACTTGGGCAAGTAACTGCTCCCATATATCATCAGTTATCTCTTTTGCCTTTTTATTCTTCCCTTTCTCTTCTTTCTGGGAAGTTGAGACAGGCGATGAGCGAAGATCTTCATCATTCTCTTTCTTTAATGACGAGACTGGCAATTCGCGCACGTCGCGTTTGTTCGAGCCAGACCCGAGCGGGTTGGAGTCCCCGCCAGAGGCGGGGCGAAAACCCCGAGGGTTGGTCCCGATTTTATCGGGAGGCGAGTTACGCGACAAGCGAATTGACTGCGGGTCATCTAGTCCCCCGCACCACTCAATCACTGCCAACTCCAACGGCAACTCAGGAATTGGCGAAGTGCGCATTCCCTCAAGCGCAGGCAGAAGCAGTGTAAGGAGTTGCGCCAAATCTTGCTGTGAAATTTCGATATTTTCTTCACTACCTACCCCATGTTTCGCCAAAAGCCCACTACGTAATATTTCAACCAATTGAATGGTAAACTGTCTCATGTTCACGCCGCGATGTGCCAATTCCTCAATCTGAGAGAGAACTCCTTTCTCATCTCTTTTAATAAGAAGTTCAAGAAAGGTGCGCGCACTGGTAATATTTTGAGAAAAAAATACTGCGGCTGTTGAACGCGTCACTTTCCCCTCACCTGCCATTTGCTCCAAAAATTTTATCGCGTCCCTAAAACTTCCCTCACAATACTGCGCAATCATTTCAAACACCTCGTGCTCTACTTCTACTTCCTCGTGCTGTGCCACCCGTGTTAGTGCACGTAAAACTTCCACCTTGGTTGCTTGACCAAAGTGAACTGTTACCGCCCGAGATTTAATGGTTTCAGGAATTTTGTGGACTTCTGTGGTTGCAAGAATAAATACGACATTAGGTGGTGGTTCTTCCAGTGTTTTAAGCAATGCATTAAACGCTTCAGTCGTTAGCATGTGCGCTTCGTCAATAATGTACACCTTTGTGCGTCCCCCAGCTGGCGCAAGCTTGACTGCGTCTCGCAATGAGCGGACATCTTCAATTCCCCGATGAGATGCTCCATCCAGTTCAACCACGGCGAGCGATGTCCCATTAGTAATTTCTGTGCAACTTGTACACTCGTTACATGGTTCGCCTAATCCGCCATCTGGCGCCCTCTCGCAATTAAGAATTTTGGCAATAAGGCGAGCGGCTGAAGTTTTACCTGTTCCCTTTGGTCCCGCAAAAAGAAGGGCGTGAGGGAAACGGCCACGTTTTATAAAAGACAAAAGCGCTGCCCTCACCT
>ERZ1292632.3424-Hain-H43-01um-R2-3424-length-12144-cov-9_pt1 | contig 12144 bp, 11 predicted proteins | sample MGYA00564407_ERZ1292632 | MGnify/ENA primary metagenome ERZ1292632 (study PRJEB36523, sample SAMEA6512637) | groundwater metagenome | collected 2019-01-08 | study: AquaDiva: Metagenomics assemblies of 32 groundwater samples
ATGAATGCTCAGATTACCCACTCTTTTGAGCCATCCCAAGGCACTTTGCAGCAATGGTATGTGGTGGGGAATGTGGATGCCCCTGGGCGTAATCGTTTAGTGACGACTACCGCCGCTGATGATGCCCCCACTCAAGCCGCCGCTATTCTGACCGCTTTAAGGGCTTAATGGCCGTTTTACAAGTCTCCCTCCCGAATAACTGGAGGCCGAGGGCTTATCAGGAAGATTTATGGCGTTATTTGATGGATGGCGGGTTAAGAGCCGTTACGGAATGGCATCGCAGAAGCGGCAAAGATGATGTATTCCTTCACTTTACCGCTGTAGCCGCCCATAAACGAATAGGGAATTACTGGTATATGCTGCCGGAATATTCCCAGGCACGCAAAAGCATGTGGGATGCCATCAATCCCCATACAGGGAAAAGACGGATTGATGAAGCCTTTCCCGCGGAAATAAGAAAAACCACTCGTGAGCAGGAAATGATGATTATTTTCCACAACGGGTCGACTTTTCAGCTTGTAGGTTCGGATAATTTTAATTCTTTGGTAGGCTCCCCCCCGGTAGGGCTTGTTTTCAGCGAATATGCGCTGTCAAACCCGTCTGCATGGGCTTATTTAATGCCGATTCTTGAGGAAAACGGAGGCTGGGCCGGGTTTAATTCCACTCCTCGCGGCAATAATCACTTTACCAACCTTGGCAAATACGCGAAAACAGCAAAAAACTGGCTATATAGCCTTAAAACCGCAGATGACACCAATATATTCAGCCCGGAACAGCTTGAATCCATTATGGAACAGATGCAAGCAACGCATGGGGATGATTACGGGAAAAGCCTGTTTCTTCAGGAATACTACTGTTCTCATGATGCTGCAATCCCCGGCTCTGTATGGGGAGACTGTTTAGACAAAGCCCAGCTGTCCGGAAGAATAAGGCACGTGCCGATAGAACCCAAGGTTCCTGTACTGACTGCGTGGGATTTGGGGCGGACAGACGCTACCGCGATCTGGTTCTTTCAGATGTTTGGCGGTGAAATCAGGGTTTTCGACTACCACGAGTCGAATCTTAAAGACATCCCGTATTATGTTAAATTACTCAAGGAAAAAGCCGCAGAAGGCGGGTTTTCCTATGGAACCCACTGGCTGCCACATGACGCAAGGGCCAGGACTTTGGCAGCAGGCGGGAAAAGCATCCAGCAACAGATGATAGACGCAAATGTAGGCCGTATTGTCATCGCCAAACGGCTTGATCATGTAGATGGGATACAAGCTGCCAGGGCGACCTTCCCTTATTGCAATTTTGACGAAACCAAGTGCGAACAGGGGCTTGAAGTCCTTAAACACTATCACTACGAATGGGATGAAGAGAAACGGGTTTTCTCGAACATGCCAACCCATGACTGGGCGTCTCACGGCGCAAGTGCGTTCAGGACATTATCTTTGAGCTGGAAGCGGCCAAAAGGCGTCGGAGGCGAAGAACGGCCTTTAGTCGAAAGATTATCGGACGAAAGTATCAATAATTTGACATTCGGCAAACTCAAGAACAAGCACTTGAGCCGGATGAAACGACAACGCAGTTCAGTATTCCATTAGGAGCAGCAATGATACAAGAAAACAATATTACCACTCCGGCAGGGTTTGAGTATGAAACCGTTGCCGCCAGTCAGACCGCGCAGGTGCTTGGCACTACAGGCGCTGCCGGAGACAGGATAGAACGGCTTATCATTACCTCTAACACTGCCGCCACCGCTACCGTCAGCCTGCTGGATGGCGTTACTTCAATCCCGCTGCTGGTTGGCGCTGCCACTACGCCGCTGGGGGTATTTACCGTACATCTGGGGATTTACTCAACTACGGGAGCATGGTCTGTCACGACAGGCGCAGGGGCTACTGTAATTGCTGTTGGCAGGTTCACTGACTAATGGCAAACAAGCCCGTTTTGGATACCGACAAGAAAACTGTTGATTCGGTTGTCCGCTATTGGCTCAATGAAATTTCAGCAGCCAAAAAACGCGAAAAAGACTACCGCAAGGAAGGTGAACGGATTTTAGAGATATATTCCGGCTCCAAACCAGACACGACCCCTTACAACATTCTCTATTCCAACACAGAAACACTTTTACCCGCCCTTTATTCTTCAATTCCACGCCCTGTAGTCCAAAGACGTTTCAAGGATGAGGATGGGTTAGGGAAAGCCTCTTCAACGGCAGGGCAACGTGTATTGGAGTTTTTGGTTGATACCAATATCGAAGGTTACGAGACTTTTGACGAAGGCGTAAGGGCTGCTACTTTGGACGCTCTTTTACCGGGCCGCGGGATCACTATAATCAAATACGATGCCAAATTAGGTGAAATGGCAGGCGAGGAAGGCGAAGAATCCACCTCGTACAAGGAATCGGAACTGGTCTGCCTGGAGACGAAATCATGGAATAAAGTGTATTTCGGCTATGCTAAAAGATGGTCGAAAGTGCCTTGGATAGCTTTTGAGGACTATATTGACAAGGAAGAGGCTGTCAGGCTTTTTGGCAAGGAAATTGCCGCGAAGATGGTTTTCACCTGCAACGAGGAAGACGAAAACGAGGATAGAAAAGCCCGGAAACAGGATGAGGATATGGGCGAAAGAAAAACCGCCTGTGTTTACCAGATTTGGGACAAGGAACACAAGAAAGTCAGGTATATCACCACTTCTTACGAATCGCCATTAAAGGAAATTGACGACCCGCTTGGTTTGACAGGTTTCTTTAATTGCCCGAAACCATTGATGTTCATGGAAAAGACGAATGATCTAGTCCCAACAGCTTTATATATGCTGTATGAGAACCAGGCCAAGGAGCTTAATCGTTTAACCTTGAGAATCAACAAAATAGTTGACGCAATCAAGGCCAAGGGAATTTACGATTCAGAGCTAGGCTCTGATATAGCTAATTTAATGGATGCGGACGATAACGCCCTTGTCCCTTCTGACAAAACTTCCTCATTGGCCGCTGAGAAGGGACTGCAAAACGCTATCTGGTTCATGCCGGTAGAACAACTGACCAATGTGTTAATCCAGCTTTACGCCGCAAGAAACCAATGCGAACAGGTCATCTACAAGATAAACGGCATCGCTGACATCATGCGCGGCTCGTCGAATGCTTCCGAGACTTTGGGGGCGCAGGAAATCAAGCAGTCATGGGGAACGTTAAGGCTTAAACGCCTTCAGGCTGAAGTCCAGCGCTATGCACGGGATTTGCTTCGCATGATGCTGGAAATCGCCGCTACCAAGTTTTCTGAAGACACTTGGGCGCAGATGACCGGCCTTCCCTACCTGACCGAACAACAATCTACCCAACTGCAACAGCAAATGCAGGCCATGACCCAAATGGGCCAGCAAATGCAGGCGATGGGTCAGCAACCAACGCCGGAACAGATGCAAGCATTCCAGCAAACACAGGGCCAACTCAAGCAGCCTCAATGGAAAGACGTTATCGGGCTTCTGAAGAACGATACACAACGCTCTTACAGGGTTGATATTGAGACAAACTCCACCGTACAGCCTGAAGCTACTGAAGACCAGAAAAACATCGCAGAAGTGATGAACGCCTTAGCTCAATACCTGAACGGGGTAGCTCCTCTTGTGACCTCTGGAAGCCTGCCCTTCGAGGCTGCACAGGGCATGATGATGGCGATTATCCGTAGGTTCAGGTTCGGCCCGGAAATAGAAGACTATATCAAGGATATGAAGCCACCTACTCCGCCTGATGATGGTAAAGCGCAAGCCGATAAAGCCAAATCGGACGCTGAAATGCAAATGATGCAAGCAGAAGGCCAGCAGAAACAACAGGAAGGCCAGTTCAGGCTTCAGGAGATGCAGTCCAAGGCTTTACTGTCTGAAAAACAAGCGCAACTGGACGAAAGACGTTTAGTTCTGGATGCTGAAATCGCAGAAAAAGAACACCAGATGAAAATGACTGAGCTTGCAGGCAAAGCGGCCTATCAGGAATTGATGGGACGACTAAAGACTGTCCAAGCAGAACAAAAACTAGCCGAAATTCAAGCTCAGAAAAAAGAAGCCAAGGAAACAACCGATGGGTGAATATGGCTCTGATGAACATAAAGCAGAGTGGCTTGAAATAAACACCAAATACTACGAATCACCGAAAGAAGCCGAAATAGCGTGGTTCATGAAACTAAAGCTCGAAGCAAACCCGCCGCAATCTGCGGCTTTTTTTATGTCCCAGGATATTCATTACCAAAGCCCGATTGATGGAAAAGTGATTAGCGGGAAAAGGGCTAGGCAAGAAGATTTGGCAAGGTCGGGCTGTATCGAGTATGACCCTGAAATGAAAACGGACTATTCAAGACGCATTGAGCGCGATGAAAAATCCCTTGATTCAAAAATAGAGCAATCGGTAGAGATGGAAATGGCGAAGATGCCAGCCAGGAAAAGAGAGAGACTGGTATCTGAATTAAATAGTGGTGTAGAGGTGGATGTTCAACGGCTAACAGCTTAGGAGCAACAATGGAAGACGAAAAAGAAATAGTGGCAGAGGCAATAAACGAAGCAGGAACTGATGATTTTGACATGGATGCGGCACTTGATACGGTATCAGAAGGACTCGGATTAGGCACGGAAGAACCGCCTAAAGAAGAACCTGAAGCGGATGAAGTTGCGTTAGAGGAACTTCCTGCCGAAGCAGAAGCAAGAGCGGCCCCTAAAGCGTGGGCAAAAGAGCAGCATGAAACTTGGGGGAAACTTCCACCGGAAGCCCAGGACTATATTGAGCGCCGCGAAAAACAGATGCTGGAAGGCATCACTGAATATAAGCAATACGCCGACTTCGGCAGGAATATCGAATCCACCGTCAAGCCGTTTGAGCGAATGTTTCAAGATGCCAATCTGGACTTTAACACTGGGATTGGTTATTTGCTGAACGCACAGGCGAAGCTCCAGTATGGAACGCCTGAACAGAAAACGGCTGAACTGAACCGTATTGCACATACTTTCGGTATCCCGTTTAACGGCGAACAGCCCGTCATTGACCCGCAAGTAAAAGCATTACAAGACCAGATTCAACAAATCCAGTCAGGTTTAACGCAAAGACAACAGCAGGAATATCAACAAGTCCAGAAAAAAACACTGGCAGAAGTAGAAGCATTTTCGCAAGACGCAGCGCACCCCTATTTTGATGAAGTGGCAGACGACATCGTTGCCATGATTAAAACGGGTGCTGATTTGCAGACTGCGTATGAAAAGGCAGTTTGGGCTAACCCTGTTACACGGCAGAAGGAGATTGCGCGTCTCAATAAAGAGAACGTGGCAAGCCTCCGAGAGAAAGCCAAACAGGAAACCGAAGCTGCTCGTAAAGCAACAGGCAGTAATGTACGAACAAGGGACACCAATAAATCTCCTACAGAGGCAAAAGGTAAATTGTTCGGCGAAGAACATCAAGCTGAAATGTTAGCTATCGCAGCAAGAAAATAGCTATACCTATAACTTTTAAGGAGACACTATTATGGCATCGCCAAATAGCACCTTTACGGAGCTAGTCACTACGACTTTCCGTAACCATCGCAAAGAGATTAAAGATAACCTCTCTAATCGCAATGCTTTGTTGAAATACATGATGAAGCGCGGCAACTACCGCAAGGAAGATGGCGGCCTCACCATTGTAACCCCGCTGGATTATGCCGCAAACGGGACATACCAGCGCTATTCCGACTGGGATACGCTTAATATCGCTGCATCCGATGTGATTTCTGCCGCTGAATACCAATGGCGGCAAATTGCGTTGAATGTTGTTTCCAGTGGGCGTGAACTCCGTATCAACAGCGGGACTTCACGCATTACCAACCTTGCGACCGCAAAGATCAAGAACGCAATCCGCACTTTCAATAACAGCTTTTCCAGCGATTTGTATTCTTCCGGCTCACTGACCAACCAAATCAACGGGTTGCAGGCAATCATAGCCGACACCAACACTAATACCGTTGGCGGTATCGACGCAGGAACATGGACATTCTGGCAAAACAACGTAACCGATGCCTCCGTCTTGTCCGTAACGCCTAGCGCCACGACTATCGAAAATGGACTGATGCTGCCTGCATGGCTCGCGCTAGACCGCGGCCCGGATGACCAGCCTGACCTGATTGTTGCTGACAACACCTACTATCAATACTTTGAAGGCTCACAAGTCTCCCTCAAGAGATATGCAGATGCTTCCAAGGCTGACGGTGGTTTCGTAAGCATGAAATACAAGAATGCAGACGTTCTATTTGATGGCAACTCCGGCATCCCAACGAATCACATGTATTTCGTTAATACGAATTATTTGGAACTTGTGGTTCATCAAGACGCTGATTTGGAAATCATGGAAGATATGCGCCCGATTAACCAAGATGGTTCTGTTGTACCGGTTCTGTGGATGGGTAACCTCGTCTGCTCTAATCGTAAACAACAGGGCGTCATCATCGCATAAGGAGAATTATCATGGCTTATTCAGTTATGAACCGTGCCGGTGCTCCGGCAATCACGAACCACGATACTTCGGCTAAAGTTCCTTTAGGTACTATCGTTAAAGGATATGACCCTACTTATGGAGAGGCGGAGTTTATCTATCTTCTCGGAGTAGGTTCTACAGAAGTCGGGTTTATGGTGATTTACAACGCTACGACCTACCAGACCGCGCTAGTCACCGTCACAAACGGCAAAGGCAAGGGGAATCCGGTAGGCGTTGCGATGGCGGCAACAGTAGCGGCAGAGTATGGCTGGTATCAAATATCAGGCAATGCTGTCATTAAAAAAACTACCGTAGCTGCATTACCGCAAGTGCCTATTTTCATCAGCGCAACCACTGGCCGCATGAAAACGCTCTTGTCTGCCGGTCAACAAATTCTCGGCGCACAAACCGCGAATTTGACTACCGTAGTTAGCACGACCTCGACTGTAGTAGTGACAATAAATAGACCCCATACTCAGGGGCAAATCGTTTAGGTAAGATAGTTTGATGTAATGGCAATAGTATGTTTTTCCTCGCCATTTCTAACGGAGTGGCGAGTTTAAAGCGTATTTGAAAAAGAGAGATAATGGCGCATTGCACTTTCTGTAACCACGAAACAAAAGAGATTCTTGATTACGGTGAGGTGGCTCTTGCAGGGGCTTTCCTGAAGCCTGAAGATTTTGCTTCAGAGAAAAAGTATCCATTAAGCCTGCACTTTTGCCCGAATTGCTATGCAGTCCAAGTACCGGAACGCATAGATAGAGATACTTTATTTCGTGATTATTTCTACTTTTCATCTGCTACTAAAACGATGGTCAAGCATTTCAATAATTATGCCAGGGAAGTCGTTGAAAGGTTTAAGCCTGAAACCGTAGTAGAAATAGGCTGTAATGATGGCGTGCTATTGAAGCCACTTGCTGACCTTGGCGTAGAAGTGATTGGGATAGACCCATCCAATACAGCCGCGACTATTGATGATCCGCGCATTACTATCATCAATGATTTCCTGCGTAGCGATACCGGAATCAAGGCTGATATGGTGCTTGCCAACAATGTATTTGCCCACATCGAGGATATTCACGAAGCAACTCGCATCATAGCGGATATGCTCAATGATGACGGCGTGTTTATATTTGAAGTCAATGCTCTGGATGACTTGATAAGCGGATTGCAATACGATTGGGTGTATCATGAACATCTATACTATTACTCGCTTATTTCGCTGGAAAAACACCTTGCACAATATGGTATGCGGGTATTCGATTTAAATCGAATATCTACTCATGCGGGGTCTATCAGATATTATGCCTGCAAGGACGACAGGGAAGAAACCAAATCAGTGCAGAAACAGCGCGATTACGAAAAATGGATGAATCTCGACAAATTCCAGCGTTTTGAGAAATTCGCCGAAAAGGTAAAAGAACATCAAGCCTCCATGAAACAAATTGAAGGGAAGCTGGCAGGATATGGTGCATGTGGGCGAACCAATACCCTGCTGCAAGCCTGTGGACTTGGCAATGAAATTGACTATATCGTGGACGATGCTCCGGCAAAACAAGGTTTTTACACGCCTGGAACGCACATCCCCATAGTTTCAAGGGATATGCTGGAAGAATCTCCGCCCGATGCTATTGTGGTATTTGCGTGGAGCTTCCTCGAAGAAATCAAGAAGAAAACAGGACAGCACAAATTGATAATTCCATTGCCGCATATTTATGTGCAAAATTAGCTTAATCTTACCATATTGGGATAGACAGGAAGCCGCTAACAAGGCTTTTGCCTCCCTTGAGAAATATAGTGATTTGGACATGGAGGTCATTGTTGTTGATGATGGCAATCGCCGCCCATTTGTTGTTCCTGATACAAAGCTTAATGTCAGGGTCATCAATTTACCGTTAAAGCTAAGACCAAAAAGCCCATTAACAGCTTGGAACGCTGGCGTTAGACAGGCACATGGCGAAATCATTATTTTAAGCTGTGTCGAGATTATCCATGAATCTCCTGTCATTGGAGAGATGGTAAAACAACTTGAGGATATTGGGGAATCAGGCTATGTGCTTGCTGCCGCGTGGTGTCCTGATGACGGGATATGGCATTGCCATTCCACTATATCCGTCCCGACTTGCCCCAAGGGAACTGGCATTGGGTTTACTTCGGCGCTCTATAAATCCCTTTACCTGAAAGCAGGGGGATTTGATGAAGAATACCGTGAAGGCGCAGGTTATGAGGATAGGGATTTCATTTACAGGCTGGTTAAAGCTGGCGCTAAATTCGTTACCAGAGACGACCTTGCAGTCATTCATCCGAAAACAGGCGCTACAATTCAGTGGGAACCCGGTGCGTTTGACAGAAATGAAAAGTTATATTATTCCAAATGGCCTGAAGCGCTAGAAGCATTAAAGCAAACCGTTACCTTCCTGTGCCTGAAAGCAGGAAAGGCTTACGGGTCTGAATATGTCAACATCCTGAAAGACATGATTTCCCGTAACCTGTCAAAAGACATTCTCGCAAGATTTGTGTGCATGACAGATGACATTCAAGGGCTGACTGATGGCATTGAAATAATTAAATTACCCGAAGATTTGGAGACGTGGTGGGGCAAGCTCTATATGTTCAAAAGAGGCTTGTTCAGGGATGGAGAGAGAATTGTTTTCATGGACTTGGATACGCTAGTCATTGGTTCTCTGGATGAAATCGTTAAGTATGAAGGTCAATTTGCCACGTTGAAGGATTTTTACCATCCACAGCAACTTGGCCCCGCCGTTATCCTGTGGGAAGCCGGAGAATACGCAAGTGCTATCTGGGATGAATGGGTAGCGGAAGGCAAGCCAAGACACCCAATGGGAGATTTGTGGTGGTTGAATAATCTTGACCAAGGCAGGTTCAGGAAGGATATAGACAAATTACAGGATTTGTTTCCAAACAAGTTTGTTTCATTCAAGGCCGACTGTAACCCTTACCCGCCAATAGGCACAAGTATCGTATGTTTTCACGGCCAACCTAAACCCGCAAATTGCATGGTGGAATGGGTGGCAGACGTATGGAAAATAGGCGGTTCCGGCATGGTGGAACTGGACGCAGTAAGCAACACCGTTAAAGAAACCGTAGCCAAAAACATCAGGCACAGCCTCTCGTTAGGATTCGACTGGCTGCACATGCACAAAGTCCACGAAGGACAAGCGGTGATCGTAGCTGGTGGGCCATCTATAAAAGATACTTTGCCAGAGATACATTATCGGCATGGAATCGGACAGACGATTATAGCAGTCAACGGTACTGCTAAATTCCTGAATGAAAACGGGATAATTCCTGACATTCATATCATTATTGATGCACGGCCTGAAAACGCACTATTCATCAAGGAATCCAACGCAAAAAGCTATTTTTTGGCATCCCAATGTGCGCCGGAAGTGTTTGACACCATCAACGATTGCACCCTGTTTCACATGAATACGGAAGGCATACAGGATGTATTGCCGAAAGACCGTGAGGCCAATCTGGTCAGTTCAGGCACTACTGTAGGGCTGGCTGCCTTGGTGGTTGCCTACATGCTGGGCTACAGAAAAATGCACCTGCATGGTTTTGATTCCAGCTTTGAAGAAAACCATCACGCTTACCAACAAATACAAAATGACGCAGACAGGGTAATTGAAGTGAGTGTAAGTGGAGAAAAATTCAAATCAACCCCTTGGATGGTGAAACAGGCGCAGCAGTTTCAGGAATTAGTACCGCAGCTTGTAGATGATGATTGCATCATTACCGTAGCTGGTAGCGGATTATTACCTTTTATCGCAAGGCAAATGTCATAGGAGATTTGAAATGGGCGCAGTAGGAGAAATGTTAGACCGTAAGGAACGACCAGCATATGTAAGGTTTGAACGTATCGCAGTAGAAGACAAGGCTGCAAGTCTTGCGGCAGGGCATTATGTCGGAAGGGACGTGGATATTGCCAACATTACCCCCCCGTATTCAAAAGACGTATTTAAGATAAAAGTTCCCCAATGGTTTGCCCAGCTTGAGCAGGATATGCAGAATGACCGCATTCCGGCAGAGTGGGTGAAAAGCTACAAGGAATCCTATAACGCATGGCGTAATGGGCAGGAAATGCCGTTAAGCGGCACTCCCGTCAGGGCGTGGGGGGTTATCTCTCCGGCGCAACAAGAAACCCTGATTCAAATGAACATCCTGACTGTTGAAGATTTAGCTGCAATAAATGACGAGGGTCTAAAACGCATAGGAATGGGTTCGCTTGACCTCAAGAACAAGGCTATCGCATGGCTCTCACAACTAAATGACAAAGGCCCCCTGACGCAGGAAATAGCCTCGGTGAAGGCAGATAATGCAGTGAAGTCAGGGCAGATTGAGACTTTAACAAGGCAGGTTGCAGAATTAACCTCTTTAGTGCGGCAAGCTACCGACAACAAAGTCGTGCCTTTACAGGTAGAAATTATCCCGGCTTCCGCGATTCTTGATGACGAACCTTTAGACCGAGAGGCCCTTGTTACACAATACACTGCCAAGTTTGGCAAGCCCCCGCACCACATGAAAAAGCTTGAAACCATCGCCAAGGAACTTGAAGCATGACAATGTTATCGACTGTTCAGCACTTTTGCCGCAGGACAAATCTGCCTGTCCCCGCTACGGTAGCTGGTACAACCGATACACAAGTGCTGCAACTGATGGCATTGCTGGAAGAAGAAGGCAATGATTTAGCTTCAAGAGGAGCGTGGCAAGGGATTACTTTTCAGGCATCGCATACGACTTTAGCAGCAGAAGACCAAGGCGCAATAGCGACAATCGCTTCCAATGGCTTCCGTTATATGGTGAACGATACGATATGGGACAGGACTACCATTCTTCCCGTATGCGGCCCGATGAACTCAAAGGGATGGCAGGCAATGAAGGCTTTAGCCTCTACCGGCCCTCGCTATCGTTTCCGTATTCGTGGCGGCAAACTTCTAGTTAATCCTGCTCCTCCAGCTTCGGATGCGTGGTATTTCGAGTATATATCACAAAACTGGATTCTAGGCGCTGACGGAACAACCTATAAGCAGTATTTCACGCTTGATACCGATACCATCCTTTTGCCGGAAACCTTGGTTTTAATGGGGTTGAGATGGCGCTGGAAGAAGGAAAAAGGGCTGGATTATGCCGAAGATTTCAGGACTTACGAATTTCAGATAAAAGACGCGCTCGGCAGGGATGGCGGCAAAACGACACTTTATATGGATGGCAGCAATCTTAGGGGGCCGCAGCCTGGGATTTTTGTGCCGGATGGTAGCTGGAGTGTTCCTTGAAAGAAGTTATTAGCGGGAGTGGGATTCCTGATTTAGCAGATTTTGGCACATCATCTGATGGCACTCCCATTTATATTAACCTTGCTACCGGATTTGGATATTTTATTGACAATAATAATACCGTACAGCAATTCGCCTTGCCCTCAGGGGGAAGCGGCACGGTCACTTCTGTCACCTCTGCCAATGGGGCCGCGACAGTGGCAGACACCACTACCACTCCAGTTGTTACTATTGTCTATGCCCCCGCTTTAAAATCCGCTACTACTACTGTTGACGTAGCGGCAGCTACAGCTCCAACCGCAGGGCAAGTCTTAACCGCTACCGACAGCACTCACGCTGTATGGGTAACGCCAGGCCCCGCATTTAGTGCTT
>ERZ1292632.3426-Hain-H43-01um-R2-3426-length-12144-cov-4_pt1 | contig 12144 bp, 19 predicted proteins | sample MGYA00564407_ERZ1292632 | MGnify/ENA primary metagenome ERZ1292632 (study PRJEB36523, sample SAMEA6512637) | groundwater metagenome | collected 2019-01-08 | study: AquaDiva: Metagenomics assemblies of 32 groundwater samples
CAGTCGGCACCCAACAGGGGCTGGATCCCCGCCTCGGTACATTTTTTGACCCACTCGACGTGGCCCCACGTGGCCCCATCGACGATCCCCGCGGCGGTCACCCCCATGCCTTTGAGATGCGCGATCAACGCATTGATCGGCGCAAAGGTTTGGCCAAAGCTATACTCGGTTCTCAGCTTGAGATGGATCATAATGCCTCATCAATATCAACTTCGATGTCTTCATCAAAATCGCGTTGAGGGAATTCCTCACGGAGTGCCCGTTCCACCCTCTCGCGTATCGCCTCAGGAGTTAGGCCAGTTCCCCAGCGCCCCAGTCCGTTAATGTGCACAAGGAGTCCGATATGGCTTGGCATTTACACCTTTCTTTGGGAGTCTGTGGGGTTTTCATAGCGTCCCTGTCCATAGCTATACTCGGTTCTCAGTCGTAAGTGGATCATTGAGACACATCTCCTATTTTCTGGTATGAAGATATTCGATTATTTCAGCAGGGATGCGTTCAAAGAATCGAATGATATCCTCAACATCACTTATGCGTTTTGGCTTATTGTTTGCATAATGCGCAACCATTGCCTTGGTTAGGCAAATCGGCGCATGGCCGTTGCCATTTACGACCGGTTCAGCAGAATTGCCTTTTCGCATTTCCTCCGCCAGGACCAGTGCCTCTTCATAGGCTGCTAATTCCTCTTTATAGTGCGGATTTGATGGAAGCATATTGCTTTTGCACTTAATGATATAAGGGATGGCGCGTGAACCAACGCAGGTCACTGCGTCAACAGGATAGTTTCCTTTGCACGACCAATCACCAATCATCCCAAAATCGAACGCCCATTTCCCATTTTTTAACACAACATCACCACAGCTTTCTAGCGCATAATGCGCCTATTAAATTTGAAGCCAAAAACTCACCAGCGCAACAACACAACAACAATGTAGGCCAACTTCCTCCTTTCTGCCTACTCACAATAAATGGCCAACGCATCCCGCACCTTGCTGGGTGGTTAACACGATGTGAGTGCTACCTCATATACAGGAGCCAAGTAAAGCCACCCACGAGGAATGGATGGGAAAGAACACGCCTGTATACTACAACACTCACGGTGTGTTTGCGAGCCGTCCGTTGGCCACGTCATACCTTCTTCCCTCCTGGGGCTTTGCGTGCGGCGTCGGTGTGATCCGCTCGCGTTTGATTGTAGTGGAGCTTTTCGACAAAGGCATCAGCGAGATCACACTTCAAGGCCCCTGCTAAATCAAAAATGCGAATCATGGCATCGGCCAATTCCACGTCAAAGGCTTTCCGGTGCGGCAGATGGGCGTCCCACAGATCCTTCCGATGGCCTTCCATAGCTTCGGCCAGTTCGGTGACGACCAGCATTAGCTTTTCGCCGACGACATGCGGACGCCCGTGGGTGGGTTCGCCGGTGTCCAGATCCTTCCACCAGCGGGCATTCTCCTCATGGCAGCGTCTCGTCAAAAACTTCATCGCTTCCAGGGTACAATCGTCCTTGAAGTTGCTCATCGGCGGCGATCCTTTCTTGATACCGGAGAATCAGCGTGGCCATGATCAATTGCTCCTTTTGATATTGGTGCACGGCGGCCACGGCGGCGTTGCGCTCCTCGATGAGGGCGCCCATTGCGATCATACACTCGATGAATTCAGGGTCGGTCATGCGGCCCACCAAAGCCACACGGCAATCCAGCACGCCACAATCCATACGAGGGCGAGGGCGTAGATGATGTTGTTTGTCATATTGGCTCCTTGGGAAAGGCCAGCGGGTGAGGCAGGCCATGGGTGAGAATCCATTCGTCGCGTACCGCTGCGGCGTACCGTGCGGTGGTGAACGCTCCAAGATAGTGGCCGGAAATCCTGGCCTCCCATTTGCCCCCATTCCGATAGACGCCGATGTAGGCGCGATCCTGTCCACGCCCATCGGGGCGCGACGTGGTTTTGGGATAGAGGTAGCTGCGTGAACAGGTACATCCGGTGGGAATGAAGATGTGGCCCTGAACGAGGGGGTGGCCACTGCGCCCGTCTCCACACATACAGCGAGCCCAATCAACTTCATTCAGACACGAATGACATTTCATAGAATCCACTCTCACAGAGAATTTCGTGAAGCGCCATGACGTCATCCAAGGCGCGGTGCGTTTGAACAAACGGTTTGTTCGTCGCCATGGTATACCATTCCTCCAACCGCAATCGCCGTCCATGAAGATGGAAATACAGCTGGACGCTACACAACATCCGCTCCATCGGGGGGAACGGGAATGTCCCGTGGTTGTGACGGGCCAATTCTCCTGAGAGCACCCCAAAGTCAAAGGGCATATTGTGTGCGAGGGCAAACTGGGCCTCTTTGAATTCGTGTTCGATGGCGCCGACCACCTCCACAAACGAGGGGGCATCAGCCAGGGCGGCGTCCGTCAGCTTCGTGATCTTGGTGATCACAGGTGGCAACGCAATCGGCGGTTTGATGAGGGTCGAGTAGGTGCGTTCAATGCGACGGGTCGTGGACTCGACGACGATGGACGCAAACTCGATGATGTATGGCTTGCTCGGCAACAGCCCTGTGGTCTCACAATCAAAAATCAGGATGCGCATGGTCCTCTTTCTTGAGCGGTTTGAGTTGACGCTCGGTCTGTTGAATGATAACACGCAGTCGTTCGTGCAGGTCGTGCCCGCGTCGGCCACGCTTTCGTTGCTGGGCCGTGGCTTCTGGAAGGCACAAGGGGTGTTTCTTCATGGGGTGAGCTCCTCCAGCATCGCGCTGTACACGCCGGCATCATGGGCACTATCTTGATGTCCACCGGTGGGAAATTGCTGCGCGTAGCGACTCACCTTGATTTGGACTTGAAGGAGCAGCGCCAGCCGGTTCCACTCCTCCTCTGTGCTGATCGTGAGGGGGCGCGGAAAGAGCGCCACCATCATCTCCCCAAAGTGATGGTAGTTATTGCCGTACAACGCATTGCGTTCGCGGAAGGTCTTGGCCATGTCCTCAAGAATGTCTGCGGCATTTTTCATTGGTGATAATCTCCTCCTTTGTCAATTGACAGATATTCTGCCTCGATCCCTTCCTCACGATACATCGTCACCACATCCATCCGGTCATCGTAGGCCACGGTCACCAAAGTGCGAATCCCTCGTGGTAACGCCAACAACATCCACCGTTTCAAGTCAACGGAATGGCGCACATTCCCATGCGGGCGCATATACAGATACGGGGTGATCAATGAGTGCCTGTTGAGCCAGAGGCGTGTCTCAAACCGATAGCGTTCTGGGCGTGCCGTGAACACAATGGCGTCCTCCTCCCAAAACTCTTGGTGATGGACGGGGTCGTTGATGAGCCCTTCATGATAGGGGTGCCACAGATGGGCCTCGGTTGCCCCTGGGGGCGGGAGCAAATGCCGGCGCCACCGATCATCGGCTAAACAATTATCCAAATCAATAATAATCATCGGGGATACTCCCGCCAATAGGGACTGGGCCGTTCAAACGCACGCCCATCCCCACCATGAAGTCTATAGGACGCCTTCACTGTGTCGGGAATATACCGCTGCTCCAGCGTCCACTCAGGATCGTCATACACGTCACGAATGTAGCGTTCGGCATTGGGCTTGATCACCTTCTCATAGTTGGTGACGTGCGTCGCGGGGACATCGTCGCTGAGCCGGTGTTTGTGAAGATGGCGCGTGGGGTTGTTGAATTGCTTGGCCAGAAAATACCCCTCGCTCATCAGGCGATAAGCGGGGGCAATCTCGCCCATCCCGCCCTTGAGCCGATACTCCTCCGTGGTGTGAAGCTGGCCCCCAGTCGTATTCCGAAAAAAGAGCCCACGCGCCGTGCTAATGAGCCCATTGGTCGTGGGGCGAATCTGGCGCTTGGCCGCGTGCCCACCCAGCGAGCCTTCGCACATCACCACCCCGCAATTCGGAAACGTATTGAAGTAGTCCAACACCTCCAGATAGCGCACCGCTGAGCCGCCAGGATACGCGGGGGTGCCCTCTGCGGCAAAGCACAAATTATCGTCACAATACATCCACCAATCCACTGTCGGCTTCAACGCCGCAGCATCATGGCGCAATTTGTAGGTCGAGACAATCGGTTTGGGTCGGCTATAGACGTGGGCCACCTCAAATCTCATGCGCTCAAGATCCTCATACACCTGCACAATCTGCGTAGGGGTCCATGGCGGTTGGAAGTTGAACAGCAATGCGACATTGACCACGGACAACATCGGCACCAAGTGACACATCGACGGGTGAGCCACGGCAAAGTATTCTGTGGGATTGTTGGTGTGGAGGATAATACCGAGTTGTTGCTTCATGATTGCTTCTCCAGTTGAAAGAAGAGTGCGAGGTTTCGCGCGGTGATTCCCATCATCACCGTCGAGGTCACCCGTAGGGCCCACGGGGCCATGCGCATCTTCTGATAATAGGTATTCTCCAGCAGGAGGGCCATGCTATCCTCGGTCCACCAGGACTTGTGATCCAGATCCTGGTAGGCCATCATACACGACGCATGCGGCACCATGAAGACGGCATGGCCCCCCACCCGCAGCACCCGTTCGGTTTCCCGTAGGACGTGGACCACGCCTGGGGTCGTGAGGTGTTCAAGAAAGTGAAACCCCACGCCCGTGCCAATCGTCGCGTCCTCATAGGGCATCCGATCCGTTTCTCCATTCCACGCAGGCCAATCCAGCTCCAGCGTTCCAGGGATGTGGGCATTGCCTGGGCCCAAATTGAGAATCGGTTCCCGCCAATCGTGAAAGGGCTGGATGGTGCGTTTCATTGCATACTTAAAGAGTGTAATCAGATCCATCGCTTACACCACCCCTTTCCTGAGCCGGTCAATAATTTTGAGCAGTGCTCCACGTTCGCTGAGGTTGGGGAATTTGGTTTTGGCAAACGCTTCCAATTCATCAAAGACATTGCGCCCTTGGGGGAACAAAAAGTCTGCGGCCCAGGGATGGACGGCCAGGACCGCATCGGCCATGGCACCGGCCACCCGTTGATATTCGTCCTGCGTGCGCCCACCGGTGCGCGATTGCACGAGGCCACTCAAGGCGCGCAGATCAAATTTGGCAATAATGTTCGTCGCAATGTTCGTGGGCAAGACGCCACGGGCATCCTCCTCCGGTTGGCCCATGGCCAGGAGATCCTGATAACACGCTTTGATTTCTGCGAGACACCGATCAATGCGCGCCATGGCGTCGGGGTTGGCCAGGTTGCGCTCGGTCAAGACATACCGGAAGTCGGCCATATTGACCACCCGCATGGATTGCTGCGCATAACTGCCGGTTCGGGTGCGCACAAATTGGTGGGTGAACGCACGTGAGACCCCTTCGATAAGAAACGTATAGGAGACGAACTCCCAACTGCTGGGAATCGTCTTGGCCATGTACGCGAGTTCATCATACACCCGATCTTGTGACCAACTGGCAATCTCCTGCATCAGCACTTTGCCGAGGGTGAGGCGTGTATTTTTGGTCAGCAACAGCAACTCCGTCGCGTTTGCCGTATAGTTAATCAGCGTGACGTTCATTGAGCGCCTCCTAATGTAAAGGTATACGTTTTGTCTCCGTTCACAATGGTCACCGTGCCGGTTTCGCGCAACGTGGTTCGCCATTTCCCAATCGACCGGCGTGGGACGTTGATCGTGATCAAGGCTTTGCGCAAACTCTTGAATATCCCCGTCTTGGCCCCAGCCATCACGACCGGATACCGATTGCGCCGATTGGCGGGGATGCCGGCAGTGGGCCCTTCCAGGGCGCGTTGGGCGCGAGCCAGTCGCATCGCCCCCACATCAAGGGACGCAAAGCGTTTCACGCGTTTGCCAGTGAGCGTATTAAAGGCGTCCACCAAGGCTTTCATTTCAGGGTCGAGCACGGGCACCGGTTTGGCCGCGCAGAGATGGCATTTCATATTGACCGCCACGCACAAATGGCGGGAACAAATATAATCCACCTCCGTGGTGCCAGAAAACCGAGAATAGATTTCACGTTTTTTGATGGTCATCGGCGGCGTCCTTCTTCTGTTTCTTGGATCGTTGAACGGCCCCTTTGTGAACCGTATTGACGGCCCCACAGGGACACGCGTGGCGCAGGATGAAGGACGCCCACTGCTCCGCAGGCCATCCGCTCCCTGAATGCACGCGATCACACTGGGGGCACCGATACGAGTGTTTCATGCTGGCGGCCTTTCGGTGGGGGTGAGGGCCTGTCGTGCTTCTTGTATAAGTTCTGGCTTGGTGATGTAGTGATATTCCTGGTTATGCTCCAGACAGTCGGCAAGGAGTTTTGTGGCTAGCGTCTCCAACTCCGCGCAGCGGGCCTGGGAGGTGGCGAGTTGCTCCAGTACAGCGTCACGCTCAGTCAAAATCTTGGCTGCAAGTGACCCGTAGAAACCACATGACTGTGTTTCCTTGTCATTGTATTTACCATCAAGAATATCTCGCAGATGTCGTTCTCGTATTTGCCACTCATCCCGCTTCGCCGTCATCGCCGCGAGCTGGGCGCGAAGGTCGTCATGTTCACTCATGGGTCACCCGTGCGTGGTCATACAACCCGCTCTGAAGGAGTCGCTTGATCACGGTGAGGTCATGGAGCACGTCATCCAGGAGGATGTTCCGCCATGTCGCGAACCGTCCCAGGGAATACACCTGGTGCTGGGCGGTGAGTCGAAACATATAGCCCTTGCGCCATCGGTCGTCAATCGGGGTGATCTTGCCAAAGCGCTGCTGCGTCGCATCGATGATCTGAACCGGCACATCGGCGAGGCCAAATGCCGGCCAAAAGTCAAACGCATCCTTCTGGCCAATATACTCGGCAATCACCAAATCGCCGGTGATGCTGACGCGATACAGCGTGGTGTCCGGTTCGGGGAAGTACACGGTTTGATAGATGGCGGCGTCAGCGAGTCGCCACCGGTGGACGATGATGCGCTCATAGCGAAACGGTGGGGCCTGAGGATCTGGCACCAAGGTCGCCATCACACTCATGGGCAGGGTGCTAATGACCGGCCCAGGCGGGAGACTGGTGACCGTGGTGTTCCACTCGATGCGCCCACGACACCGGTCATAGAGTTGATAGATAAAATCCTCTGGCGCAATAAAGCGGTCCACACTCTCCAGATTCCAGATGCTCCGGTCCAGGAGTTTGCCGGTGACTTTCATGGCATACCAATTGGCGAGCTGAATGGTGGGGGCGCGGAATTGGCCCCCTGCCCAGATGCCCTTGCGCACCGTCACTTGTTTGAAATCAACGCCCACGGCTTCGCCCACGGCCGCAGAGCGAAAGCGCAGCACCGCTTTATGGGTGACGGTGGATTCAGGTTGTTGTTCGAGGAGCGTGGCGGTTTGAAACTGCGTACCTGCGAGGAGTCCAGCAAGGCCAGCACCGAGAATGATCATATCACCTCCCGTTATAAGTTATGGGTCGAGGATAACGTAGTGAACCGGAAAAGTAAAGCCCCCTCTTTACTTTCAGAAAAAAGACGGCTATAAGCCCCCTGGACGCATAACTTATAGAAGAGGATTTTCATTATGGCCATCGTGTACATCACCCAATTGCCCCACCGCCGTGATCCAACCACCGGCGCACTCGTGCCGGCCTTCAATGTCATGACGGCGAATGAGTTTGGCACTCCGCATGTCCTCATGCCTCCGCAAGCCCCCTATACCACCGTTGAATTTCTCATGGCCCAGTTACGCACCGCGCTGCTTCACTACGATTTTGCGGCGGGGGATTCGCTCTTGGGCCTGGGCGATCCTGTGATCACCGCTGCGGCCATTAGCATCTTGGCCGTGCGAGGCAAATTCGCCTTGCTGAAGTGGGAGCGCAATTTGGGGCGCTACCTACGTGTCGTGCTGTACCCATAAACTTATTACAGGAGGAGTCTATGACACTCGATGATGTCATCGCCATTGCGGATGAACTGGTCCTCGCCACCGCACTGGCTGAAACGGCTGAGGACGCTCTGAAGTGTGCCAAAGAACGGGTGCGCTATCTCTCGGAAGAGGCGCTGCCCTCGGCGTTCCAATCTCTCAGTCTCCAAAGCCTCACGCTGAAATCGGGTCGTGCGATTGAGCTCAAGCAAGACGTGTATGCATCCCTGTCCGAAGAACGCATGCCCGCTGCCGTGGCGTGGCTGAAGCAGGAGAAGGCCGATGGGATTGTCAAGACGGAACTGACCTTGCGGTTTGGGCGAGAGGAACGGGCGGTGTGCGAGACGGTCGTGAAGTCCCTGGTTCAGCAAGGCTATGAACCGGAACTCAAAACCTCGATTCATGCCAGTACGTTGAAAGCGTTTATTCGTGAACGGTTGGCGGCAGGGTTGCCCGTGGATTTTGCCATCCTGAATGCCCGTGTCGTGTTTTGTGCCAAACTTACCTCTTAACAAGGAGTCTCAATCATGAAGAAGTCAAAGAAGGACGACAAGAAGGCGGTGGGGGTCGATACCAGTGCGCTCCAAGTGGCGATTGATTTTAGCGGGGATGAGGGCAAGGGATTTGAAGGCACAGGGAAGGATTCTTTTGCCATTCCCTTTCTGACCGTCCTCCAGGGCACCTCGCCCCAATTGCACACGGTGGATGGGGCCAAGCCAGGCGTGTTCTTGAATACGATTAGTGGCGAAGTCCAGTCCACCGTGAAAGTGATCCTCTGTGCCTACGAGCACGTGTATGTGCGCTGGGCCCCTCGGTCGGCAGGCGGGGGCTACAAAGGGCAGGTGTCCTTAAAAGACGTCACCACGAATGCCTATCCCAATATGATGCGCCACGAGGGGAGCATCTTTGTGGATGTCCCCAAGGGCCAACTCCCCGTGGATGAAGCAGGGAAGGCCAAATATGATCAGCTGGTCGATACCCGTCATCACTTCGTCCTTCATCAAACGAAGGCGGGCCTCTGGACGCCCGCGTTGTTGTCGATGAAATCGACGCAAATCAAGCACAGTAAGCAGTGGATGTCGATGGCGAACGGCATCCGGCTTCCCAAGCCAGGGACGCAGGAGTTGTTTCTGCCGCCGATGTGGAGCCATATCTATCAACTGTCCACGATTGCGGAGAAGAATGAGAAGGGCCAATGGTTCGGGATTGCCCCTGCCGTGGTGAGCATCATCACCGATGCCACCTTGGTGAGGCGAGCCAAAGAGTTCAACCGCAGCGTGTCTGAAGGCAAAGTCGAAGCCACCCCAACCGAATAAGGTCGCACGTCGAACGGGGCACAGGCTCCGTTCGGCACACGCATGGACAAGGAGTGATGATGACGAATGCGACGATGCGCGAATGGGCGCTCAAGTATGCGGCCTTGGGCTGGCGCGTGTTTCCCCTCTGGAGTGTGAAGGAGGACGGCCAGTGCCAATGCGGGGTCGTGGAGTGTGCCGATGCGGGGAAACACCCCTGGATGAAGTGGGCGATGAAGGCCACAACCGATCCGGCGACGATTGCGGGATGGTTTGCGGATTCGGAGCCGGTCAGAAACATCGGCCTGGTGACCGGTAGCGTCTCTGGGATTACGGTTCTTGATATTGATACGGGGGCGGGCAAGCGTGGGCTCGACACCTGGCAAGACCTGATCCGAGAGAAGGGCGAGCCGCAAACCTTGATCGCGCGCACAGGATCGGGCGGGTTCCACTATGTCTTCCCCTACTATGCCGGCCTCAAGACGCGAGCGGCCATCTATGGCCCTGGCAGCGGGGTGGATTGCCGCAACGACAAAGGCTATGTCGTGGCCGCGCCATCGGGACACAAAAGCGGTGGGGTGTATGAATGGTTGAATTGGGGGACGGCGGTGAGTCCGTTCCCCGCGTGGCTCGTGCCGCAGGAAACGAGGGGGCGGAAGAAAGGCGCTGGCGGCAAAGCCTACACGATTGAAGAATTGATCGAGATGTTGGCCGTCATCCCTGCCGATGACCGTGACGATTGGTTACACTTTGGGATCATTATTGGACGGGCCTTTGATCGCCGTGAACCGGCGTGGGATGCGTATGTGGCGTGGTCCAATAAGTGGACGGGCACGCGGGGACGCAATCACGAGGAGACGATGCATACGGCGTTCTATGTCACCTCGCAAAAGCAGGCCGTGGGGCGCGAGTTGTCGATGGCGACGATTATCAAGAAAGCGGTCGAGCATGGCTATGCCCCCAAGGGCGGGGTGGTCCCGATTCAGCACTTCGTGTACTATGCCCCAGGGAACAAATACCTCTATCGTCCCACCACGGATGAATGGGGCGCCCATGCGGTCGATGCGCTCGTGTCGCCGGTCAATACCCATGGGGCGCTGATGAAGGCGACGGAGTGGCTGGAAGCGAATCAGGCTGTGACGAGTCTCACGAGCAATCCTACCCTCACCAGCGACTACCTCAAAGGGATGGATTGCCGCAATGGCCTGCTCTTCCCGATTGAGGGCGCGGCGTTGTTTAATACCTACATGGGAACGATTCTGGAGCCTGGGGATGCCCGATTGGCGGGGCCGTTCGTGGCCCATTGTCGAAAAGTGTTTTCCAAACCTGGGGACGCCGATCAGTTCTTGAATTACATGGCTCACCGCGTCCAACGGCCAGGGGAGAAACCCCGCTTTGCGTTGATGCTATCGGGGGAGCAAGGCATTGGCAAAGATACGGCGGTGGAAATGTGCTGCCCCGCATTGGGGCCGTGGAACGTGGCCAATATTGAACCCTCCGCGTTTCTCTCACAGTTCAATGAATATGCCTCGGCGGTCTTGGTGCGTATCTCGGAAGCGACGAACCACGCGGAGATGTCCCGCTGGGCCTTCAACGAAAATACCAAGGTGTTGATTGCCGGCTCACCCGACCAAATCACGGTCAATCCGAAGTACGGGGAAAAGTATTCGATGACGATGTACTGCGGGGTGATTATGACGACCAATAGTTTGATGGAGGGGGTCTACATTCCTGAAGGGGATCGGCGCTATGATGTGATCGAATGTGCGACGCTCGATGAGATGGGCTTTGCCAATGAAGAGGTGAAACGCGCGTATTTTGAAGATCTGTGGGAATGGTTCCTGACGGAAGAGGGCGCACGCCACGTGTATGCCGCTTTGCTGGAGCGGGAATTGTCGAACTGGAATTGTGCGACCGGCCAACGCAAGACGGCGGCGCATCGAGAGGTCGTGCAAAATAATTTCCTTGGGGATGAATGGCTGGGCGATAGCCTCCGTGAAATCGGCCACCCTGATTATATCAATTCAAATTATATTATTGACCTTGCCCTCGCACGAAACACCGATCTCAAAAAAGCGGATTTGAAACGGCGAATGGGGGCGACGATGAAGCGGAAAGGCTACGTTCCAAACACCAACCCAGCGAGCGATGACGGGCGATGGGGGATCGAGAAACACCTGTATAAGTTTTGGAGGAAAAAGGATGTTTCGCCGATTATGGACCCTGAAATCCTAAAAGCCCACATCCGATCATTTATTATGTGATAAGGACGCACCATCTAGTATTTTCTAGTTGCCTATAAATAAGGTGCACAAATGAAATATCATTCTCGATTAATTAAACGTATTTTATTTTTCCTAGAGACTTTATAGGCAACTAGAGGGATCTAGATAGTGGAATTTCTTTCAAAACAAGGCTGCGTCCTACCGTTCGCGCGTAAGTGGTGATTTTCGAGGTGGTCGTTTGGCGGATTTCTTAACGTGTTACTTTATGTTTTTGAGACGGGCGTATAATCAAGGAGGAGGGGCGGCCAATGAATTGTTCAATCTGCCAATACGGAACCAGCAAAGATTATCATAAGAATATCATGGGTGGTGTGCCTGGTGTGATTTGTTGGTATTGTTTCTTAGCGTGGTATGAAAGTAATTTGACGACCGATGAATCCATTCGCAGAGAATCCATTCGATCACGACATGATGAGACCACGATGAAGCCCTCACAGGTTGGCGCGGAAGATAATGCCCCCACGTCGCAGGTGGTGTGGTGAGTATGAGAGCACTGGCATTTGTTTGTTTGGTGATCGCATTCATCGCATTGGTTGCGATCTTGATGATGCTGGGAGGCTGTGAGTGTAACTACGTACAGGGCAACTACGTATGCGGGTAACTACGTACAAGAAAAATACGTACATGTGCGATTGTGTTTTTTTCAAAGGTACTTACTGGGCAAAATGCATGCGGGTAAGCAATGC
>ERZ1292632.1237-Hain-H43-01um-R2-1237-length-25673-cov-5_pt1 | contig 12142 bp, 12 predicted proteins | sample MGYA00564407_ERZ1292632 | MGnify/ENA primary metagenome ERZ1292632 (study PRJEB36523, sample SAMEA6512637) | groundwater metagenome | collected 2019-01-08 | study: AquaDiva: Metagenomics assemblies of 32 groundwater samples
TATCCAACGCTCCATTCAGAGCTTTGAAGTGGGTAGCACATAAAATAACACATACAACATTCCAGAAAGCTTCAATCCTTTCCAGAGACCTTCTTGGAGACATCTTGGAAGCTACTGCAACTAAACACAATCTAAGAGTTGATGCGCCAGTAATAAATACTGAGAAATTAGCGGAGACTATACAAAGTGCAGTAAGGGATTGGGTTGAGAAGCCAGTTGGTTCAGTACCTCAAACTGCTTATGAGAGGGTTGGACATACCCTTAGTAGTATGCCATTTGTAGAATCTGATGAGCTAATAAATATGGCTTCCAGATTAGGGATAGATAATTTCAAACCTACTAAGGCTGCAATGCTTAGAATAAACTCTGTTATAGAAAGAGCAAGCAGTGGAGTTGGAGATAAAGGCATTATAAGAGTTAGTGATGCAGCAGATGAACTACTAGATATTGTTGGTGCAGCATCTAGTAAAAAGAATGGTCTCCTAGCAGAAGATATTATCAAGGAGAGGCTTGCATTACCAATAGCAGTAGCTAAAGATTTAACTCGTGGTGACGCTGAAGCTATGCTGAGAAGGTCTCAGGCATATGTAAGGGAACTGTTTGTCAACAACACTGATTCCAAAGTCCAGCTGCTTCGTTCTGAGTCTAAAGTATTAGGAAGTATACTTAATGGTGCAGATGTTGTAACCAGAAGAATATGGAGGGATGGCCTAGAAAGACACTTTGTAGCTCCCATAGCCACTATGTATCTCCAAATTGCTAACTATGGTGTGTGGAACTTTGTAGAGACTGCAATGAGAGCATTTGCAGACCAAGGAGCTTTACGTGTTGACCAGTCTGCATCTGCTTGGGCTTTAAGGAATACTGCCCACCTGGCAAATACTCCATATGATATTCTAGCTCAGGTAAAGAGGGCTGAGACTGCTGTAGTAGCTTCTGAAAAGGATGTACTAAAGGCTTATGGTAAGTATAGACCAAATACTGAAATAGAAAAGGAACCCTTCCTTATGAGAATTCCTGGTATCACTGCTCCTATCAAACCTCTGAAAGCATTTACTAAAAGATTGTTTGGTTGGGAGATGCCAATAACTTCAACTGGTGAGTGGAATGCTTTCTGGGGTAAGTTGCAGACTCCCATTAGGCACTCCTCATTGGCTAAATGGTATCTGTCAACATTAGAGAAGCATAATCCTATTGAAGTAGCTAGTATAAGAAAAGCTATTCCAGAGTTTCACAATGCAGGTATTAAAGCCTTCGATGACAATGCACTAAAGTCTATGAGGGAGTATGTAATTGAGGAAGCGGTGGTTAGTCCTGAGAGGGCTGCTGCTTCTGCTGATATATTCAATCTGATTGAGCAGAAGAAAGTACAACAGGAAGTACTAAGAACTATTAACAGGGATACTGTACTTCCACAAACTGTTAAAGAAGAGTTAATTGGTGAATCAGAGTTAGGTAGAATGTGGAGAAGCCATGATACAATAGACAATACTATTGCAAGGGCAGAACTTAAAACTGACATTATGAATATAACTAAGTTGGAAGTAGCTAGGATTCGATACATACAACTTCGTGACCAAATAGCAGACCTTACAATAGAAACTGAAGATGATTTATTAAAGTTTATCAACAATATCAGGGATTTAGTAACACTCCCTACAGACTTAGCCAGACTATCGAGGCAAACAACTCAGTCTAGGGCTAGAAGAATAATTAACTATGAGGAGAGGGATTCTTGGCATGAAACTAGCTGGAAGTATGTAGAAACCTTTATGAGGGATGCACACTCTAGTATGGAAGAGGCAATAAAAGTTATTCAAAGGTCTGCACCAAAGGCCATACCTAAAGATGCTAATAATATAATTACTCTTGCAGATAAGCTCAATGCTATATCCAGAGTGGATAGAGATACACTAATGGCTGAACGGCAGATATTTGCTAAACGTAAACTTACAAAGCCTAGAGGAGGACCAGAAAACTCTGACTGGTGGGAAGATATAAATGCTGCTAGAGATGCACTGTGGATAGCTAGAGATGGGGTAGTAAAGAAGATTTGGGGAGAGTATAAGAGCCTAGCCAATAAAATATCTGGGGTTAAATTACCCAAACCTAAGAAGTTAGTTGATAAAGCTACTGTAGCAGATGTTGCCTACCTATTTGCGGTTACTGGGGATGATGTAGCTAGAGGAATGTTCAGGATGGACATTGAGGCTCTTATAGGCAAAGACCAATTTATAGATTGGGTTAGAACAAGAGCTAATGAGATAGGAGAGGTTGGAAACCTTACTGCGGATACAATGGGCTTTACTCCTGATTCACTTGGGGAAGTATATGATAGTATTATCAGAGGAATGAATATAGACCCAACTGCTGTTAAGCTAAATACTCCTCAGTATATGGCCCTAGACAATCTCCGAAAAGAGTTTCATAGTATCTTCTCTACTAGGACAGTTCCTATGGAAGATAAGGCAAAGTTACTGGGGTTAGTAGATGAGGGAGTAGATAATCTTAGAAAACTTCCTATGTTTGCAGAAGTACCTACAGCAGTTAAGCCTACACCTAAGCCCACTCCAGTTACTGAGAAGTCAGTGCCTGCTACTTTGTATCATGGGACGGGCAAAATCTTTGATAGGTTTGACCCTGGTAAGGCGAGAGAAGGGGCGAAGTTTGGGCCTGGTGTATATTTAACAGAAGACCCCTCTGTTGCGAGTGGATACGCCCGTGGGCAAACTCCGAATGTTAGACCAGTAAGCCTTGATGTCAAGAGAGTACTTGATATGGATGCTGCTGTAGATACCAACCTTCTTAGGAACGCAGAAGCTGCGGGGGTATCTCCAGAAGGAATTAAGACAAACGCAGACTTATATGATGACCTTGTGGAAGAACTAGGCAACAAGTCTGAGGTGGCTGATTGGCTAGCAGCTAATGGCGTTGATACACTTACGCATATAGGAGGTGTCAAGCTAGGAAAACCCCATCGGGTTTGGATTGCGTTAGGAAGGGAGGAACCTAGAGGTGCGGGGCTGAGGGAACTCTCCTTTGAGAATCAGATAACACCGCAGTTTGGGCTTGAAGGACAAGTTGTAGCAGGGGTGCCTCCAAAGCCTACTGCTGCTCCTGTAAGTCCTGGTAGGCAAGCCTGGCATCAAGCTCAACTGGATGCTATGGCTAAGGCCAGAACGCAATATGAGATAACATTCACTGACTACTCTCCTGGCAACATGGTGGATGCAGTAGGCCACTCCCTAGCTCCATTCTGGACGTATGAGTCGCAGAGGTTTCAATATCTCTCTCACTTATTTATCAGGCATCCAGGGGCATTAACTGGAATGTCTAGGTTCTACAATGAGACTGATGAAGGGAGAATTAGAGTTCCTGGAACTAGCCTAGAGGTCAGTCCATTTAGTGGAACTGTACTGATGGGAGCATTTAGAGGATTGTACATTAGAGACTATCCAGAGTATGAGGATAACTTCCCTGGTATGGCGGGCTTCTTTAACTTTGTAGGAAGATATGGATTCTACCCTGGTATTCAATTCACTGCTCCACTTGCCATCTATGGTTCTGTAAATGGTAAGGCAGATTGGGGTGCAATAATGCCAGGCTTTGTTAAAACTCCTATAGATGCGTGGATATGGATGTTTCCAAAGTCTGAATCTGCTAAACTACTTCGTGACCATATAATGCCAGATAGGATGAGGGAAGTATTAGCTATTAGAGCTTTGGGAGATATGAATATTAATGGTTATGACATTTACAGAAAGATACATAATAACATTCCATTGTTGCCAGAGGAGCAAAGTCTCTGGGATAATGCTATGGGTACTGCATCTGGCTATAATGCTCTAATGGAGCAGGGTTTCCCAATTAGAATGAGAAGTGAAAAACAGGCAGAAGCCTATGAGGCCATGAATAAGTTTAGGGAGGAAGTAACTGGTGTTCCTATTGAGTTGCAGGAATGGATAAATGAAACCAGGGGAGTTACAGGTAAGAGCTTCCAGGATTACTTCCCACTAGACCCTCTCCAGCAGTCAATACTTAATGAAATGGATGCTATAAAGATTTGGTCTGGTACATCAGCACCACTACAACCTTCTGGGTTACAGCAAGAAATGTTTAACATTCAAGAATACTGGGATGAAAGAGGAAAGATTAGACTGCAAGCCTTAGACGGCTTCTACAAAGATGGTAAGTTAGTAAGGGAAGGTAGAAGGGCTCTTGAGAATAGAGTTAAAAAGTGGTATAGAGGAGAAGAAGGTGGTATATCTATAGACCAGTACAAGACTGAGATGGCAAATCTCAACAAGTATATATCTGGTCAAGTAGAAGCTATGGATATGCAGGATAGATTTAGGGAAGTTCCAAGAACTCTTGAGGACAGGAAACTCTGGGCTGAGAAGCATGGTAATATACAACCTGTCTGGCATCCTGCAAAGGAATTACTCTGGCTATACTATGAACTAGAGCCAAAGCAGGTATGGGATGAGGAATCCCAGACTATGGAATGGGACTATGACTCCTACTACGGTACTATAGATTATATTATAGCAGCTATACCAGAACCATACCGAACTGAGTTCAAGAAAACCATAACTAGGGAGATGACTGATTTACAGAAACTCAACTGGGATATTAGTAGCAGATACCTAGCTGGCTATAGAGCTATGAGAGAGGCAGAGTTAGAAAGATATGAACCAGACCAGAGAGCAGTTATTCAAAGATTCTATAGAGCAAATGCAGTAGAAAGAGATGAACTAAGGGAAGTGAAGATTGATGAGGAGCATAAGCTTATCTCCACATTCAATAGAAACCTTACAACTGCACGTAAGAATGTCCGTCTATTACACCCTGAGCTAAATGCTTGGATAACATTCTTCAACACTAACGTTGACCTGCTAACTGATACATCAGAGAAGATATACAAGAAATTGCAAGCACAGCATCTTGGAAATTGATGTAGTATCTATAACATTATATAAGTTATTATAATTATTACCTACTTGACAAACAAGGTTCCTTGTGATACAATCTTGGTGAGGTGTAGCAATGGTTGATGAATTAACGCCTTCTGGTGGCCTAAAGATGATTCCTGAATCAGACTTACTGGCTGTTAAGAAGGGGCTCACAGCAGATTTGGAAAAGAAGGATTCTGACCTTCAAGAAGCCTTGAAGAAAGCAGATGAGAACTACCAAACTCTGCTTAATGAGCGGGCCTCTACAGAGGCTGTTAAAACAGAACTGGAAGGGCTTCGTCAGGGTAAGACAAAGGCTGATGAGCTACAGACCCAACTGGATGCCCTGAAACAACAGGGTGAGCAGGCTTCCAACCGAGTGTTGGAACTGCATCGCCGCCTACTGGTTCAAGAGTTTGGTATCAGTAAAGAAGTAGTAGATGGTAAAGACCAGCATGGGTTGACTTCTCTGGAGGAAGCACTCAGAATCGTTGGGCCAAAGCGGGGCAGTGGTATTGACCGTGGAAGTAACCTTGGCAGCACAGATGATGGGTTATCTTCACGAGAAAAGATTGCTCAAGGTTTGGCAAAGAAGTTTCCAAATCAATAAAGGAGGTAAACAGTGGCAATCGTGGGTCACTGGTCGAGTTTAGCCGAAGCACAGAAGTTAGTCCAGGATATACTCCTTGCTGGAGTAGTTGAGGAGATAGTTGAGGAAGGTAGTCTACTTCCTATGCTTCCTGTATTCCAAATAGATGGTAAGACAGTGAAGTATAATAGGGAGTCAACACTTCCCTCTGCTGCTTTCTATGACATTGGAGAGCAGATTCCTTGGACTGCCGATGTTAGTTACACTGCCCAGGTGACAGTAGAACTAAAGCGAGTCCTTCGGCAGGATGTACTGGACAAGTTCATGGCCCAGACATACAAGAACCCTAATGACTATAGGAGCATAGTTATTAGCGGACTTCGCAAGGGCTGTATGAGAACCATAGAAGATAAACTTCTCTATGGAGACTCAGTAAATGTCAGTGCCAAGGAGTTCGATGGCCTTCACTATCTAAATGCTGCCCAGACTGGTGACTTGAACATAGATGAAGGCGAAGGGGCTCTAAGCCTAATGAATATCAGGAAGATGCTGGATGCCATGAAGGTAAGCCAGAAAGGACGTGGTAGGGTAATTCTTCTGATGTCTCATGAGTTAGCCAGAAGGATAGATGCCTATGTCCAGGAGGCTGGTATAGCAAGCTGGGTTGGGCCTGCCAGCATTGTCTTTGCACCAGATGAGTTAGGCCAGAGAGTAACATACTTCGATGGGATACCTATTGTTAGGTCTGACTACATGGTTGCAGAGCAGGTTAATACTGGTCTGACCCAAGCAACTGCAAGAGCCAAGTACTCCAGTGGAACCAAACAATACTCCATACTCGGTATCAGGTTTGGTCAGATAATGGATGGTGGAGTAAGTATTGGGTTTGGTGGAGATACTGGTGGAGGCCCAGGAGATTTCTTCCGCATGGAGTACTTTGACAAGTTGGAGGACTATGATGCGGAGGGAATTAGACTGGTAGCATATGCCTGCATGGCTCTGGGTTCAACAGTATCACTGGGGCGCATTGCAGACATCACTGATGCTGCAGTAACAGCATAGAGACTGTTAAAGGAGGAGAGAGGAAATGACAGTCCAGTTTCAGTACCTTACCCATCCTCTGATAAATAGGAATGGGTACAGTCTATGGCTCCCTGGCAGGATAATCAAGGGGCTAAAGAACTTCAAAGAGCCTGACATCTACAGTGAAGACCTTGTCCAGCAGTATCCTCTAGGAACCAAACTAGAGTTTGCTGATGGTAGGGTGTTCAGGTATGGGAAGCATGGAGCTACCTCTACTAGCCCTCCAATGGCTAGGATGGTAATGAATGCTAACCTCTGCCCTGGTGCTCCTGGAGACCCAGATGTAGATGGCTTTGAAGGAGACCTGCACACAGCAGCCGTAGCTGGGGATGAAGATGTAGACCTGGAGATTGCCACAGCCTATGCGGAGAACTTCTTTGAGGATGGCATGTTGGCAGTCTATACAGATTCATCTCCTGCCCACTATGTGGAATATAGAATTGCAGGCAGTGAACTAGGTGATGGAACCTACTGTAGAGTTTATCTTGAGAAGGCTCTAAAGAAGGCCATTACTGCTACTGAGGGAATAACTGCCTACAAATCTCTATTCTCACAGTTGAAGGTTGTAGGAGCAGAAGGTGGTGGCTTCGTCTCAGCTATGGGAGCAAGCCTGTGCAGTCCATTCACTGTAGACTACTTTAGTTGGATACAGCGAAGGGGTAGGTGTATCGTTACTCCCACTGCATACTTTGGAGATACTGCTGATGAGCGTATGGCTCAGATGCACTCCGACGGTACTATTGCTCTGAAAGCAGGGCATGGAACCCATACAGTGGGATACTTAACCCAGAGAACTGAACTTAACTACGGTGATTTGGAAGTCTGGCTACAGCTGGAATAGGAGGAGAGATGAGGGAGTATCAGCATCCACAGTTTAAGGAGAAGGATAAGCCTAAGCCTGCTCCCAAGCCTAAGTAGGAGGTAGGGAATAGACAACTGAATAAAGTATGGGGGAGAGCTAGATAGTAGGGAGCCATGCTCTCCCCTACTACTAATAAAGGAGGAATATGAAAAGTATATCAGTCAATAGTAACGAGATGGAAGTGCTAAGAGTTCCACTGGAGACTGTTGTTTTGGGAAGTCTGGTGGCAACTACAGTAAGAGATATAAGAGCTATTGATAAGATTCTTGATATTCTGGATAAGGCTAGTATCTGTCTGGTTGATGGGGCAGCAGTAGATGTAGAGTTGGAGGATGCTGACTTCACATATCTTAAAGACAGATATAGTCAGTTCTCTAGCTGGAATCCAGGAAGTTCTGTTATCAGGAAGACGGTATCAACGGTTGCTGATAAACTAGGTATAGGAGAGTAACATGCCAATGCCAGCAGAAGGTCTAACTCCTAGCAGCACGGATGAAGAAATCAAGGCTGCAATAAGCGCTTCCATCAAGCAGTGTATGGAAGAAGGTGGTAGAGAGCAGAAGCAGTGCATAGCAATGGCCTACTCAATGGCAAGGACTGCTACTAAGAAGGGTGGAGTAAGAGTAGCACTGGCAGCTAAGGAAAAGTAAGATGTCAGCTAAAGATATAACAATTAAGCTAATCTGGCAAAACAATGTAGAGTTTAGGATGACTTCTAAAGAGGATGGTATTCCTCCTCCACCTGCAGTCACCGTTCTTCTGGTTGAAGAAGATGGTCAAATATCTACTATGTGGGGCGCAATTACTTCTGTTTGTATCACCTACTTTCAGCAGGCACTAGCCCGTATTGGGGAGGAGATGAAACAATGATTTATGAAGTAGTAGAGAGTATAATCGCTAATGGTGATACTGATTCTGACCTTGTAGATTTAGGGAATAGAGCAGTAGTAGGTTTAATAGTCCCTACTATTGACAGTGGAACCTTAACATTCAAAGTTGCAGCATATCCTACGGATACTCCAATTCTAGTTAAGGATAAGACTCTTACAACTTTAACTGTATCTGCAAGTACTGGAGCATTAGCCCTTGATGGAGATAGTATAGTGGGATTAAGTGGTTATAGATGGATACAGATAATTGCAGGGGCAGCGCAAACTGCTGCCAGAACCTTCAAATGGGTGGTGAAGGGATGAAACTGTTAAGGAAGCTACTAGTTAAACTTCATCTTGCCCATCTTCAACCACATGAAAAGGCTGAGCTAGGTCAGGGTTTGTGGGGTAGGGCTACTGCTAAAGGTAAGGTTAGTATCAAGGCTAGGGTTTATAGAGCAAGTACTGATACTTGGGAGGATGTATAATGGCTACAGTATACACTAGTGCTGGTGAAACAGTTGTAGTTGATGCAATAGAAGCAGGGACAGCCTGCTACATTGGTTGGGGAACTGGTGCTGGGGCTCCTGACAAAGCTAATACTGATATATCTACACCTGCTACAGAAGCTAGAGTAGTAGGAGTGGAAAGTCAACCAACTGCTGACAAGAATCAATGGGTTGGTACTATTACTGCTGATGGAGCAAAGACTATCACTAATGCAGGACTATTCTCTGCTGCTGGGACTGGAAGTCCTCCATCTGGTGGGAGTCTAGTGATTCATGGAAACTTTACTGGGATAGTCCTGGCATTGGGAGATAAAATAGAGTTTACCATTACACTTGAACAGACCTAAGTTCTAAATGCTAGATTGGAAGAGTAAGATGAAGCGATTAGCCTTTCGCAAATCTACAGGTGCGGTGATTCCTGACTTCCAAAGCAAGGCTACTGAGGAGGGGCTTACAGCTAATGCTGTTAAAATGGGGATTCCTGTAGCTGATGTGGAAGTGCGTGAGATATCTGATACAGAGTATGCTACTTTGGAAGACCAAGCTTATACTGTGATTCGGGCTCAGGCTGCAGCTGCGGATTTAGCTTTGCGTGCTGAAGGTAAAGCTATAGCTAACAGGCTAGGGCTCAGTAACGCAGACCTAACAGCTCTCAAACGTTACTTGAGTGAGGTCTAGGTGCTGGTCGCCTATGGCACTTATACTGGTAACGAAGTAGATAACCGTGCCATAACTGGTATTGGGTTTCAACCAAACTTCGTTCTGATAAAAAGGATTGCAGCTAAAGAAGCGGTCTGTCGCTCCTCAGATATGTCTGGAGACAATACCAAAGTTCTTACAGGAACCTTAAATTTCTTCGCTAATGGTATTCAATCTCTTGATACTGACGGCTTTACTGTTGGAACTGACTGGTATGTCAATAAGAATGGCGAAACTTACTGCTATATAGCTATCAAGGCTGCTACTGCTGATTGTAAAGTTCTTTCTTATACAGGTAATGGGGTTGACAATCGTAGTATTACAGGCGTAGGGTTTCAGTCAGACTTAGTCCTCATCTGGGAAGGCACAAACTTTCGTGAACCCTTTTGGAAAACTTCAGATATGGCTGGTGATACCTCCCAGTACTTCAAAGGTGCTCTTGCAGCTAATTATATTCAAGCCCTTGAGACAGATGGCTTTCAGATAGGTACAGTTGATAATGTAAATGGTAGTGGAATAGTCTATTATGCTCTGTGTCTAAAGAATCTAGCTACAGCCTTCAAAGCATTTACCTATACTGGAAATGGGGGAGATAGCCGCTCGATTACTGGGGTTGGATTCCTACCAGACTTTGTCCTAGTTAAACATGCCTCTGCTACCAATGTAGCTTTTGTTCGCTTCACTGCGGAAGCTGGTGACGCATCTATGCCTTTGGATAACAGTAGTGGCGAAGTTGCAGACCATATTCAAGCACTTGAGAGTGACGGTATTCAAGTAGGGACGGCTGAAAATGCTAATACAATCGTCTATAACTGCATAGCTCTTAAAATCTTCCTAGCTCAGACTTCCTATCAGACTGTTGCTGCTACTGCTATTGGTGTTGGAGGACTTTCTAGGGTTGCCACCTATTATCGAACTCTGGCTGGTACTGCTATAGGGATAGCTACTCTAGCCAGAATCCTAACTTATATTCAGGCCATAAATGCAGTGGCAATAGGAAGTGCATCTTTATCAAAAGTTGCTACCCATTATATCACTATGGCAGTATTAGCTACTGGAGCTCCAGTATTTATTAAGAGAATGTTTGTAAATATAACTGCAACTACTCTAGCAACTCCTATAATGGGAATCGTTATAACAGCATATAGAACTATGACTGCCACAGCCATAGGTCAGGCAACTTTAACTAGAGTTAGTACATTCTCAGTCAGTTTGGCATCTGTTGCTCAGGGTATAGCTGCACTTACAGCATCTTATATCGAAGGTGCTGCCATATCAGCATCTAAGATGTGGCAGGTGATTAAGAAGTCGCTGTGAGAACACTATCTGCTACTCTAACCACTACTCAGCAAGGTGCTTCTGGTACACCTTATATTGAGATTGTACTAACCTCTCCGGACCTCCTCACAACTTACACCTTCAAGACCACTGATGCTACTCCTAGAATCTTTTCTGGGAAGATTTCAGAGGGAGTTTGGGGTACTACTACAAGACCTATCCTCAGACTAAAAAATCAAGACCAGTATTTCTCTGCTAAAGATTTGCGTGGATATAAAGCAGATATTAAGTGGGGATATAATACTCCATCTGGCAATGAGTCTTCCACTATGCAGCCTCTCTGGGTATATGACCAGAGGGAGGTTAGTGCTGAGGGAGAATTGCTTACAGAGTTAGAACTAGTTGATGTCTGGTGGAAACTTGGAAAATTAAGGGTAGTTGGTGGAGGTACAAAGCTAGAAGGTACAATAGTAGGTACTTTCCAGTATGGTGAAGCTGTTAGTGGTGCTACTGGCTCTGCGGAGAGAGTCTTATCAATAGGTACAGACCATATAATTGTAACTGGAGTTACTGGTACATTCACTATTGGGCAGGTTATTACAGGTGGAACTTCTGGAGCTACTATTACTCTAACTGCAACTGCTTCTGCTGGTGGTGGAGTTGGTGCAGCTCCTGCATGGACTACTACAACTATCTTCAACATTATTGCCTCCATGATGGCAGATACAGCCACACTAATAGATGATACTGCTGCTGCTGACCCAAGGATAAATGACACTCCTGAATATACTGCCAATGAGTTTGAAGGTATTGCACGTATTATCAGAGTGATGATACAACTTACTAACTCTATGTTCAGAGTGCAGAATGATGGTGACGCTCATCTGAGATTTATGACTATTCCAGGGAGTCCTGACTACTCCTATGATGGAAGTCATATATTCTTCGAGGAGTTTAGAGACCAGAAGTTAGTAATACCTAATAAGATATTTGCAGTAGATGAGTTACCACCAGATGGTCAATTTAGCTTTTGGGGAGTGGCATCTGATGCTACCAGTGTAGCAGCTATTGGTCAGATACTTAAAATAGTCCAAGACCCTTCCATCATTAGTAATGCAGAGGCTGCATTAGTGGCTGCTACTACACTAAAAAGAATACAAGAAGAGACAGTCAGTGGTGTCTTTGAAGCTTCTATGAACTGTGGGCAAGAGTTGCTTGATTGGGTGTCTATTGTTGATAGTAGAGCAGGTATTACAGTAACTGGAAGGGTAGGACTGATTACTAGAAACTTTGAATCCGGC
>ERZ1292632.3427-Hain-H43-01um-R2-3427-length-12140-cov-9_pt1 | contig 12140 bp, 10 predicted proteins | sample MGYA00564407_ERZ1292632 | MGnify/ENA primary metagenome ERZ1292632 (study PRJEB36523, sample SAMEA6512637) | groundwater metagenome | collected 2019-01-08 | study: AquaDiva: Metagenomics assemblies of 32 groundwater samples
CAATTAAAATAAAATGGCTGTTAAACCCCAACTTTCTTTTGTTATTCCGGTGAAGGATGAAAAAAAATCAATTGTCATTCTCGCTTCGGAAATCATTGATGTCTGTAAAAAGATAGGTCGGACATACGAGATAATTTTTATCGACGATGGTTCTATCGATAACAGTTGGCAGGTTATTAAATCCTTACATAAAAAAAATCCCAAGATTCTCGGTATCAAACACCGCCGTAATTTTGGCAAATCGATTGCTTTATTAAATGGCTTCAGAAGAGCTTCCGCTCCCTTGGTCTTCACTCTTGACGGAGATTTACAAGATAATCCTTCACAAATTCCAGCTTTTTTGGCAAAAATTGATGAAGGGTATGATTTAGTAACCGGCTGGAAGAAAAAAAGACTGGATCCAGTTTTCTCAAAAGTGCTCCCTTCAAGGGTTATTAATTTTTTAACACGGACTTTTACCGGACTTAAAATTCATGATACGAATTGCGGATTTAAGCTTTTCAAAAAAGAGACTCTCGAAGCACTTACTCTTTATGGAGAACTCTACCGTTTTCTCCCAGCCCTCGTCTATCAAAAAGGCTTCCGGGTAGGAGAAGTCGTTATTAAACATTGGCCGAGAAGATTTGGTAAGTCTAAATTTGGCTGGATAAGGGGAGTCAAGGGTATTTTAGATTTATTGACGGTTGCTTTTCTAACCGGATATTCAACTCGGCCGGGCCATTTTTTCGGCACCATCGGAATTGGTTTTTCTTTTATTGGTTTTGTAATCGGCATCTATTTAATTTATCTACGCCTGGTGACTGGCGGAATCAATTATCATTATCCCCTTTTGATCGGCGGGGTTCTTTTGGTGATGGCCGGTATCCAATTTATTTCTCTTGGTCTTTTGGGAGAAATGATACTGACCACCCAAAACCCCGAGTTACCCAAAGGAATTATTTCGGAAGAATTATAATTTAATCTCTGCGTAGAAGAGTTATAGAGTCTTTTTTAACCCTTTTATTTCTATTTGGGGACTGCTTAACAAACAACTATTTGCCACCTGAGGATCGATAATAATATATCTCGCCTTTTTGGCGGCAAAAAGAAAGACAAAATTGTCGTCGCTCCATTTAATAACGGGTTCCGGCACTTGAGAAGAATTAATGGGCTCCATCTCCCTGTTCCAGATTTTATTATCAGAAGACAAAGAAATATATCCAGCGGATGACTGCGGTTGACAATTATTTGTATTATGTCGGATTGTAAGCCTTGTCAAATTAATTTCTTTTCCCAAATCAATAAAAATGTGGTTATTTAATGCAGTTTTTCTGTGCTCGATTGAGACCGGGTAGTAATTTATTTCCTCTCTATATTCCGGTTTTACATATTGCAAATCGTTTTTCCAAATCTTAAGGAGGGGCACCCCGTCAACCTTCACCTCATAGACGGGGTTCATAAAAACATCATAATATTGAAAGCTGTACCACAATTTTGGCCACCAATCGAAATCCATTTCCATTTCATATTCGCCTTGGTGATTGGGGCCGCTCCAGTAACCGTTAAAAAAATCAATGTCGGCCCGAAGTTTTAATTTAGGAACATTCCCCATGGTTGAAACGGCCAAACCCAATTTGGCATTTGGCTCGGCGTTTTCATTTAACCAATTAACGCCCTGTAAATAGACATTGCCAAATGCATTTCCCCAAGAAGGAATGTTTTTAGCCCTAGCCCCCGAGAGGCCTCCAATAAGCTGGTTAAAATAGACATTCTCGTTGGGGTGAATTGTAACAAGCTCATAAGCAACAAAAATCAAGGAGGCGGCAATTCCCCCGATAACTATTCTTGGTAGGATTTTTTTGTTAAGACGGTGGGCAATTTTAACCAAAGAATAGGCCCCTACTCCAGCCAAAATCGCCATAGCGGGAATAAATTCCATAATTTGTCTAATTCCCCCGTAAATTACTGATTTGGGAACACTGACTCTTAAAATTGGGAAAATAAACCAAACTAAAGCCAAAAAGGCAAAATGATTTTTCCTAAAGATGGAGAGAAATGAAGCAACCGTTCCTATCGCGGCCAAAAACAAAATGGGTATTGGTGTAGTATAGATTGTCCAGAGAATCGGATAAGTATTCCAACCATTAATAATATAGCTCAATGATTCAGAAGATGCACCTATCCCTATCTCCCGATAATAATTAACAACTATGGTGATATTTTTTATCGGATCCGACCAGAGATATGGCCATAAAATATAAAAAATGCCTAAGGTAATTACTGGATAAACAACTAAACTTAAAATAAGGGGTAAAATCTTTTTGAAGTTTTTTTTCGAAATAATTTTTCTTCCTTTAGAAATCAGCAGTGTAATTAAATAAAACGCTAACCAAACTCCCAAAATCGGAGCGATGAAGACTGCGTTAAATTTAGTCCCTAGGGCCAAGGCGGAAAAAACTGCTGAGGCGATAATCAATTTCCAGTTATTCTTCGTTATGCCGAAGTAAGAAAAAATAATAGTTAATCCAAAAAAGGCCGCCTCCGGGGGATCCTTAATATTAAAATGGGATTCTGAAAAGAATAATGGATACAAAGCTAAAGAGGCTCCAGAAACAATTGCAGAAAAAATTCCGAATTTATGATAAACAAAAAAGGAAACACCTAATATAAGTAAGAAGCTGGCAGAGATTTCAAAAAAATGATACGCCTCAAGGTCTCCTAATAAATGAAGCCTTTGAAAAAAAATGTAATTGGTAAATGCCGCAAGAATATCATTGAGCGGAGGGTGACCGCCCTCGCTGGCAACAATACTATCAAAATCATAAGTATCATGCTGATAATAACTTCTCCACTGTTTAAACAGTCCCAAAGGATATCGTGCCTTAATTGCCTCTTCATAAGTCGGGCCTTTATCGTCCGAATATAAAATATCCGTGGCTCCACCGGGAGAGATGGTATAGCACTCTTTTGCCCACTCCGGACAGCTCTGATTTAATCTTGGGTAAGCGGGTAATGAAGAATAGTCTTTCTTCCCGGTCAAAAAAAACTGGAGATATGCTTGGCCGCGCATAAAGTGAAAGGGTTCATCCCAGTTAAAACCATAATCTTTCATAACAGCTGTCCCAATAATCAAAAATAATATAGGGACTAAAAGAATAAGGATTATTTCTTTAATTTTCAGATTTTTCATAAATACCAGTTATCCCAAACTTAATTCTTCCTGCTTATTATCCAACCATCTTTTTTCAATTCGCAGCCGAATAAAATTAGGAATATGTTTAGGTTCTCCTATTTGGCCCTGTACTGAAAATGGTAATCTCATAAAAATTTCCTGAGCGACTTGGTTATCAAGTCCTCTTTCCTTTTCAAAAAAATCATCATCTAATTCTGGATACCTTTTTCTAGTTTCTTCAAGCCGTCTATCATATCCAATAACGTCGGAGTCTAAGACAATATCGTCGATATAACATTGCAGCCTTTCTAAAAAGCTTGATTCGCCTTTTAAAAATCTTTTAAGAAAATCTGGTCCTGTAGCATACATCAGATTTTGTTTCGGACCAACCCTTTTTAAAAAAGTTCTAACTTGGGTTTCATCTTTTTTTGTAAAATCATCCGGGTATCTTTCAAGTCTTTTTCGCCAATCATGACAGGCAGCCACTTTTATTAAGTCATCTTTTTCTTCCGGCGATAGTCCAATCAAATCAGATAATTCATCGGCCACGGCAACCTGTACCAAAGAATGTTCAACAATATTTCTCCATTGGTCTTTTTTGTAAAGTTTTCCACCCCTAAATAAAAGTCTCATTTCAGGAAGATGGGAAAGGGCAAGCTGTTCAAAAAAATCTCTTTTGCTCTGGCGGGGCTTTGTTTCGTCTGGGACCACCTGTTCAGTCATTGCTTCAAATTATATCAAACCTCTTGACTTTGGGGTGCTTTAATTTAACATTGTACCTGAATCTAAGAAATGCAAAACAATCCAATTCTCACCAACTGCCGGATGTGCCACGGAACCCGTCTAGAGATGTTCTTAGACTTAGGATTTACTCCCCCTTCTGATAGTTTTCTCTCCCAAAAACAACTCCAACAAGAAGAAACATATTACCCCCTTCAGGTCTACATGTGTAAAGATTGCGGTTTAGCCCAGCTGGGATATATTGTTCCACCGGAAAAAATGTACAACATAGATTATCCCTATATCTCATCGACGACAAAAACTGGCACGGAGCACTTTAATCAGATGGCTAAATCTATCTGCGATAAATTTAAACTCAAACCAAAATCATTGGCTGTCGATTTGGGTAGCAACGTGGGCGTACTTTTACAAGGATTTAAAGAATGCGGAATGGACGTTATTGGTGTAGAACCGGTTGTCAGCATTACCAGGGTCGCCATCCTTAATGGAATTGACACCATCCCTACTTTCTATAGCTTGGAGGCGGTTGAACAAATTATCAAAGAGAGAAAAAAAGCATCGGTTCTTTGCGCTACCAATGTCTTTGCCCACATCAATGATTTGGATGCTTTCATGGAAGCGACGGAAAAACTTTTACTAAAAAATGGTGTCTTTGTCTTTGAGGCTCCTTACTTTTTACACCTCTTAGAAAAATTGGAATATGACACTATCTATCACGAACATTTATCATATCTTTCAATCAGGCCCTTGGTTAGATTTTTCAAAAGATTTGGGTGGAGACTTTTCGATATCGAGGAAACAGAAATCCACGGAGGTTCTTTGAGGTGTTTTATCGCTCGAGAAGGGCAATATCCGGTTTCACCGAAAATCGGCAAGTATTTAGCCCAAGAGAAGAAAAAACAAATCCATTCGATGGAATATCTAAACAAATTTGCAAAAAGAGTTAAAAAGCACCGGGAAGAATTAAGGAGTTTGATAATGAATTTAAAAAAGAAGGGCAAACATATCGTCGCCCTAAGCGCACCGGCCAAAGGTAACACTCTTTTAAATTATTGTAAATTAGATACCGATTTGTTAGACTTTGTAACGGAAAAGGCAGAATCAAAAATCGGCAAATATACTCCAGGGACGCACATTCCTGTCTTTTCAGATGATTATCTACTTAAAAAGAGACCTGATTATGCGCTTATCTTGGCCTGGAATTTTGCCAAAGAAATTATGGAGAATAATTTAAAATTTAAGAGGCGTGGAGGAAAATATATAATTCCAATTCCCAAACCAAAAATAGTCTAATTCATGAAGACGAAACTTAAGAAGATAAAAATCAGATCAGCGTTTACAGACAAACGGGGCCATATTTTTGACATCTGGACAGAAGCGGTTCACCACATAGGAATAGTTACTTTTGTAAAGGGGGCTGTTCGCGGGAGACACTATCATAAACTTTCTAGCCAAAATAATTATCTTATCAAGGGCAAATTAAGACTTGTTGTTAAAAACCTTAAGGTTAAAAACTCTATCCCTCAAACAATCATAATCAATGAGGGGGAGATGGTAATCGTACCCCCAAATTGGTACCATGAATTTACCGCCATGCTTCCATCACACCTGCTTTTTTCCACTTCTGGCAGCAGAAAACACGGAAGTAAGGATTACGAAAAAGATAATTACCGCATAGAAATTTGAGAGATGCAAAAGATTCCGGTTAATGAGCCAGCAATCTCCAAAAATGCACTCAAATACGTAACCGACTGCATAAAAACAGGTTGGATTTCCTCTTCTGGAAAATATTTGAAAGATTTCGAACAAAAATTTAGTAAATTTTTAGGAGTCAAACACGCCATCACCACGACCAACGGAACGACCGCTCTGCATCTCGCCGTCTTGGCCTTAGGAATCAAAGAGGGTGACGAAGTAATTCTTCCCTCGCACACCATGATGGCCTCTGTCGCGGCCATTGTTTATACCGGGGCCACCCCAGTTCTTGTTGACGTCGAACGAGACAGTTGGAATATGGACGTTAGTCAAATAGAAAAGAAAATCAATAAAAGAACCAAAGCGATTATGCCTGTCCATATTTATGGCCACCCTGTCGACATGGATCCGGTCATCGCTCTGGCTAAAAAATATCGCCTGTATATTATTGAAGATGCGGCGGAAAGTACCGGAGCAGAATATAAAGGAAAGCAAACCGGCACCATCGGAGATATTGGCTGTTTTAGTTTCTATGCCAATAAAATTATTACCACCGGCGAAGGCGGGATGATGGTCACCGACAACGACAAGGTTGCCGACCATGCCCGATTATTAAAAGATATGGCCCATTCCCCCCAAAAACGCTTCTTGCATAAAGAAATAGGTTTTAATTTTCGAATGACCAATCTCCAGGCGGCACTCGGCGTGGCCCAATTAGAAGAAGTTAAAAAATATATCCAAAAGAAACGCTGGATGGCGGCTTTGTACAATAAAAGGCTGTCTAAAATTGAAGGACTAACCTTACCGATAGAACACGATTGGGCGAAAAATGTTTATTGGATGTACGGAATATTGGTCGAGAAAGATTTTGGAATCAGCCGAGACGAATTTATGCAGAAACTTTTCAGGAAAGGTATCGACACGCGAACTTTCTTTATTCCTATGCATCGACAACCCGCCCTAAGACGGCTTGGTTTATTTAAAGGGGAAAAATATCCTGTTTCCGACGAAATTGGCCGCCTGGGTTTATATCTTCCTTCGGGACTGGCTATAACAAAAGAGCAAATCGAGATTGTTTGCAGGGCGATCAAAGACATTAGAAACGATGTCCAAAAACTCTAAAGCCCCTATCTTTGTAATTTCCGGCAAGTCTCCAATTGGTGCTCAGGGGGGCGGATATTCTGCATACTCATATAACTTAGCCAGAGTTCTAAAAAAATTAGGCCACCCCGTCTACATTCTCGCCTTAGGAGATAAAAAAATGGAAGAAAATACGGCAGCCGGAAGGGTCTTGTTATTTAAAGCAACCCTTCCTCTGTTGAATGTCAATATTTATGCTCTTCCCGGCCTTCCCTTATACTCATATCTTTTTGCCAAGGCAATCAAAGACGTCGTTAAAGAAAAGGGGTACAAAAAATTTATTGTTTGGGGAATCGGGCCATGGGGTTTCACAGGGGTCTTAGTGAAAAAGTTTTTCGACAAAAGAGCTATTCATATTAATAACTATTTCACCACCGTCCGCCATGAATGGTGGGGCGGCGTCAAGGCATTAAGGGTAAGCGATTACGGACTCTGGCCTAGAATAAAATACCTGGCAATTTATTCAACGGTAGTCCAGTACTTGGCTTTGATTGAAAAAATAATTTTAAAATTTGCAGATATGGTAATTGTCAACTATCGTTCAACCGAAGAGATACTTAAAAAAGAATTTAATCTAAATCCTAAAAGATTCTATCAAGCCCGTCTTTCTGTTCAGGTCTATAAAAGAAAGGTCTCAAAAGCCAAGGAAGGAAGTGAAATAAAGCTTCCTCAAAAATATCTTCTTTTCTTCTCTCGCCAAGATCCTCGCAAGGGGATTAATTTCCTACTTCATGCGATGAAAATATTGGTTGAAATGGGTTATAAAGTCCCCCTTTTAATTGCCGGCGGAGGAGATATGCTCCCTTATAATATAAAGTTGGCGAAAAAACTAAAAATTGAAAAATACGTAAGATTCTTGGGTTTTGTGAATGACCCCAAACCATTAATGAAGAGGTGTTCGGCTTTTGTTTTTCCCTCAATTGAAGAGGGGGCCGGGGCTCTGACTATCAACGAAGCCATGCAAATGGGCCTTCCTGTTATTTCAACCGCCTGTGATGGAATCGTTGAGGATATCGAAGATGGGAAATCCGGATTATTGGTTCCCAAAGAAAACTCGGGTGCTTTGGCGATTGCGATTGAAAGACTTATAAATGACCCGGGTCTAGCCAAAAGACTAGGAAAAAACGCCAAGAGACACTACAGAGAAAAATTTAATCCAGAATATATGAGGGAAGATATAAAACAATTACTTTTAAAAATATGAATCAAACCCAAGGTTTGGGAACCGTTTCTTTTTCCCTTGCCCACAGTCAAGTCCTCGAAAAATCCGACCGCCAAAGAGTCGCCACACAGCTCGTATCAATTATGAGGGACTTCCTGAACAGAAAGAATCTTAAGGGTCTTAAGATTCTTGATATTGGTTGTTCAAGCGGAGTTATTACCCAATCCATCGCACGCCACGGCGGAACCGTTGTTGGTATCGATGTGGACAAAAATGCTATTAAAAAGGCAATTGCTGATAGTAAAGACATTAAGAATTTATCATTTAAGCTTGCCAGTGGGACCATTCTCCCTTTTAAAAATAATTCATTCGATGTCGTCATCTGCAACCAGGTTTATTCCTTTATCTCAAATCCCCCAAAAATGATGAAGGAGGTTTACCGAGTCCTTAAGACGAAAGGATTCTGCCTTTTTACAGGAGATAATTTGCTTAACCCAATCGAAACAATGTATGGTTTACCTTTTTTAAGATGGTTCCCAAAAAACCTTTCGAAAACCATTCTAAGAAAAATGGGGTATAAAGATTTTTATATTGGAAGTTATAAAACTTATTGGGGGTTGTTAAAATTATGCGATGATTTCGCAATTGAGGATTATACTTTGAAAGTCTTAAAACGGCCGGAAAGATTTAAATTTAAAAAGATCTTAAAATATAGAAAAGTCATAAATTTAATTCCAGGCCCTCTCTTGAGATTCTTGGAGCCGTTTCTGCCAACGTTTATTTTTATTCTTAAAAAGCTTAACGATTAGCTTTAAATACCCGATTTATCAAGTTGAGGCTTTCTTCTCTAGAAGTATCCCAAGAAAATCTTCCACTCCAGGATATTGCTCCCTCCCGAAGCTCTCGATAACATTTAACGTCAGTCAATATATCGATAACGGTCTTTGCTAGTTCTTTAGGATTATTCTTTTTTACTATCAATCCACTTATTCCGTCCTTGACTGAATCTATTAACCCCGCTGAATTGTATGCAACCACGGGGACGCCAAATGCATTTGCTTCAATATTAACCAGCCCCCAACCTTCTCTAACGGATGGATTGATTAATACGTGAGCTCTAGCTAAAAGTTTAAATTTTTTAACTTCGCTGACAAAACCCCAAAATTTAATTTTGCTTTTTATCCCCAGCTCTTTGGCCAAATTTAATAAGTATCTTTCATATTCCTTCCCACCTTTACCGATTACCCAAAAATTATAATTCCCGAGCTTTGCAAGATAAGAGAAAGCCTTAAGGGCGTCTTCTATTCCCTTGTCTTTGGTTAATGCACCGAGAAAAATAACTGTCTTAATTTTTTCTTTGGCTGGAAGCTTTTTCAATTTTTTAATAATCACTCCGTGGGGAACGACCGTGATGTTCTTACCGGGAATTCCAACTTTTTCAAGGTCTATCCTCGCCGACTGCGAACCGACCATGAACAGAACTTTCTTATAAAAAATAAATATAAACGGCTCAACGATATAGCCAACGATTCCGATGAGATAATTCAAGGGAAACGGAAAGCCGCTTAAAAACCAAACCTCTTTTGCCAACTCCTGGAGTACGGCCAATTTAGGTTTTCTGATGTAAAAGGGTGTAAAAAATGGAATTCCATGAAACTGGTCAACCACTAAATCAAATTTTTTATGATTTTTAAGCCAGAACCTAAATGCATTTATTTTTACCCCGATATACTGATCCCCACCATGGAATATTTCCATCCCCTCCGAGTTCTCATGCTTTTGACAACCAATAAATCTGGAGGAAAAAAGGGTCACGTTATGACCACCTTTTACCCAACCTTTCATATGCTCTTTCATTACCTGTTCTGCTCCACCCGCTTGAGGATGTTTATGGTCTCGCCAAGAAAAAACTAGAATATTCATTTTATTTTCCAAATCTCCGCGTTGGCATTCGAAAATATTTTTTCAACCCCAAGGTCCCCCGGCGAAAAAGGGATGCTTTCGCGGTAACCCTCAAATTTTACTAGATAAATGTATCCCGCGCGAAGCCGCATCAATTGTTTTTTCCCCTCTTGCCTCGTCTCAGCGTTAAAGATATCTCGGTCGTAGATAATCGGGTGTTTTCCGTAGACCTTGACATAGTTTCTTTTGTTCCCAAAAGCCGCTGGTCTTATTGGGGTGTGATAGGAACATTGTAGACACTCACTGTCATAGACGATGACTTTCCCCGGAGGGAGAGCAGAAAGCTTGAACAAGGCATCGAGCTCCCCTTGAGGAATTAAATAATCCACCTTTCTAAAATACTGCCAGCCTCTTCCGGCCAAAAGATAAAAGACAAATCTTTTCTGCTTAAAAAAGTGGGTTGCTTCTGGAGAATAATCTTTAAAAATTATTCCATCCTTAGAAGAATACCAATTGTCGATGATTACCAATTCTATACTTCCGGCATCTTTTTGAATCTTTACGGCCGGAGAAAGAGTAATCGGTTTTGGAATTCTCGAAATACCTTTTCCAATTGTAAAACCATCTTCTTTATAATCCACTTCAATCTTTCCTTTTATTGTCCATACGCTTTGAGGATCGTTGACTTCATCAATAAGTGACGGGTTATAAATTGACAGGGTAAATTCTTTGTTTGGAGAAACAAAGTACGGCTCGGTAATATTTTGATTGTAAACCCTGAAGTCGAAAATTTTTGTCTCGTCTTTCTCTTCATCATAAACAACACCTATCCGGTAATGAGATGATTGATACCAAGTAATCTCTTTGTTCTTCCCCAAGGGGTCTTTTGTTGTCACTTTTTGTGGCGGAGAGAGTTTGGGAAACTCTTTTCTGTACCAATCAGCAAAATCCTTCATGGTTATAATCTGGAATTCTCCACTTTCTTGAACCTTCTTGATGACACTCATTCTTTCGGCAAACCCTATTTCGTATCCCTCGGGATCTAAATCTGCCTCCAATCCGACTGTAATTTGGCCGAAGATATTATTATTTTTCTTTCCATAGAGATTAATTAACTTTTCAAAATAATCTATTTTTAACCTTTCGTCAGTCAGAGGAAAATCCTGAATACTATAAAGACTGTTGTAATAACCATTTAACGGATCTCGCGCTGCCCATTGCAAAGTAACGATATCCAATTTGTTTTCTTCATCTGCAGCTGGTATGCCGCTGTGATATTTGGAAGGATAAAAAGGCGTAGACCAATATTGGCCCCAAACTTGATAGCCATCGGTGGAGTTTTGGTCAGCAACCCCCAAGTTTGCTCTCACTCCATATCTGTTCATCATGTAGTCGAGAGAGAAACTGTCGGTCCACCAGGAACCCACCGAAGTCGGGTAGTAACCGAATCTTTCTTTGAATTTGCTAAATACCGTGTCAATCAAAAGCTTTCTCGCCTCCTGGCTATATCCAGATAAAAAGACACTCGTTGCATGATGCCAGCTTCCAGTATCGTTAAAGATTATTCCGGAATCTTGGGCAAACCGTGGTGTTACTTCCAAAAAGATTCCCAATTCTTGTTTGGGGTCCATCTTTTTGGTAAAAGAATAAATTTCTTCGTTTGCGATTGCATCATAGGTAAGTAGCCAGGTGGCCGATAAATCCCTTTTCCTGATAATAGAATATTCAGCTTCCAAACTTTCCAAAGGCTTGGGATTATAAGTGGAAATTCTGATCGGATTCACGATGGTTATAAACTGATTTTCTGTATTTGCCCCGATGCTAGCTGGAAAGACAAAGGTGAAGATAAATAAAAAGATCAGCAAACATTTTCTCATTTGGCGATTCTCGCTTTTAACGATTTGTGGGTAACCCAATTTTTTCTGTTTTGGTCATCGTAAAAGTGAAGAAGCTTAAGTCGATAAAAAACCGCGGCCGTATCCCAAGCCATCTTGAAAATGGTTGTCCAATCTATCCGACTGGTACTCTTGTTGAATTTAACTTCTATCGGCGCTTCGTAAATTCTTCTAAAACCGAGGTGTTTTGCCACCGCCAACATTTCAATATCCATGGCATACCTTTTAACCAAAAGCCTCGGCAACATTTTTTCAACCACTTTCCGTCTGAATATTTTTATCCCACTTTGAGTATCGGTCAGGGGTAAACCAAAAAATAATTTGACAAGAAAGTGATAGCCAACACTCAAAAGACGTCTTAATAATGGATAATTTACTTTAGACACCGGGTGTCTTTTTGAACCGACTATCACATCGGCATTGTACCAGTCCAGATGAGACATGAGCATCATTA
>ERZ1292632.3429-Hain-H43-01um-R2-3429-length-12136-cov-9_pt1 | contig 12136 bp, 17 predicted proteins | sample MGYA00564407_ERZ1292632 | MGnify/ENA primary metagenome ERZ1292632 (study PRJEB36523, sample SAMEA6512637) | groundwater metagenome | collected 2019-01-08 | study: AquaDiva: Metagenomics assemblies of 32 groundwater samples
GTCGTGATGTTCACGTACGACCGTTGGGAGTACGCCGTCCGCACGCTTCGCTCCACGCTGGACCGCGCCCGCTTCGGAGGGGTCGTCTCGGTCCACATTGCGGATGATGGCTCCGGTCGCGACTACCAGCAGGGCCTCGTGGAGATCGCCGCCGGCTATCCCCAGGTCGCGCTCGTCACGCTCTCGGACTCGGGCCGGAAGGGGTACGGCGCGAGCTACAATCTCGCCTCCCAGCAGGTGCATCAGCGGGCCGACTTCGTGCTGGCGCTTGAGGACGATTGGGAGCTTCAGCGCGACCTTGACCTCGACGAACTCGCGCGGGCCATCATGGAGAGCGACAGAGCGAGTCGGTTCGAGTGTGTCCGCCTCGGCTACATAGGCTACACGCAGGAGCTTCGGGGGCGCTTCGTCTATGCAGCCGGCCAGCAGTTCCTCCTCCTCGATCCCGACTCGCCGGAGCGCCACGTTGCCGCTGGCCATCCGCGGCTCGAGACCGTAGCATTCGAGCGTCGCGTCGGTCCCTGGACGGAAGGCCTGAACGCTGGCGCGACCGAGTTCGACTGGTGCGGCCGCCCTGAGAGTCGCGTCGGTGTCGTCTGGCCCCTCGACCTTGGCATGTCGGCCAGCCAATCGGGCCGCTCCCTTTATGCTCACATAGGCGCAATCCAGGCTCGGACGGATCAGGCTGCTGTACCTACGGCCACTGACGGAGGAACCTCATGAGTAACCGGGTCGAATTCGGTACGGTCCACATCTATCCCCGATTCGGCGGTGAGGACAAGGGTGACGGCGGTGTCCGCCGCGTTGTCGAGGCGCAGCTCCGGCACCTACCAGCTTCGGGCTTCCAGCCGGTCGAGAGTCCCGAGGGGGCAGACGTGATCGCCTGCCACATCACCGTTCCCTCGACCTACCTGCGCCTCTATCCCGAGAAGCCCTTCGTGGCCCACTGTCACGGGCTCTACTGGGCCGAGTACGAATGGGCGAATTGGGCGCTGAAGGCGAACGCCGACGTCATGGAATTGCTGCGCGTCGCCGACGCCGTCACGGCCCCCTCCGAGTGGGTGGCGCGGGCACTGCGGCGCCACACGTCGCGGCCAGTCCACGTCGTGCCGCACGGCGTCGAACTGGAGGAGTGGAGTGGCGGCACGCCACGGGGCTACGTGCTCTGGAACAAGACACGGCCCGACCCCGTCTGCGACCCGAAACCCGTGACGGCGCTCGCGAAAGCCATGCCGGACGTCCTCTTCGTCGCCACCTTTGCCGAGGAGAGCCAGAACCTCTGCGAGTGCCCCGATCCGGACAACGACCACGAGGCGGGTTGCCACCTGCAGGACTCGCGCATCTTCGACCGCATCGCGCGCTTGGCCGACGTCGTGCGCGAGGGCGAGACCGAGATGGGCAACCTCTGGCGGACCTATCGGTTGCCTTACGCGCAGGGCCGCGAGTTCGTCCGGAACGCGTCCGTCTACCTTGCTACCGCGCGTGAGACGTTCGGCATCGGCACGCTTGAGGCCCTCGCGGCGGCCGTGCCGGTCGTGGGCTATCGCTGGGGTGGCCAGGAGGAGATCATCGAGCACGGCGTCGACGGCTGGCTCGCAGAGCCCGGCGACCTTGAAGGCCTCGCCGAGGGCATCCGGTGGGCGCTGGCGAACGGCCAGGACCTCGCGCCGGCCTGCCGCGCGAAGGCGGCCTTGTTTCCATGGGAAGGCGCAGCGCGGAAATACGCCGAACTCTACGAAGCCGTTGTTTCCAAGGCAGAAAGCAAGCGTGTGGCGCCAGCCGTCTCCGTGATCGTGACGGCCTACAACCTCGATCGCTACCTCGGTGACTGCCTCGTCTCCGTCCTGCGCCAGTCGTCGGGCGATTGGGAGTGCATCGTGGTGGACGACGCGTCGCCCGATCAGTGCGGCGTGATCGCCGACGAGTTCGCGCGTCAGGACCCGCGTTTCCGCGTGATCCACAACGCTACGAACGAGTACCTCGCCGGCGCGCGTAACACCGGCATCGCGCAAGCGCGCGGCCGCTACATCCTGCCTCTGGACGCCGATGACCTGCTGGCGCCGGAGGCCCTGCGGCTTCTGGTCGCCGCCCTGGACAGCGACCGTTCGATCCACATCGCCTACGGCAACGTCCTCTTCGTCGACGAGGACGGCAAGACGCCGACGGACTACCACCTGCGGGACCAGAAGCCTGGACATTCTGGCTGGCCCTTGCCGTTCGACTTCGAGCAGCAGCTCCGTGGTCGCAACTTCCTGCCCTACGCCTCCATGTACCGCCGCGAGGTGTGGCAGTGGACCGGCGGCTACCGCCGGCGCTGCCGGACAGCCGAGGACGCGGACTTCTGGGGACGGGTGACCTCCTACGGCTTCCGGCCTCGCAAGGTGACCGATGCCGACACGCTAATTTACCGCAACCGCGAGGGCTCAATGAGCCGGGCCGAAGGCGCGAGGCTCTGGAACCGGTGGTATCCCTGGGGCGCGAACGGTCGCTTGGCACCTGCAGGCGCCGTGTCGAAGGATCAGTTGCCGGTCCCGAGCTATGACCCGCCAGCGGTGAGCATCGTGATCCCCGTAGGGCTGGGCCACGAACTCCTGCTGCTGGACGCGCTCGACTCGGTGGACGCCCAGAGCTACCGCGGCTGGGAAGCCATCGTCGTGAATGACACCGGTGGCCCCCTGCCGAACTTGCCCTCCTGGGCCCGGGTGGTGGAGACGTCCGGGCGCCGAGGCGTCGCGGCCGCGCGCAACGCCGGCGTGGCGCAGGCACGCGCGCCGCTCTTCCTGCCCCTCGACGCCGACGACCTTCTCGAGCCCGACGCCCTGCAGTGGCTGCTCGTGGCCTATGAAGAGGCGGGCGGAGGTGTCATAATTTACCCGGACTTCTGGGAGGATCCGGAGGAGGCGGGCCGGTTTCGCCCGTACGCCTGCCCCGACTTCGATCCCTTCCTGCTGGTTCAGAAGGGCGCACTGCATCCCGTCACGGCCCTCACGCCAGTGGACTTCTGGCGCGAGGTCGGCGGGTACAACGAGGAGTTGCCATGCTGGGAGGACTGGGCCTTCGCGCTCGCCTGCGTCGAGCGCGGCCTCTGTTCCCAGCGGATCGCCGCTCCGCTCTTCACCTATCGCAAGCACACGGGCATGCGCCGGGAGGAGAACCAGGCGGCCTTCGATCGCTGCCGAGAGGCGATGAAGGCGCGCTTCGGCTACTTCTGGGATGGAGGTAAGGACATCATGGGTTGTGGGTGCAGGAAGTCGGGACCGGTTCAGCCACCTGCGGCACCGCGCTACGGTCGCGCGGCTGCGTCGCCGGCCTCGGACGCGGTCCAGGTCCGGTATGTCGGCAACAAGGCGGGCGCGATCCTCTTCAAGGGGCCGAGCGGGACGGTCTACTCCTTCGCCGCTGGAGATCCGCCGCGCTGGGCCTTGGCGGCCGATGTCGACTACTTCCGCGGCCGCCCGGACTTCGAACTCTTTGCCGTCGGCGGCGTCGCCGCTACAACCGATCCGAACGCCAAGCCCTTCCTCGTCGCTGAGGGCCCGCCAGTGCGGGAGCCAGTTCGCGAACCCGTGGCCGTGCCGGCGGGGCACGCCATCGACGGCAGCCAGGCTGTGGCGCGCGCCCTGGCGGGCGAGCACGGTGTCATGACGGTGGAGCGGGAGACAGGGGCTGGGAGCGTCGAGCGAGACGAGTACGGCGAGGAACTACCGCCGCTAGAGATCACCGACGTTGACCCGGAACTCGCGATCGCCGCCTTCATGGGCCTCGGCCTCAGCCGCGAGGAAGCGGAGAAGCGGGTGCGGACGGAGCACGCGTGAATCCGGCAACCTGCGCAGAATCGCAAACTGACCATTATGCTTGAGGAGCTGCTACTCGTGGGCCTCGCCGCCTGGCGCCTGGCGCTTCTCGTGACGAGCGAGCCCGGTCCGTTCGACTTGCTCGTGAGGCTGCGGCGGTTGGCCGGCGTGCCGGCCGTCGGAGAGGTCGAGGGCTTCCTCCCGACGCTCTTCTCCTGCATCCTCTGCGCGTCGGCCTACACGACCGCCGGGATGTTCGCCCTGTACGAGTTGGCGGGGCCGATCTACGTCCTACCGTTGGCCGCCTGGGGGCTGGCCGTCCTGGTCGATCGGCTCAACCGGGCGTATTAGGCTCCTGGCTGGCCACGAGAGCAGCACGCGCTCGGCGAGCCCAGGCGCTCATCTCGACCTGAATTGCGGCACTGGTGCCCATACGCGCATCCCACGCATCTAGGAACTCAATCAGGGCGTCGAAGCGGGACACAGGGTCGGTTGGCGTACAGGCCCCGAACCACCACGCCAGCGCCTCTTGCAGCGCCCGCACCGACCCCCGCTCGTTCAGTGCAGCGCAAACGTTGTCGGCGTCTTGGCGGACCGAGGAGCGGGCCACGATGCTGGGCTCGATCGCCCCATTCTCCCCGACCTCGTGGACGTCCCACTTGTATTCGCCGTAGTGGGTTCCGGAGCGTTGGACCACGTACCGGACGCTCATCGGGCCAGCCTTTCCCGGGCCCACTCCAACTCCCGGCCTTCGTCTGCCCAGCCCTTGAGGCTCGCCTCGACGAGTGCGTAGGGACAGCCGGCGTCGTGATCCATGTAGTTGGGGCAATCGGTCGGGCCAACGGACCCGAGCAACTCGACCACGCCTGTCCAGTGGTTGACGGCGTAGACATCGCCGGTCTGGTGGACGACGCTGACGCGGTAGCGCGGTCCGCGCGGTCGCAGTTCGCCTTCATCGGTCCACCAAGCACCGAAATCTGATTCACCGCTGCGTTCGCCGCCGCGCGCGGTGTAGAAGTCGTGGATCGTCGCGAACTTCATCACGCTCACAGCATGTCCTCCGTCATGGCGGCGATACCGTCGATGTCGTCCCCTAGAAGGTCGAACAGGACGCGCGACTTCGCCGCTCGTTCTGCCGCCTCCGGGCCCACCTCGTTGTGCTTGTTGCCGAACAGCGCGCAGCCCTCCTTGGCAAACGCTCGCCTCGCGGCGGTGAAGGTCATGCCCGATACGTCCTCGAACTCGCCGAGGTCCCACGGCTCGGCGCAAACGGGGCAGAGAACGTCCATCGGCTTCAGTCTCCTTTCCTACTCGAACTCCGGGTCATGGTCATGCACGACCAGGACGAGCCGTGTGTCGTCGAGACGCAGCTCCACCAAGCGAGCAGAGCGCTCGTCGCTGGGGTCGTCGTCCGCCTGGATAACGACCGTCACGGGGATGGCAGAGTCTTCCAGGCTCGCCCCGGCTACCTGCCGGATGAGTCTCTCGACCTCATTCAGTAATTCAAGGGCGTTCATCAGCACCTCCTGCTTCCTTTGTCCCGATGGGGCGGGCCTGGTGGTCCAGCGAGCGGCGCTCGCCCCGCGCTTCGCAGAAGTCGCACTTCTCGCCGTTGGCGAAGTGGCCCGAGCCATGGCACCGTTCACACTTCACAGTCTTCCACTGGAAGGGCTCGCCATCCTCGTGCTCCCAGCCGTCGTCCTGCTGGCTCCACCGAAGCGGCTCCAGGCAGCCGCCGCAGCGCGTCCCGGCGTCGCCGGGAGCCCGCCCGGAGCAGGTCGCGCAGATCACGGGGAAGGACCGCCCTCGGTCAATCACGCGGAAGCAGCGGTCGCCCACGCTGATCAGGGCATCACAGTCGCTGCACCGCCACTCGGCCCGCAGCTTCGTCGGGAAGAGGCGGCGCTGCTCGCTTGTCAAGCGCGCCTCGGCTTCGCGCAGCCGGCATCGCAATAGTCTTGGCCGGCGCAGGCAGGGCAGAATACCCGCTTTACTAGGCCGTTTGTGACTAGGTAGCATGCATGTTCAAGCCAAACCCACCGGCCCTCCTCTGGGCCGATCCATGACCGCTTGCGCCTCCCAGACAAGAAGTTAATTGCGAATGGATCCCACGCCCACCACGTTCGGCCCTGGTCCCACGTTGCCTCGTAGACGGGCGCGGAGCTGGGAAAGTCGTTGTAGGTGACCCATGGTGGGCCGGCGACGAGCGTCCACCATCGCGTTCGCACGGGGAAAGCTTCCAGGCGCCGGCGTAGTCGGTGCCTGAGCGACCAGCGTGGACCTGCCTGTCGCTTCTTCACCGGAAGACCCCTGACCGGAGGTCGAGGCCGTGCTGGGCGCAGAGGTCTCGGAAGGCCTTCTGCACCCGATCCGTCTCGGCGTGCGCCTCCTGATCCTCCGGCGAGCCGAGCCGCCAATCGCGGCCGCAGGGCGTCGTTAACTGCACGAGCTCGCCGCGGGCCTTGTAGCCCACCAGGACGGCGAGGCGATTGACGCCCGCCTCGCTCGAGGAGCGCCGCACCACCATCCGGACGATCTGGTCGCTGACGGCGTCGTCCAGGGCGTCACGTTCCAACTCAATGACGAACGCCTCGATCTCGTCAAAGTGGACCGTCATGCTTCTTCCTTCCCCCCGAGTATCGCGTAGCCGAGGCGACGAAGGGAAGTCCTCGCCGCCTCGCCCCCGCGCGACTCAGTTGGGCGATCAGCGGACTTCGTCATCTCGGCAGAGCAGCGCCGGGCCCACGATGACATCGAATGGCGAACTGAAGATTTCGCTCGCCCGCGCGTTGACTGGCAGGCCCTTCAGCTTGCCTTCCTCGTCAATCACCAGAATCTTGCCGCGCTGGCGCCGGCGGTTGTAGGAATAAACGACCTCGATGTAGCCGCCGACGAAGCCTTGGAGTTCCGCAAGCGTGAAGTCGCGGCCGTTGGCCGGCCGGACGTCGCGCTCCGTCCCGTCAGGCTGAAACAGCGTAGCCATCAGTACCACCCCTCCTCCCGCGCGCTCTCGCGCAGGCCATTCAGCTTGGCCACGAGCCGCGCCTTCATGACGTCGTACGCCACGCGGCCCGTGTCGAGCGCCTCCTCGATCTCCTCCGCCGTCGTGCCGGGCGTTAGGCCCGAGAGGTGCAGCGCCGCTTCTGCCATCTGGTAGGGCAGGAACTGCACCTTCATCCCGACCGTGACGGCGAGCACTAGGCCCTTGCCGCCCTGTGGTTCTTCTGCCATCATCTCCTCCTTCAGGTGATGGGCGTCAGCACTCGGCTCCGCTCGGCGGAGGATGTCCGGAAGTTGGCGCAGGTCCCGCAGACTTGCTCCGCCACGTCCTTCCGCTCGAGCCACCAGAGGGCCGGGACTTGTCGCTCCTCGGGGCGGTGGTGCCGGGCGGCGCAGCCGCTGCACTCGCAAATCACGAAGCCATCGCCGTCGGCCCGCTCAACCGCTCGGCGAATGTTCTGGTGCGGCACCTAGTCCTCCTTCGGCGGGGCAAAAAGCACCCGCTCCCTGACCACGGCTTGTACGTCTTCGTCCACTGGCTCGACGGCCGTCTTGAAAGCGACTGCCGCCTCCACGAGGGCGTGCCAATGCGCGGCCGCCAGGGAGTCGCCGAGGGTGACGGTGCCCTCGGCGACCTCCTGGGGCGAACTCGCCCGTTCGTAGAACCTGCGGAGCAGTTCTATGTCAGCCATCCAGACGCAGGCGGCCCCGAAGGACAGCAGCGTCTTGGCATCGTCGAAGCGTCTTCCGATGCTCTCCAGGTCTGGCATCTCTTGCCCTTCCTTCCTTCCCCGCGCCGCGCGCCTAGCTGACGCTCGTCAGGTCCGTGATGAGGGCGGCGTGCCCTTCCGGACAGCTCTGCGGGCTCGCCTCTTCCGAGACGAACGACCGCATGCAGGAGCTGCAGAACCACCGGGTCTGCCCCTCCTCGACGCCCTTCTGGTTCGGCGTCCGGCTGATGTTCTTGAAGCCATCCGGCTTCTTCGCCTTCGGCTCGGCCGGCTTTCGCGCCGGCGCCCCGACTTTCGTCGCCTTCTCCACGAGCGCGGCGCCGTTGCTGCCCCGATCGTTGAGGTGCCAGAACCGCGGGCCCTGGCAGGCCTTCTTCTGCGTGAGCGCCTGCCCGGCAGCCGAGAGGCTGGTGAAGATCATGCCCTGGCGGGCGTGCGCGTTGCCCTTGGTGATCACCACCTGGGCCTTGCCGTCGACCTCCTCGACGCGCGCATTGTAGGTCTCGCCCTTGTAGGGCGCGACCAGTTCCTGTCCGATCTCGAGCTGTGCCTTTGCGGCCATGATTCCTCCTTCGGCGTTTGGGATTGGTGGGAGGCCTTCGCCGTTCGACCGCCCGCCCTGGCGCAGACGTCTGGACGTCTGGCTGCCGGGGCGCGGGGCCGAAGTGCGTCTACTCCTTGATTACCTCCCACTTATCTAGCGTCTCGCCGTCTATCGCGACCCGGAGCCCGTTGTCGAACCGGGCAGTGATCCAGGCGGGGATGCCCGTGTCATAGAGCCGCTCGCCATCCTCGCTCTGCCACAGCAAGACGCCGGTCCCGGAGATTGCCGCGCGCTTTGCCACTACGGTCGCGATGTCGCCCGCCTCTGCATGAAGCAGCGTGGTCGGCGACGGTCCAAGCGCGAACCGGTTTCCGAGGTATCGCAGCCGCACTCCGATCCTTGGCAGACTCTTCTTCATCGTTTGCTTCCTCCTTCACCCTTAGTATCGGCGCGCTGGTTAGAATCTGAAGCCCTACCCAGCTCCATGGTTCGCTCCTCCGCAACTGCAGACGCACACGGGCCCGCGCGCATGAAGGCACGCACCCGAGCACGCCACTCCCTCGGCATACGTCGCCATGATCTCGAAGCGCCGCATGAAGGAGCCGCAACCACAGCCCTCGACCGGGATGGCCTCGCCCCGCCGGTAGTCCCGCCGGAGGGCGCGACCACAGCGCGGGCAGCGATGTAGAACCCGGACGACGTCTTGCATCTCACTCATGGTCAACGCTTCTGGGGCCCGAACGTTTCGCCCCCGCCTCTTCCTTCGTCCGTGACGTTAGCGTGACGCCTAGACGAAGTCAACCTATAATCGGGCCGAACGGAGGATGTGAACGATGGCGCTCGCTGACGGCCTTGCCGCCTTTTGGAACCTGCAGGAAGCCTCCGGCGCTCGAGCGGACGCCGTTGGCGCCGAGACGCTCACCGACAATAACACGGTGACCCAGAATCCTGGCCCAAGCGCTGTCATCCCCGCTTCGGCGCAGTTCACCCGCGCCCTCTCTGAGTACCTCAGCCACGTGGACGACGCGATCCTCAGCAGCGGCGACATCGACTTCACGTGGGCGGGCTGGGTCTACCTCGACAGCAAGCCGGCCGCGACGCAGCTCTCCCTCATGATGAAGTGGGGAGTGAACGGCGGCGGCGACGACCGCGAATACGGGATCGTCTGGGACAGCACCGGCGTCTATACGGCCGACGGCTTTGCCTTCATCGCCTCAGCGGACGGGATCGGCGAGAATTGGATCGTCGCGAGCACGTTCGGCGCTCCGACTATCGGGACCTGGCACTTCATCGTCGCCTACCACGACGCGGCCAACAACCTCATCGGTATCTCGGTGGATGCGGGCGCCTTCGACACCTTTGCCTTCGCCGGAGGTTCGCGCAACGGCGTCGCGGACTTGATGTTCGGTCGCAACGACAAGGCGAACGGGCTCTACCACGACGGGCGTCTCGCCGCGTGGGGCTACTGGAAGAGGCTCCTGACTGCCGCCGAGATCACGTGGTTGTACAACGGCGGGAAGGGGCGACTCTATCCTTTCGTCCACGTCGCGGTGCCTCCCTTCATGGCCTCGGAGGAGTGGCTCCTAAACCAAATCTGCGCGCGGGTCCTGGGCGATGCGATTGCCACCGGCGGACCCTCTGCCGACTACAGCATCAATCGCCTTCGGGCCGGGGCCTATCCAGCCCTCAGCCAGAACACCGACCATCGCTTCGTCTACGCCGAGCTGTATCGCCTCATCACGAATGAGACCTTGAGCGCGTGGCGGTTCATGACGGAGCAAGAACTCCTGAGCCACGTTCTCGCGAACGTCTGAAGACGGAGGTAGCCCTCTATGTACGCCGCGACCCCGACGAAGCTGCCCCTGGCGACCTGGGCCCGTCTCATGGGCGTCCACCCGCTTCACTTCGCCCAGGTCTCGTTTACGCCGGCGGACGCCAAGTTCCCGAGCGGGAACTGCGACCGCGTCATGGCCCAGCACGAGTGGCAAGAGGCAGACGCCACCTCGCGGGAGGAGGTAGCGCGCGCCATCGCGGAGGCGGAGGAGAACATCGAGCGGGAGCTCGGTTTCCGCCTCCTGCCTAGCTGGGAGGTCGACGAGTGGCGCCAAACAGCCCGTTACTTCCGGGCCGAGCTTGACAACATCAGTCTCACGGACCTCCGCTGCGCCGCCCAGGCCGTCAAGGCCCAGTGGGCTCACCTCGTGACGGTCGGCCAGCGCGCCACGACGCTCCTCGCGGCGTCCTCGCCCATCACCTGGAGCGACGTCATGCCCGCCGGCGACGGCTACAAGGAGACCGGGACCGTCACGGTGGCGGGCCTTGCCGCCGCAGTCGAGGCGTGTGAGATCCGGGTCTACTATCCGGGCAAGAGCGGCGACCCAGCCTATGAGATCCGCCCCATCAACGTCTCGATCGCCGCCGGCGTCGCGACGATCACGTTCCGCCGCGAGTTGGCCGTGCTTGAGGGCCTGATGGAGGCCTTCGAACCGGTGGCCGTCGACGGCACGGTCGACGCGCAGTTTCTTGCCGCCGTCGATGTCTATCGGCTCTACAACGATCCGTCTGCCCCGGCCACGCTCCTCTGGGAGAACCGACCGAGCACGTGTGGCTGCGGCGACGATGATTGTCCGTCATGCGACTACACGGCCCAGACGGCCTGCCTCAACATCCGGGGCGACCCGGCGCACGGCTGGCTCTCCTTCGTCCCCGCGACCTATGACGCCATTACGGACGTCTGGTCCCACCAGGAGGCGAGTGTCGGGCGGAACCCCGACATCGTGCGGCTGTGGTACCAGGCGGGTCTCCGGGATCAGCGCGTCGCGTGCCCGACGCGCGACATGGATGTCCAGTGGGCGCTGATTGTGGCGCGGTACGCCGCCTCGCTCCTTGATCGTCCCCCTTGCGCCTGTGCGCGCGAGACCTGGGAGCGCTGGCGCGTCGATCTCGCCTTCCGCGGCGGGGCCGAGGAACTCGCCACCTACGAGCTAACAGCCTCGGACCTGGCCAGCCCGTTTGGAACGGCCGCCGGGGCGGTCTATGCGTGGCGCAGAGTCAAGAATGCGGAGACTGGGGCCGCGGCGCGCTTCGCGATCGCGCCCTGAAGAAAATGTGGCGTGGGTTGAGACACGTCTGATCCCCGCAGCTCCAGCGCGGCCGGCGGCCTTCCGGCCTTGAGCCCTCGACGAGGATGAAGGCCCAGATCCACGCTCGCTGCACGCGCGCTCGGCGCACCTCTCCATCCCAGACGCCAAACACGCCGTAGCCCTGCGGGTCGGTCGCGCCCAGCCAGTGCCAGCAGGATCTGGGCGACGGTAGCTCGACCTTCGAAAAGAACAGCGCTGCGGTCGGCAGCGGCCGGTGCGCGGGAGCCGAAAGGCTTCTGCTTGCCGCTTCGAGTGTTCTCACAAAGGCATCTTACACGCGTGACGGCACCTTCGGTGCGATCCTACGATCCCGGTGGAAATGGAGCAGGGGCTGCGGCAGGTGACGTTTGTCGACGCGGCAGGGCGGAAGTGGGCTCGGCTCCTCCCGCCACATGCGCCTGACAGCGACGCCGAGTGGGGCATTCCGATAGGCCCTCCGCCGCTCACTTCTCTCGGCCTTCCCGGCGAGGTCGAGGTCGCGCTCCATAACCAGCTCTTCGAGCGAGGCATCCTGACGGAACGGGATGCCAAACGGGGGAGGCTGGAGATCGAGTCGGCCCTGCGGGCGGCGCTCCGCGTCGACGCGGGCCGGGTCTTCGACCTCTACCGAGGCCAGGAGGCTTAGATGCCGGCAGTAGCGCAGAAAACGCTCCAGAAGACCAGCCAGAGCCGGGTCTTCACCATTGAGGGAGGCGCGGGGCCCGCGAACGCGCCCGTCTATCAGTCGCTCGCCCGGGCGCAGGCCGTGTCCTGGCCCCAGGGCGACGTGACGCCCGTCCGCATCCCGGATCCCGACCAGTACGAGTCGTTTGTCGTGGTGGACCAGATCAAGGGCCAGCAAGGCCTCCCGACGCTCGGGCTGCAGTTCCGGAAGGACCGGAGCCTCTCCGACCTCCTCACGCTGGTCCGCAAGGGCTGCGCCTT
>ERZ1292632.3431-Hain-H43-01um-R2-3431-length-12131-cov-14_pt1 | contig 12131 bp, 9 predicted proteins | sample MGYA00564407_ERZ1292632 | MGnify/ENA primary metagenome ERZ1292632 (study PRJEB36523, sample SAMEA6512637) | groundwater metagenome | collected 2019-01-08 | study: AquaDiva: Metagenomics assemblies of 32 groundwater samples
TTATCCAAAGAGTTTTTGGCTTTTGTAAAAGCTTGCAGGGTATCCAATGCGGCGTGCATAGCGAGAGGCGAAGCGTTATAAGTATCGTCTATGATCGTCGTGTCCTTAACGCCGGGCACGAGATTCATTCTATGTTTCGGCAGTTCAACGTTCTCAAGCATCCCGCAGATATCAACCAGATTCATCCCGAAATGCAAACCGACGACGACCGCGGCCAATATGCCATAGAGCTGCTGGGTGCCCACCAAATTATTGACTCTCGCGGGAATAAAAGTGCTGTCCTGATTTATCTTGAACGAAAGTCCCCCGACATTCCGGCCATCGTCCGTTATAAAGTAAGAAGTATCGGAAACCCAGACATCGGCTGAATTTGAAAAACCAAAAGTTACCACCTTGGCCTTCGTTCTCTCTTTCATGTCAAGAACCGTTTGGTCGTCGTAGTTCAATACCGCAAGGCCGTCATAAAGAGGTAGCTGTTCCAGTAATTTTGATTTTTCTTTAGCTACCGCCTGCGGGCTGGCATAAAATTCAACATGTACCGGCACCTCCCCTACTGCCGTTATTACGCCGATCCGGGGCCTCACGATATCAGTTAAGTATTTGATGTCTCCGGGCTTATCGGCGGCAAGTTCCAACACCAAAACATCGGGATATTTTTGCCGAAAACCATAGCCAAGCCAGATGCCTCCGAACAAGCCAGCTAAGATCTTCAGCTTGGAGGCGACTGCGCCCTGGTCTGATAATGGCCTGATGCCCAAAACAGCCATAGGCACCCCAATCTCATTATTGAAATTCTCTTCATTTTTACGAACCCAGAACTTTTTATTTAAAACATGAAAAATGGCCTCTTTGGCAAAGGTCTTGCCCACTGAACCCGTTATACCGATAACGGCGGGCTTATAGCGTTTTATCACCCGTTTGACGACGATTTTTAAGGCAAATTGTAAAATTTTTCTGGGCGTTGGCATAGATATCTAATTCTAACTCCTTGTCGGCGGTATGTTAAAGTACCGTATCAAAAATCTCGCTATATCGCCAAATACGGGCGACAAACTGTCGGCGGCGAATTTAATACCCCTGGGCCTGTCCATTTTTATCAAAATAGTGAACCGCGGCGAATAAGCCGGAGCGAAACCGACAAAATTATGAACGAATTGGTCATTGGTAAGATATCCTCCTTTTCCGTCAGGAATTTGGGCCGTCCCGGTTTTACCCGCTACGTCATAATTGGCGATCCTTGCCTTATCAAAACCTTTCTCAACAACATCGGCAAGCATAGATTTTAATTTGTTCGCCGTGTTTTCGGTGATTGGTGAACCTATTATTTTCGGCTTAATTTCCGTTTTGGTTCCGCCGGGATATGCGATTTCCTTCACCATATGCGGCTGCATAAGTCTTCCTCCATTGGCAATCGCGGAATAAGCGCTGACCAGCTGGAGCGGCGTAACCGCTATGCCCTGGCCGTAAGAAGCCGTCATAAAGTTTATTTTGCGTCCGCTGTAAAGATTGCTGATATTGCCGGCAACTTCTCCGCTTAGATCCGCGCCCGTTTTTTGGCCGAAGCCGAATCCGACCACATGGTTCAAGAAGGCATCGTCGCCCGTTTTATTTTCAGCAAAGATCGCCCCCGTGTTCAAAGAGTGCTGGAGAACTTGCCTCATAGTTTGAGTTCCGTTCGCCTTCTCGTTGAAATTCTTAATTGTGAATCCCCCCTCTTTGACCTCTCCCGTGTCATAATAGGTCGTTTCGGGAGTTACGGCGCCTGCGTCAATTGCCGCTGCCATTGTTACGGACTTAAACGAAGAACCCGGTTCAAATATCTCCTGGATGTTAGGATTCAGGAAATTTTTTAATTTATAATCAAAATAATTATTGGGGTCAAAACTGGGAGACGCGGCCATAGCCAAAATCTCTCCGGTCAAAGGGTCTTGGACGATTATAGATCCCGAGGGCGCGCTCCATTTTTTTAAAAGCGCGTTTAGTTTAATTTCAACTAAAGATTGGATATTGGGATCTATGGTTAAAACGATATCGTTGCCTGCTTCGCCGGCAGATAGGTCCGTCTCTTTTTCTACGGCCGTTTCTTTCGTGCCGCCTTTCTCCCAAAATTTCAGAAATTTAAATATGTCCGAGTACGTTTTGCTGCCGATAAAACTTTGTGTTTTTGTTTCGCCGCTCAAAACATCATCATAATATGACTCAACGCCGTATTGACCGACCCGCTGATTGCTGTCAAAACCGACAAATCCCAAGACGGAAGCCGCCATCAACCCTTGAGGATAAATGCGGCTAACCTCCAAAGCGACATTCAGGCCCGCTATCTTTAATTTCGTTATCCGGTCGGCTTGTTCTTTTGTCAGCCCCCGCGCGATCACATAATAAGTTTTATCCCTTTGAGAAAGTTCCGACTCCAGGAAGGCCGTATCTTTATTTAGGAGCGGGGCAATTTTAATAGCGGCATCTTGAGGCGAATCTATGGATTTATTAATGAATAAATAAAAAGACGACTTGTTGGTCGCCGCAATTTTTCTGGCTTCGGCAGAATTGTCGGAAAAATAAATGTTGCCCCTTCCCGACAGCAACGCAGACGGATTGTTATATTGAGTTTTGGCCGACTCTACATAGAATGAATGCCGGATAAAAGTTAAATTAAAAAGCCTGTATGCGACCAGGCCCATTATTAGAATTGCGACCAAAATGAAAGCCGTAATTCTTCCGCCGCCATCACCGGTTCTTATTGGCTTCTCTGCTGGTTTTATGGATTTCATACGACATCATCGGAAATTTTCAATGGATGAGTTGGCGCCCGATAGGGCGACTCCCGTTTCCTCCAGAATAAACCCGGTGTCTTTGGCCTCTATCATGCCGGATGTCTGCGCAAATAACAATAAGCTCTCCATCCCGTGCTTGCCGCTTAATTCCGAATTCGCGGCCTGCAAGGCGGCGTTAACTTGGCTTAACTGCTGTTTGCGTACGCCCAGAATATATCGCTTAGAAACCAAGAAATTAGACGCAAAAATATAACCCAACATCGCGGCCAGCACCACAAAGATCAATACTAAATTAAGCCCAAAAGGCACCGTGAAAGAGGGGTTTTTGTTAGCTACCGCTGCCGATCTATGACCGTTTAGAACTCCTGAATAAACTGTCACTTGAGGGAACTGGGGGCGTTCTTTCCCGGTTCGTTTAGAGATAATTTCAAAACCCTTTTCTACTGCAATTCCAGATTTTTGATTGTTACTTCGTCAGATTTCACAAAAAGATCCTCAATGTAGCTACGGCTACATTTCCGGTTTTTTTGCTCATTTTTCTCGTCTCAATCAAAAATCTGAAATATCGTTACGAAATGGGTTTTGAAACCATCTCCAATTTTTCCGCTACTCTTAACTTTGCGCTTCTGGCTCTGGAATTTGCCGATATTTCAGCAAGCCCCGCCCTAATTGGTTTTTTGGTTAATATCTTCAAATCCCCTTTCTTGCTCTCGTCCCTGAAAAAATTCTTTACTATCCTGTCCTCTAAAGAATGGAATGATATGACTGCCAGCCGTCCGCCTGCCGCCAAAATATTTTTTGCCTGCCCGATGCCGGATTTTATATTTTCCGGTTCGTTGTTGACCGCTATTCTAAGCGCCTGGAAAGTTCTGGTGGCAAAATGTATTCTGCCTCTTCGGTACCAAAATGGGGTAGAATTTTTAATTATCTCAACTAATTGGAAGGTGGTCGTTATGGGTTTTTCTTTCCGGGCTTTGATTATTGCCCCGGCAATTCGTTTGGCAAATCTTTCATCTCCGTTTTCTTTTAAAATTCGGGCCAACTCTTCTTCTCTGTATCTATTTATTATTTCCGCCGCGGTCGGCCCTGCGCCCGCGTCCATTTGCCGATTAAATCTCATATCCAGCGGTTCGTCTTTCGCAAAACTGAATCCTCCGCCCGATTCCTCCAAATGCCAACTGGACATACCGAGGTCAAAAATTATTCCCTGGACATTTTTGAAATCATTATCCTCGGCAATCTTTTCCAGATTGACATAACTGTCATTTATTAAAATTGTGTCGTCTTTGAATTGAGAATGTTGGATTTGGGCCTTAAGCCGTTTCAGCAGTTCGCTATCCCATTCAATCCCTAATAGCTTGCCGTCGGGCTTTATGCGTTCAAGGAACGCCAATGCGTGGCCGCCCCCGCCGAGTGTTGCATCAATGAATTTCTGACCCGGCCTAGGATTCAGATGCTCTATGACTTCGCGTAGAAGAACAGGTATATGCACCATTATGTATGTTTTCTATTGCTTATATGGCTCCCAGTTCTCCCATTTTTTCGGCAATGCGGTCGCTGTTCTTTTCAAGGTTTCCTTTGTATGCCCTCCAGCGCTCTTCGTCCCAAATCTCTAATCTGTTAAAAAGTCCCGTTATAATTACTATTTTCTTTAAAGATGCGTAATCTCTTAATGGGTCCGGTACTAATATCCTGCCCAGCTGATCAAATTCCACCTCGGAAGCCCCGGAAAGCAACAATCTGACGATTCCCCTGCTGTCTTGCTGGCCGAAAGGCATCTTGCCTAATTTTTCCGCCAGCTGTTCCCATTCTTTCATCGGGAATAAAAACAAACTATTATCTAATCCTCTGGTCAGCACCGCCCTCTCCCCGATTTCTTTTCTGAATTTGACCGGAATTGAGACGCGCTTTTTGGGGTCAATCGTGTGTTTATATTCTCCGATAAGCATAATTTAAGCAGGCAGTAGTAGATTATTAATTGCGAATAGTTTTTATTTCTTTTCTCAACCGGTATATATTCTGTGATTTGTAATTCTTCTTTATGCATATTTACCCCGTTAGAGATAGGAAATGTCTACATTTCCGTTCAACATAACCTTAATGTGCCAAATAGGAAACGATTAAAGAGATAAAGTGTTTTTACCCGCGCTACGCTTTAGCAATCTCTTACGGGGTTTATCAACAAAGCCGGGTAGTTATTAACACTTCTATCCACTTTTTAGCACTATAACCTTATTATATACCACCGCATTATACTGCCGCAACACTTGGTAAAGTGCATAACTTGATTGTCAATCCGATAATTGCTCGGGGATTGAAAAAACCAGCTTAAATGGCTGGTTTTTTCAATCTCGGCCGGATGTGGCCTTTACAGCAAATAAATTTTTATGTACAAGTTATCAACATTTCTATTTTGTGGACGGTACAAGATTCGAACTTGTAACCTCTGCGATGTGAACGCAGCGCTCTGCCGTTGAGCTAACCGTCCTCATAAATATCTGAACGGGTTAAGCGAAGCCGCCTTGCTTTTCAGACATTCCGTGGAGCAAATTGCATGGTTAATTTTTGATATAATGTATCCTCATCAAAAATTAAATTTGCGACACGAAATAGCGAGTGAACGGCTGGGTGAACGAGCGGGTCTGAAAGGCAACGCGGCAAAGCTATAACCCCAGACGATTTATCAGTTTTTCATGGGGGCTTTCCAGCAAAACTCGGGTATACCGGTCAAACATTGCCAGGCGGTATTGAAACTCTTCCTTATCCATAACCGTGAACTTTATTTCCTTCCCGACTTCGGCTTCCGTAGTCCTCAAAAATGCGTGTAATTTCCTCCTGTCAATGTCGTCGCCGACTATAAGGAGATCGGTTATAAGCGGGTCCAGGTTTTCATTGTTGATAAAAACCCCCGATATTATAGCCAGTTTTATGCGCCCCAGTTTGTTCAACCTTTCAACCATTCTGTCTTTTTCGGCAGGCGAAGATTTCAGTATCAAGTCTCTTAACTCATAAAAAAATTCAAAATCGGTATTGAGCGCAAGGAGCGGTTTTGGGGCGGGGGGTTTTCTCACGGATCTTTTGGCCGATTTTTTGGTAACAACTCTTCTTGCCGCTCTTTTTTTACGGCGCGCTGCCCGTTTTTTTCGTTTCTTTTTGGGCCTTGCTGGTCTTTTAATTTTAACTTTTCTCACAATTCTTTTTTTGTGAGTCCTTTTTCTGGCTGTCTTATGTCTTCTTTTTCTGACAATCTTTCTCCTGCCTGACTTTCTTTTGGGAGTTGTCTTCTTTGTTGTCTTCTTTTTGCCTGTTCTTTTCCTGGGCCTAGACCTTGTTTTCTTCTTTTTCTTCTTCATGTATGGGTTTTTGATTTCAGTAAACCTATTTCCGTCAATCGTTTCATTTCCCTCCTCACTGTGGCCGTCCGCTCTTGAACACGCTTACTCAAATCCTTTATACTAAAACTCATGCCCGCGTTTCGGAACAAAAACTTGAGTATTTTTACTCTCGCCTTTGAATCAAAAAGTAATTCAAGTGTGCTTTTTGACATGTTCATATTTAATGGAATAGAATGGGGATAGCAGTTTGGACCAACTCGTTAAAGATAAGACTATTAAATTGATAAGGGAATGTCAACTGTGTTGTGTACCCGACACAAATACACTAATGGGCACGAATATCACGAATTATTCGTGTAATTCGTGTGCAATTCGTGTATTGGTGTCGCTTGCGTAAGCAATGGAAAAAATGACTCTAAAACCGGCGGTAAAAGAACTCTTCTATAAGAACGGCGAGGAAAATGTCTATTTTGACATTCTGTCCTGCCAGGGCTCCACAAATCAAGAAAAAAATCTTGGTTCTCTTTTCATAATCAGCCAGGTCAAGTATTCAACCGGCGACCTGTCTTACATGGTAAGTCTGATTTCGTCGCTGGCAAAACGGGAATTTTATTCTGCGACGTCTCTTCAGGAACAAAATCCGAAAGAAGCCTTCAGCCGGACCCTGAAGAAACTGAACGAAGTGCTGGAAGAATTTTTCCAGAATAAAGATTTTAAATTGAACATAGGTCTCGTTGGCATAACCGGCGAGAATATTTTTATTTCCCGACTCGGCAAGTTCAAGATCAATCTGGCCAGAAACGATCAGCTCATAGATATACTAAACAACGTGGATCTGTTCAATAAGGATACGGCCGGAGAAAAGCAGTTTTCCAATATAATCTCGGGCAGACTTCAGCAAAACGACAAGCTTTTTGCCTTTTTCCCCACCCGAAGCGTGACTTCAAGGGAAAAACAGCTAAACGATGTCTTTCTTAAAGAGGGCCAGGAAGAATTCCAGCAAAAAATAGCCACTCTTGCCGCCAATGTTAGCAATTTTTCCTGCTGCGGCGTTCATATAGACATGCGACAATTGAAAGAAATTCCGCTCCGGCCCGCGCCAAAATACTCAATCCCGATCGCAACACCGGCTTCTACGGCATCTGTGCGGTCAAAAGCCGAGCCATCTCCCCTCAACGTCGTCGCCCCGCAATCTATAAAGAGCCAAGCCCGGGATGAGAAAATGAAACCGGAAGAAGACGAGGAATCGTCTCCTGAATCAGATGAAGCCGAAGTTGAATCGGATGACGAATCGTTGTCTGCGGAACAGCCGAGAATCATACCGGCGGAACTTTCTGTTACCAAAAGAGACGGTTTTTTCACTCCGCTCGCGACCCAGTTGAGCAAGCTCCGATTCCTGAATCGTATCGGCAATAAGGCCAGACTGGGCGTTTTCATATCGTTGGCCGCCATTGTGATAGCCATACCGATACTCCTTATTTTCCTAAGGGGCGGGGACCAGAGCAAAAATACGATAAATCTCGCAAATGACAATTTAAAACTTGCCCAATCACGCCTTAGCCAAAACGACGTAAAGGACGCGAGGTCTTTACTGCAAGCGGCGCTTTTCAATCTCTCTAATTTATCAGATAAGAAAGCCGGAGATGTCAGGAATCAGATAAATCAAGTTTTAGCCGATCTGAACCACGCCAGCGATAAGCAACCGGTTGTTGATGAAACCGCAGACGGAAGTAAAATTTTCGCGAGTATTATACCAAAAGCGCTGATTGGAGTTGCAACCGATAAAAATTCGGTTCTCTATGAAGACAATCTCTATGTTCTTGCCGAAACAGGAATGACGATTTATAAATACGCAGATGCTACTAGCGGCAAGACCGCTCAAACCGTCTGGGGCTCGCTTGAATCACGGGCCGTAGCTATTGCCGTTGACGGGGATATTTACGCCCTGACTGAAGGGGGTAAATTATTAAAATATTTCAAGGGCAAGAAATCGGGCGAGTTTGATTTGCAAATAACGCCGCCTGCCGACGGCAGGATTTTCACCGCCAAGGACTCCGCTTTTATATACCTCGCCGACAAAACCAACAAAAAAGTTTACGTTTTTGATAAATCTAACGGGGAACTCAAGACATCTTATGATCTCTCCCCCGCCGGCCAAATCCAAGATATATTCGTCTCCCCCGCCGGCACCGTCTGGATTCTCTCGGCGGATAATAAGGTCTGGTCCATCAAATAGCGCTTCGGCCATAATACCCTCTCGGCCGCTTCGTTCGCCCAGCCGCTCACTACGCTATTTCATCTCGCAAATTCAATTTTTGATGGACGAGATATTATATCAAAAATTGACCATGCAATTTGCTCGCTGGAATGCCGAGAGGGCATTATGGCCTCCGCGTACCTGCACAGATTCTAAATATAGATTAAACAAAAGGCCCAACAAGGGCCAATTTTAGTAGTTTCTAGTCTTCGTCCGTATTCCACCGGTACCAAGCAAAAACTCGCTGACAATCCGGGCATATTTTCAAACTGACAGTTTTAGCGCTCCGAGGATGTTCTTTAAAGTAATCCTCCAGATTATCCTGCTCAACTTCCACGCCTAATTTGCGCAAGCAATAAAAACAAACTTCGTGCGTGTGGCGCAGCTCTTTTTTGCCGCATTTGGTACAGCAAACATAGAAGGCGAAACTGCCGGCTATGGAAAAGACGCCGGCGCGGGCAGACACATCAAGCGCTTCTCTGGGATGGCAAAAGTAGTCGGTTTTTCGAGTAACCTGACTTGTATCAAACGTCTCTAGCGTCGGGGAATGTTGGTTGTGATGCTCGGTATAAAGTAATCCGCCAGTTTTGAAATCATGTTTGCATCTTACTTGAGTTATGCTGACGACCTTGTTCTGCATATTGCCTCCAGATTTTATAAGGTACGAAAATATGAAAATAGAGTATCAGATTGCGCGAAACTCGTCAAGTCCCATGTTACTAACCTAAAATCGGGCAAATGCCCGATTTTATGATTCCACCTCGCCGAGAGCGGTTACTTGAGTTCAACTACTCCCCCCGCCTCTTCCAATTTCTTCTTTAATTCCTCGGCCTCTTCTTTCTTGAGTCCTTCTTTGACGACTTGCGGTGCGGCGTCAACCAAATCTTTTGCCTCTTTCAGCCCCTTGCCGGTAATTTCTCTGATAACCTTTATAACCTGGATCTTTTGCTGACCGGCCTCTTTCAAAACAACGTTGAAAGAATCTTTTTCTTCGGCCGGGCCCGCGCTTTCTTCGCCGCCGCCAGCCGATGGAGCGGCCATCATCGCGGCGGATACGCCGAATTTTTCTTCAAGAGCCTTGACCAGCTGGTTAAGCTCCAAAGCGGTCATAGATTCAATCTGTTTTATTATTTCTTCTTGTGTCATATTTTTATTTTTTACTGATTATTAATTAGCGGGTACTGCGACCGCTTCCCCGCCCTGTTTCTCGGCTATCTGATGCAATGCGGCGGCCAGCGCCGACAGCGGATAATTGAGCATGCCCAAAAGACGGGCAATTAAAATTTCGCGAGCCGGCAATCTGGCAAATTCGGTAAATTCCGTCAAATCCATAAATTTTCCGTTCCAAAGAGCTCCGAAATATTTCATTGCGGGATTCTTTTTCGCAAAATTATAAATTGATTTGGCTATCGCCATTTCGTCGCCGTAACCGAAAACTATACCCATTGAACCCTGGTATTGAAAGACATCAACATCTTTTTTGTCTTCAATCAGAACTTTATTGAGCAATGTTTTTTTCCCAACTACATATTCCGAATCAGCCGCCCGCAGATCTTTTTTAAGCGCCCTCATTCCGCTCACGGTCAATCCCCTTTCCCCTTCCCGGGCGAAAGTGGTAAAAATCGTGATTTTGGCTTTTGAGAGTTTGTCTTTGAGCCCCGCTAATTCTTCCTTTTTTTGCGCTTTTGATTTCATTTTATAATAAACAAAAACGGTCTTTTGAACCGTAGTCGACCACAGGTTAGTTAGTAGTAGGTAATAAGTATAAATTAACTACAAACTACTTACTACAAACTACACACTAGCTGTTTACCTCGGCGGGACTTATTTGTTCGCCCGCTTTCTACGGCAACTTTATAATAACAAGGCTTGCATTTAAATGCAAGCCTTGCAAAAAAGTCATGAGGTCTGACCTGTTTATCTGCCTCTTGAACCGCTGTCACCGCCTCGTGGACTTGGGGTTGGGACGGACGTCGCCGGTGAAGCAGGGATTGGCGTTGGCCCTGCGGGCGCCGGCGCAGGAGACGGATTTATTGGCTTGCCGGAGGCATCAACCTTACTCGCGCACCAGCTCTCGTTAAATCCAGCGTTTCTTCCGTCCATTGTACAGTATTCTCCCGACATAGAATTTCCGCAAGTTACCGCTTGTGCCTGATTGCTGTATCGGCATTTTATCAAAAGATTATCGCCCCCCAACGGCGTAGCGCCCGCGTATTGGTCCACCGTATACAAACTTCCGGCCGGTACATTTGTCGGAGGAGCGCCATCTGTAGAATGAGGAAGGCTTGAAGTATTAATTGTCCCGTCTGGCCTTTCCACTGTTCCTATTTGTTCATAACAACCTCTCGTTGCAAATTGGTTTGCATCGCACGTGCTTTGTTGAGACGATTCCGGAGGATAAGTACAGGTATAGATCTGCCTCATGCCGGGACATCTGTCGGAATTATTATTGGCGGCAACTTGAGCATCGGTGAGAATGGGGCTCTTTTCACCGGTTGCGCGATTTTCGCAATAATGTTCCGTCTGGCAGGACGAGGCGCCACCACCCCCGCCGCCTCCACCGCCATATACGGGCACATTGAGGACTGTGGCCCCTGGGACAGGAGTGCTTACTACAACTTTTACCGTAGGATCTAATACTTGAAATTCTATTACTCTAGACGTTTTTCCGTCTACCATGGCATATTCCTGCCAAGTACCGATTTCGTTGGCCGTAAAGACGGCTTGATTTACCCAGCCGCCGCTTCCGTCGGTTGTCCCATATTTGGCCCATCCTTCGCCGTTCGGAGTTATGTCGGGATAATGCCATTCGTCGCCGTTCTTAAACCACTTAAAATAGACGTCCGAATTAGGTTTGGCGCCGGTCAGATCCAAACGGAAAGTATCGCCGACTTTAAACGCATAGATAGGCGTTCTCTGGGCAGTCATGTTCTTAATAGTCAAAACCGGCATATCCATAGCGGCCACCAAACCTAAGCCGTCTGGCAAACTACCATCTTCTATCTCATACACGAAAGGCGCTTCGCCGGCAGCAACAATTTCCGCATAATAGGGGGTATTTTCAACCGCATCCGGCAATGTCTTGGTGCCTATAACGCATCCTCCGCCCTGAAGCGTCTGTATTATTTCACTCCCGCTTTCTTCCTGCGCATTAACCGCATTCAACAGAGAGGCGGAATATTTCCCGGCGGCAGAATGTTTCACGTAAAAATCAGCGTTAACAGCCGCGGTCAAGGGGAATACTTCTATGTTATAGGCTTGACTGCAAGTATCACCGTTGCGGTCGATTACTTTTATGGTGAATGGATAAATGCCCTCTTGAGCCCTGGCTACCGCCGCCAAGCCATAAAAAGATGTTGCTCCGCCGGAGGCATTAACTATACCGTTCACAGCCCCGACTCCGGAAGTGTCATTCGTTTTTATTGACGGCGTAATTGACGAGGGCTGACTGGAGCTTGGAATTGTGAAATTAAAAGTATTTTTTACCAGATCGGGGTTAATAATGAAAAGGATAAGATAAGCCGCGAAAAGCAAAATGGCGCCTATAACGGCGTTTTGCATCTTGTTCTTGGCGTCGCCCCATTTGCCGGAATTGCCCGCCGCCGTTAGCATCAAAAAACCGGCATAAAGGATCCTGATGAATACGGCGATACCGACGACTGTCAGGGCGAAACTGTAGACCGAGCTTATGAAGGCCGGCAAGTCGCTAGTTTTGGAAAGATCGGGCAGAGAAAAAGCCGCTTGAGCAACTTCGGTTCCCGCAATAAA
>ERZ1292632.2295-Hain-H43-01um-R2-2295-length-16250-cov-15_pt1 | contig 12130 bp, 21 predicted proteins | sample MGYA00564407_ERZ1292632 | MGnify/ENA primary metagenome ERZ1292632 (study PRJEB36523, sample SAMEA6512637) | groundwater metagenome | collected 2019-01-08 | study: AquaDiva: Metagenomics assemblies of 32 groundwater samples
GGGTGTTACGAATTGTAACAGTCAATTTTGTATCAATAAGTAACAGTTTCGATAAATAAAGAAAGCATAGCGCCTTTAAAAACGGAAATCTAATATTTATCCTTGACAAACAATATAAAACTTGTTACGATGGAGGGCGTATGTTCCACAGCGTTGATTATTAATTTATTAATAATCCGCGTCAAGATAGTAAGTACGCCTTAATATCAATAGTCTTTTTGAATAGGAGTTTATGTGATGAGTAAGCCCTCAACTTTCTCCTTAACTGATGAAAAAGGGAAGATATTTTGTTCAAAAACTGGCGAAGAGATACCTTGTAAAAAAGAACGTAAAATCAAACCTAGAGAGGCATTAATTCGAGGTCTTAAAAATGGTTCGTAAGAACAACATGAGAACTACAATGCAAATCCAATACAAGCCCATACCAATATGCCATGGCAAAAATAGTTATGGATTAGGCGAAAATACTCTCACTGATCATCGCTGCCAAAAATGGATTGATGACCGCAAATTTAAAAGCAAACATCCGGCCTGTGCAAATTGTAAATGTGGTACCGGGCGCCCTTGTCCTATTTTATAGGAGTAGCTATTGAATAAAGAAAGATAAGGGAATGCCATGTCCGGTACTGTAGAAAATATACTTTTTGAAAAATACAAAGCATTGGTGGATTATATTGAAAAAGATGTGTTCCTGGCAGATGGTATTGCTGATTGGGAGGAAACTTCTCTCAGGAATAAAATAAAAGAGATAAGAGAAATTGAAAAAAAGGTTTAGAATATAGCGAAATGATTACCGAAACTCCTGAAATTGTATCAAAAACGAAATATACTCCTATTAAGAATCCCACCAATAGGCATATTGCAGTGAAAACTTTGCTCGAACATTCTAATTTATCACAAAGCGAAATAGGAGAACAACTTAACTATTCGACAACTTACGTAAAAGAATTAAAACATAAATTATCTAAAACGTCTATCTTTTCGACAAAGATGGTAAAGCTTGCGAAAAAACGACTTACGGAAATATTGAATCGTGAACCCGCAACACAAGAAAAAATAACAAAAGACGGAGATGTTGTTACTTGTAATGATTACCCAACTCATGCGAATGTTTTGGAAGCAATCGACAAGGTTGTGAGTCGTTCCGAGCCTGTTACCCAAAAACTTGATGTAACAAATAAGTTTGAGCTAGGGGAGCTTCTTGTTCGGGCAATGGAGCGGAAGAGGAAGGCGTTAGAGGGGATATAAAATGAATAAAGAGGCCTCGCCGATCCATTTTTTTCCAACCGATCTACAACAAGGAACACGAGAGTTATATTTTTTGTGTTGCGGGAAATTAAGGGGCGGAACGATTGAGGATGCTGGTAATTTCAATTTTGTATGTGCTAATTGTAAAAGAGAATATTTTGGAAGAGTTATAAACAATAGAAAATAAAAGGGAAAAAGGTGGCAGAGAAAGAAGGGAAAATATATCTTGGAGATTATTTCCTTCACGAACGCAGTGGTGCTCGGTTTGCGTGTCGTGCAATAATCATGCGTGAGGTCGTTGACCCTGTTTTGTCTGTTAATGTTAGGGTCGAAATTGAGGGCGTGCCACAAATTTTAAATGTTCCTGATAATTTAAGAGGCGAAATACAACTTTAACGGTATCAAGTGCCCGAAATCTTAGAAAAACCAATTCAAAAAAGCTCCCCATTATCCGCAGAAGCCGCAGAAATACAACTCCAGGAAGATGTTGCCGATTTGCTCGACAATCCTTACGCCTTTGTTATGTATGTTTTTGATTGGGGACACGGTGAATTAAAAGATGAAGCTGGCCCGGATGAATGGCAGACTGAAATCTTAAAGTACATTGGTAGTAAATGCCTTACTGTCCAGGACGCTTTACGTATTGCGGTTCGTAGTGGACATGGTATCGGTAAGACGGCGCTGATAGCCTGGATAATCCTCTGGTTTATGAGTACCCGCCCTAATCCGCAGATTGTTGTAACGGCCAACACGGGCATTCAGCTCGAGACTAAGACTTGGCGTGAGGTTGCAAAATGGCACAAATTAGCAATCAATAGTCACTGGTTCACCTGGACTGCCACGAAACTCTATAATAATATACACCCTGAAACATGGTTTGCCGCTCCGATAACGTGGAGCAAGGAACGAGCACAGAGCTTCGCCGGTACGCATGAAAAGCATGTGTTGATGATATTCGATGAGGGTTCGGAAATTGACGACGTGATATGGGACACAGCCGAAGGTTCGATGACTACCGAAGGGGCAATGTGGGTTGTTTTCGGCAATCCAACCAAGAATACTGGCCGCTTTTCAGAATGTTTCAAGAAGTATAGGCATCGTTGGCATTGTAAAGAGATTGATAGCAGGACAGCCAAAAAGGCTAATCAGACGTTATTACAACAGTGGATAACTGACTATGGTGAGGATTCAGATTTCGTTCGGGTACGTGTTAAAGGCCAGGAGCCAAGAGCATCATCACATCAGATGTTTCCTTACGACCTCGTCGAGAAGGCAATGGGAAGGCAAATACATATCAGTCAATATCAACATGCGCCTGTAATAATTGGTGGCGATATTGCACGCTTTGGAGATGCTCAGACAGTTCCAACAGTACGTCAAGGGTTGGCTGTCACCTCTCAAAAAGGTTATCGTAATTTAGACACGATGCAAAACGCCGGTCATTTTTGTCATCTTATTGAGACCGAGAAAGCAGACGCATGTTTCATTGATGAAGGAGCTATGGGGGCGGGTGTTATCGACCGTTGTAAACAATTAGGATATGAGGTTATCCCTGTCAATTTTGGTAGTAAAGCCACAAACGATAAGAAATATTTCAACAAAGGTGCTGAAATGTGGGCGGCAATGCTTGATTGGCTTAAAGCTGGCGGATGCATACCAAACAACCCAGAACTAAGAGACGATTTAACTGGGCGTCAATACGGCTATGATGCCAAAGGGAGGCTCCAGCTAGAAACAAAGGAGGATATGAAGGCTAGGGGGCTGTCATCACCAGATAATGCCGATAGTTTGTGCTTGACATTTGCACAGCCAGTTCATAAAATAAGCCGGGGCAGGGGGCATTTGCAATTGCAAGGACAAGACAGCGGCAAATCGTTCGAGCCCTTTGATTACATCTAAGGAGTAATTATGAATCTCAATCCGAAGCGTTTAGAAAATGAGACATTCGAGGAGTATAAAGAGCGTAGGAAGTACAGTAATAAGGCAATTAAAATACGTTTGAGAGGTCGCAGTGTTAGGCGCACAAAAAGAGAATTTTCGGAATATCTCAATCAATTATTAGAAAAGACTCCTGAGCATTCAAAATATTATTAAAATAGTTCTTGACAATATGTTATAGTTTTGGTATTAAGGCATACAAGTTTATTTCAATAACTCTTTGGCAGGAGGGGAATTATGAAAATCAGTGAATATATTGAGCGGTTGAAAGAGGCTCGAAATAAATATAGCGATATCGATATCAAGATTGATGATGATATCCTGTATGTCCAAGTCAAAGATTATTTTAAATGTCGTTTGTCTCAAATTAAAAGCAAAGAGGAATTAAGCAAAAAGGTTGACGATCTTATTCAATATGTTACTGCCAGACTTACCATAGACACAGAGACGGCTGATTGGTTATTTGTAAAAGAAAGAATTATAGACACAATTAAAGAAATATGGAAATAATCTCTTTGGCAGGAGGGGAAAATGAAGATAATTTTAATAGGAATTGCGATAATTGGACTGATTGGTGTAATCGGTTGTAGTTCATCTCATAAGCATTGTGGAACGGCGCATTATAGCGAGCTAACGAGCCAGGATTTCGAGAATATGAAGCGAAGAATGGAAACGAATGACTTGATTTTGAGCTTAAGCCGATAGGAATTACTTAGTTTTTCTGTGTTGGCAGATACAGAGAAACGGAAAGAATAGAAATGGAAACGGTCGCTGCCACGACAAACGAAAAGCCTTGTAATGGGGACAATATCTCTGTTGCAGGGCTTTTTTGTTTCCAGAATTGGAGGGTAAATAACAATGAGTGGAATTTTTTCAAGTCCAAAATCACCGGAAATAACAAAAAAAATTGATACTTCAGGAGCGGAGAAAGAGGCGGTTAAAAAGGAAATGTTAAAAGCACGGAAGCGCAAGGGTAGATTGTCTACAATATTGACACCACAGACATCAGAGGGAACACTGCTTGGGAGTTAGATAAATACAGGTATTAGACTGATAAATATAAGGGTTTTATATTGGGAGGTAGTGAAATGAAAAAATGTATTGTTGGTTTGATTTTATTTTGTGGCCTGTGTGCGTCTTGGAATGTAGCCAAAGCGGAGCCACCAAATTACTCTTGGGACTCTGAGCTAAAAGCGGACATAGGCAGGGATGGCCGAAGCTGGATAAAGGGATATTTCGGTACAGACCTTGTATTTGAAGGCAGTACAAGTGATGGCAGTGAAACAACTTTTACTATTACGAACCCTACGAGAGATAACACAATAACGGTTCCAGATGGAACTGGCACTGTAGCATTACACAATTTTATCAATATTTACTTTGGCTCATCTGCAACCAAAACCCTAGATACAAACGAATCGCAGGCGAGCGTATTAAGGGCTTATGGTACAAGCTCAACAACTACAATTACTGCCGCTCCATCAATTGGACAGGTGTATATTCTTGTAAACGATACCACGAACACTCTCACTATTAAAATAGCAAACGGAACCGGAACAACTGTTGCGTCTGGCAGTTCCACGATCTGTTACGCTGGTACGAACACAGACATTCTTAAATTAACGTTAAACTAATGGCTGATAGAGAATCGCTTAAAAAACTTGTTGTATCTAGGCAAAATGCCTTAGAGCAAAAGCGCAATCTCTGGGAAGCGATTTGGCAGGAGGTCGCTGATTTTGTTATCCCTATTCGAGAGGATATTCTTGGCACACTATTACCTGGACAAAAACAAGGGCAACGTATCTATGATGGCACGGCAGTTGGAGCGGCTCAGTTATATGCCGATGGTGTGCACAGTCATTTGTTTTCTAGGGTATCGCCTTGGTTCAGCCTTTTAAGCGGAGACGATGAAATTGATTCGATTAAAAACGTAAGACAGTGGTTCCAGGATGTAGCATCTCACCTATACCTAGTATTAAGTCGTAGCAATTTTTACGATATGTCTTGGCAGTTTATCTATGATGGCGGCGTAATTGGTACGGCTGTTATGTATGCTGAGCCCGATGGCAAGACGGGTAATATCGTATGGGAAGCGATACACCCAGGCGAATGTTACATTGAGGAAAATGTTTACGGTTATGTTGATACTTTGCATCGCAAGAGAAAGCTTACTGCAAAACAAGCAATTGAACGTTTTGGTATTGATAACGTACCGGAAGCGGTCAAGACACAATACAACCTTGACCCATACAAAGAATCGGAATGGATACACGCTGTTTACCCAAGGGAAGATTATGACGATAGATCGGCGCTTGCTATAAAAAAGAAATTTGCTTCGGTATGGATGTACAAAGGGAGCGGACACATAGCACAAGAAAGCGGATACGATGAATTTCCTTATTCGGTATGGCGGTTTATGAAGTGTGGAAAGGCAGCTTATGGCAGGTCAAACGCTATGCTTGCCCTTGTAGACATTAAGAAAGCCAATATAATTAGCAAAACCATACTTGGGGCGGCACAGATGTCAGTTGATCCGCCTTGGAATATACCGTCTGAAATGCGAGATAAGTTACAATTAAAGCCAGGGGGACACAATTATTACGATAATGAGGCAAGGTTGGTTTCGAGAGTCAATCCAAATATTAATTATCCAATAGGTACCGACAGAGAAGAACGGGTACAAGCAGCGATAGAACGGCATTTTAAGACTCAATATTTCTTGTTACTTACACAGTCGGAACGAGCAAAGACGGCAACAGAAGCCCTTGAAATTAAAGCCGAACTTGCTAATGTTCTTGGCCCTATGGTAGGAAGGCTGAACAATGAAGGCAGCGATAAGTTTATAGATATGGCATTTAATATTGAGTGGAATGCGGGGCGTATACCGCCACCACCGCCAGAGCTTATAGAACGACAGGGGCAACCCATACAGATAAATTACATGGGGCCGCTAGCACAAGCACAGCGAAGATTATTTGCAACGCAGGGCATAAGAAGCGGGCTTGAAACCGTTGCGCCTATATTTGAACTAAGCCCCGGTTCAATGGATATTGTGAATTGGGACGAGACAGCTAAGGACTTATTAAATGGCAATGGATTCCCGGCAAAGAATATAAACGACGAAACAGATGTTGAAACTATACGAGAACAAAGAACAAAGGCACAGCAACAGCAACAAGCTATGACTATGATGATGGAAGGCGCAAAGCCTATCAAAGATATAGTGGAAGCTGATGTAAAGAGCGGGGGGAAGCTATCGAAGGCTTTAATGCCAAATGTCAAATAGAACCAATACTTTTAGAATACCACTGCGCAAAGCATTGGTTCAACAGTATCGAAATGTATTTTCAGGTTCTGAGGGCAAAAGCGTTCTTGCTCATATTTTAATGGAACTTGGAACATTTATTGATTTGCCCGATATGTCGCCAGAAGATTATGCACTTAAAAACTATGGAGCCAGAATCCTTAGAATACTTGGCGCTGGTGAAGTAAGCCAGCACGCTATTGATGTATTTGTACAGGGATTGATGAATAAATCTATACCAGAAGATATAAAAGAAGAAACTTTTTAATAGGAGATGTTGAAAATGACAGAACCAAGTGACGTGAAAACTGATCAAGGTACAGATGTAAAGACAGATATTAAAGTGGATGAAAGTTCTTTAGGATGGCGGGCGGCCTTAAAAGATGACCTTAAAAATCATGACTTAGTCAAGGGGTTTGGCAATCCTTCCGATTGCGTCCGAGAATACGTCAAGATTAAAGGGGAGTCTGCTGGGTATATCAAGCCACTAACAGAGCAATCGACACCTGAAGAGAAGGCGGCCTACTTTACTAAACTTGGTCGGCCTGAAAAGCCAGAAGGCTACGAATTTACTAAGCCAGAGGGTTTACCGGATGAGATGTTCAATCCTAAGCTTGCCGGTGATTTTGCACAATTCCTGTACGATAAGGGAGCGCCGAAGTCTTTGGCTCAGGATATCTACAAATGGTATAACCAAATGGTCGTAGATTCCAGCAAAACGGTTAAAGACCAAGAAGCACAGCAAGCAGTAGTTGAGAAGCAAAAGACAGAAGAAGTATTAAACAAACTCAAAAATGAATGGGTTGGTGATAAGTTTGAAGCCAATAAAGCCGTAGCAGTTGAAGCATTCAAGAAATTCAAGATTGAAGGCGCTGAAGAATTACTCAAGAATGCTAAGCTCGATGGCGTGGCTTTGGGCGATCATCCCATCTTTTTGAAATGGTTCTACGAAATAGGTAAATTAACCAAAGATGACTCTGCTCTTATTCGCAAAGAGGGAACTGGGATAAACAACGCAGACACAGAAGAGGCAAATGCAAACAAGATGTTCCCCTCTATGGTGAAGAAGGCAGGGTAAAACATAAGGAGGTTTAAAATATGGCAACATTAACATCAGGCTATTCATTGGTGGAACAAGCGAAAAGACTTGATCCCGATGGAAAGCTCTCAATTATAGTTGAAAATCTGAATTTGGAAATGGGCGGGATTCTTCAGGAATGGCCTTGGAAACCGTCAAACGATACTTGGACAAACAAGACACTACGTAGGGCATCATTACCAGCAGGTGCTTGGAGGAAGTTAAACACAGGCGTTGCTACTGAAAACAGCAAGACCAGTGAAGTTATGGACGTAATCGGTATGTTGGAAACCTATGCCGAATACGATAAGGAATACATCAACGGCTTCCCAAACCCTGCGGTGGCTAGAATGGATGAGGCCAGAGCGTTCCTAGAAGGACTAGGACAAACACTTGTGTCTAAATTGCTTTACGGCAATGCCAACGCTGACCCAGACCAGTTACACGGACTTGCGCCAAGACTTGCAACCGTTGACGGCAAATATGTGATTGATGGAGGCGGTACGGGTTCAGATGTTACAAGTATCTTTGTTGTAACCCCTGGTACGAATGAGTCATACCTGATTTATCCTAAAAACAGTCCGACCCTTGGTATTCAGCACACAGATTTAGGTGAAGTCACTTTGACCGATGCCACATCATCTGCGCCTAATACGTCACAATATCAAGGATACAGAGACCATTTCCAAGTCAAGTGTGGCTTTGTTGTGAAGAATTTGAAATGTATCGGTAGGGTTGCGAACATCGAAACGGCTGGCGCATCAAATACGTTTGACGAGGATGATTTGATTAAACTGCTGAATTACATGAAGAAGAACGCAGGCACAAGAATTTACGCCAATCAAGTTATCCTGACACAGGCTGAAATAAAGCTGAAGGACAAGACAAATGTCAACTGGTCGGCAGAAGAAGGGCTGGGCGGTTTGCCATTTATGAAATTCAGGGGAATACCTGTCAGATTGATTGATGAACAGATTCTCTTGAATACTGAAACAGCCATCACTTAAGTTTAAAGTAATATTTTTGGAGGGTATAAAATGCCTATAATGGATTCTCAATTGTTATTTGCAGAGGCGTTAGATATTAGCGATCTGACTGCCTATGCTGCTGTAAATTTCACCAATGTCATTGATTTGGGTGCTATCAAAGACCACAAGGGCGATTCAATACAGCATGTGATTGATGCTGGCGGAAAACTTGCCCTTAATATCGTCGTAGAAGATACTGCATTAGCAGGGAACGGTTCCACCACAGTAACGTTCAGTCTTTATGATCACACCACTGCAACGCCTTGGACTGGCGGTCGCAAGCTGATGGAATTTACAATTACCGTTAGTGCCACTAACTATCCAGACGGCACACAGATATGCTCATTACCATTACCCGCAATGAAGATGAACAGGTATCTCGGTGTAACAAGTCTTGTTGCTGCTGGTGATTTAACGGCAGGTGCAGTCACGGCATGGCTTGGGCCGGTAACGGTTCAGCCGGTTTAATTATTCAAGCAGGATAAGCCACTCTCTGATATTTACCCTTTCAGGGAGTGGCGAATCTTTATGGAGGTTAGTTTATGGGAAATTATACGGCAAAATATGCGTGCCAATACGGTGGCAGAGTTTTTAAACCAGATGAAAGATTGAATTACAACAAAGAGGTGGTTATCTGTCCAGATTGCAAAGGTGTTAAAGATGGTGGGATAGAAGTTTGTAAATTATGTAAAGATTCGGGGCGCGTCGACCCGCCACATCACTTTGAATTTATAGGAGAGGAAGTCCATGCCAAAGAAGAAAAAAAAGGGAAAGAAGTATTAACGGAAAAGGTAAAAAATTCAGATGAAAAACCTAAGCCGCCACCACGACCAGCTCCGGTAACTGACGAAGCAAGAGCACTTCGCGCCGAAATAACCAGACTTGGTGGAAGCTATAGCGGTAGGTGGGACGTCGGGAGACTTAAAAATGAATTGATAAATATTCAGAAAAAATATGGGGAGAAGAATGCGATTGAACCAAAACCGGAGACTAACGCTTGAGTAGCGATACCGTAAAAATAGATATTATAAATCTGGCGCTTGCACATTTTACACAAACAACTATTGTCACATTGTCTGAGGATACTGTTGCCAGGATAGCGGCGACAACTATTTTCGATGAGATAAGAGACAGGCTTCTCGTTGATTATCCGTGGAACTTTGCGATTAAACGTAAGACATTGACGCCTCCTGCCGAACAAACACCGACTTCAATTACTTACTCTACCACTACAGCAACAGTTACAAAGGCAACACATGGTTATTCAACCGATATGTACGTCCGTGTTGCTGGTGCTAACCAAGACGAATACAATGGCGACTGGCAAATAACGGTCACAAACGCAAATGTATTTACCTATACGATGGATGATACTCCTACTGCAAACGCATCAGGTACACTTACGATTCAGCACGTACCAGGGTTTGAGTATGACTATCACTATGCCTTACCATCCGATTATCTGCGCTTATTTGAACTATATGATCCCGCAAATCTTGTCCATGCCGTAGAGAATGGCTACATCCTTTGCGATGAAGATGAAAAAATACTGATTAAATACATCCGGCAAATAACGGATTACACGCTTTGGCCGGTGGCGGCCAGACAATGCCTGTCTGTGGCACTGGCAATAGTGATGCTACCCAAAATTAGAGGTGTGTCCGATGTCAATACTATGGCTAAATTGGAAACAATTTTTGATATGAAGATTGCAAGGGCGTACACACTTAACGCTATTGAAGGAAAACCCAACGTTCCAAAAGATATGCAAAGCATGGATAAGGGAAATTATAGCTGGCAATCGGAGAGATAAATTGAATGGGAACAAACAGGGGTCGTTTCGTACAAACTTCATTTAATGCGGGAGAAGTTTCTCCGCTCCTCTATTGCCGTTTTGATCTCGAAAAGTACAAAAATTCCTGCATAGAACTCCGCAATTTTATCACATACCCTCAAGGCCCCGCTACATTTAGAAGCGGCTCAAAATACGTCACAAATGCAAAACCTTCTATAAATCCAACATGGACTGGTCTTGACCCAGGCACTGGATCATGGACTGCCATTGCATGGTCTCCAAGTCTTAGATTGTTTGTATTACTACCCAGATTGGCTACTGGCACACGCTCAGTATTAACTTCCAGCGATGGTATTACATGGACGGCTACAGTTTCTACAGTTACGCAAGACGCTGTTTGGGAGTCCGTAATTTGGGCGGAAGAACTTAAACTTTTTGTGGCGGTAGCAAGCATTTATAATGTTAACAGTAAAAAAGTAATAACCTCCCCCGATGGATTAACCTGGTCAGAACAAACACAATCTGTTAGTAAGGCGTGGCGTTCTGTTTGTTGGTCAGCATCGCTGAGATTGCTCGTAGCAGTTGCAGACGATGCGTCTGGCACGAATTGTATAATGACATCACCTGACGCAGTGACTTGGACTACCAGAACGGCTCCTGAAGCATCGGCATGGCAGGAGGTTATTTGGGCTGAAGAATTGACTAAATTTGTTGCCGTTGCTGAAACAGGAACTCAAAGGGCTATGTATTCAGCAGATGGTATTACGTGGACAGGGGTTTCTGCGGCTTCTGCAAATAATTGGAAATCTGTTTGCTGGGCGACAGATTTATCGTTATTGATTGCAGTAGCGAATACTGATACAAGTGGTGAAGGCAGAATAATGAAGTCGTCTACAGGACTAGCTGGTTCATGGGTTTCAGTAACAGGTTCTTCGGCTAGTGGTTGGGAAAAAGTTATATGGTCAGCAGAGATGGGATTATTTATTGCTGTTGCTTTTTCAGGCACATACAGAATAATGTCATCACCCACAGGGTTAAGCGAAACGTGGACAACAATAGCTGCACCATCTGCATCAAGTTGGTGGGATGTGGTTTATGCCCCAGAACTTGACAGATTGGTTGCAACTGCAACTGATGATAGTAGTGGAGCAGTAAACACAGTTATGTACTATGGCGGCACAGTTGCTGAGGCACAGAAAGTTAGATTATTCCCATTCAAATTCTCGACAGTACAGGCATACATCCTTGAATTTGGTGATAAGTATATCAGATTTTATCGCAACGATGATATTATTACAAAGGCATCTCAGCAAATTTCAGGAATTACAAAGGCAAATCCAGCCGTCGTGACATATATGGGGGCTAATAATTTTGCAAATGGAGATCGTTTTATCATACGAGATGTGCTGGGAATGACCGAGGTTAACAATCGAGAATTTGAAGTTTCTAATGTAAACACGGGGGCAAAAACATTTGAACTCTATGGAGTAAACAGCACGGCATATACAACCTATGCATCCGGCGGAAATATCCTCGAAATTGTACAATTAACCACAACTTACGACAAAGATGACTTGTTGGATATCAAACAATGTCAATCAGCAGATGTGGTATATAATTGGCATAATGATTACCAACCTCGGAAATTGGCAAGAACTAGCCATGTGGATTGGACGTTGACGGCAATTTCCTTCAAATCAATCCCAACATCAGAACAGGACTTTGACTTAAAAATAAGC
>ERZ1292632.2937-Hain-H43-01um-R2-2937-length-13622-cov-7_pt2 | contig 12130 bp, 16 predicted proteins | sample MGYA00564407_ERZ1292632 | MGnify/ENA primary metagenome ERZ1292632 (study PRJEB36523, sample SAMEA6512637) | groundwater metagenome | collected 2019-01-08 | study: AquaDiva: Metagenomics assemblies of 32 groundwater samples
CTGACGGCCTCGCCGTCGATGCAGCGCACCACGGGCCGCGCCGTCGCGATGTCGAGAGTGACGTTACTCATGGAGTGATGTCCCAGGCGATCGTCAACACGCCGTTGCTGGTGAAGTCAAAAGACCAGGGCGAGCCGCCGCTGTGATCCCGATTGAAGCGCAGGTTGCTGGCGACGGCGGCAAAGGTGAAGGAGCAAGCAGTAGTCGGGGTCAGAAAGGTCAATACCATGCTGCCCGTGAAGTTAGCTACCAGCGAAGTACCATCCCCGGGCGCGATAAAAGGCTGTGAAGAGGCGACGTTGGCGATGAGCGTTTCGCCGTTGGCGGAACCGGTCAGGCCCACATCCGTGGGATAGGCTCGTCGATAGGTCTTGCCCATCTCCGGCTTGATGACGTGGACGCCCACGTCGAAAGTCACCGTCCAGTCGTGTACCAGCGTGATGAGATTGAAGTCCGTGGCGGCGAACGTCGCCGCTCCGCCGAAGCCCGCAATGTCAGCCATGGGTCACCTCAATGCCGAGACCCAGCAGCGGTAGCGCTGGGTCGCGTGCCACGCATCCTCTTCGAGCGCCAGTTCCGGCGGCGCGATCGCTTGGGTCTTGACCTCGGACGCTCCCGCGCACGGGATCAGCCGATTGTGGAACAGCTCGCTCAGCCGCGCGGCCAGCGACAGCGCGCGGGTCGTGCCGCGGAACCGGTTCTCGTACAGCTCGAATGACACTTCCAGGTATATGCTGTCCGTCTGCATGTTCGACACGAACCGTCGGGAATCGAACGTGAACACCAGCAGCGGCAGATCGGCGTCCAGCTCGGCCTGGCCGAACCAGCAGCGTACCGGGGCCGCTCCGCTCCGCAGCGCCGTGGCCAGTCCGCCCGGCCCCACGTCGCCTTCGACGGTCGCTTGGATACCGTTCGACACGCCGTCGAGATTCGTCACCACTCGCGTCGTCATGTTCGCATCATTTCCAGAATGGCCGGCTTGGCGCGCTCGAACGCCGGACGAATGAATGGGCGAACGGGCATGTATACTTCACTGCGCAGCGCAAAAAGCAACTGCATCCCAACGCGCTCCTGGGTCTTGCCCCTGCGGCCGGACAAGAGGCGCGCCAGGAACGTGCGCCCCGTGCGGGTCTTGAAGATGAACAGTCCCGGGACGTTTCTGAGACTGCCGCCGGGCGCGTCGCGCAGCATGGCCCGCGCATCGTCATTCAGCGGCACGGGCAGCGCCTTGACTCGCTTCGGGCGGATGATTCCGCCCTTCTCGTGGATCGCGGCATAGACTAGGTCCGTGCCGACCCGCACGCGTGGTGCCGCGTCATTCAGGTGCGTTGGGTCGATCTGAATCGAACGCCTCAGCGTGCCCGTCTGGACGCCCGGCGGGGCGGGCGCTATACTCTGTGTGGCCCCGCTGCGCGGGGTGCGGGTCAACGACAGCTCCTTTTTGATCTCGCCTTGCAGCACGGCGGCCGCGCGCATGAGGCGCACGCGGATTTCGCGGAAAATTTTCCGCTCCACGCGCTGCTGGTTCCAGCGTACCTCAGTCATCCGTCGTTCCCTCAGCGGATTCTATGCAGTCCGCACGCAGATAGGGCGGGGAAGCGAACGACCCGAAGCGCTTCACGGCGCGCACCTCGAACCAGCGATCGTCGATCTCCAGCCGGTCGCCCGGCACGACGTCGAGGCTGCCCGCGAAATAGACCGCCACGTTGCCGCCGGCCTGCTCACGCTCGGCGGCGGCAGCCAGGCTTCCGCCATAGCCAGACACGCGGCAGGATACCATCATCGCGACCGGCCGCCATTCGCTGACGGCCGAGCCAGCGCGATCACGCACGACGGCGCGCCTGTGTACATCAGCGCGCGAAGTGAACAGGTGCGCCGGGGCGAGCATCATGCGGCGCGCCTCCCGACCGGCGGGGTCGTCCACGGCCGCAGCCGCGCGGCGCGGTCCGCGGCCAGGTCCATCTGCCGCACAAGGGAATAGCTGTAGTCGCCCAGACTCTCGCTGGCTACGTTCGTATTGAGGCCCCGGCGCTGCCATGCCTCCGCGACGATCTCACGGCAGACCTGCGCCAGGTCGGAAGTCTCGACCGCACTGCTGATCGACTCGAATCCCGCCCTGTATTCCACCAGCACCTCGAGAAACCCGCGCGGATAGAACGAGCCGTAGCCGACGGGCAGGGAGCGGCCCTCCCAGGCCTGACTCCATCCGGGCGAGCGGTCCAGCTCCAGGATGCCGGCCGCCGCGTCGATGATGTTTACGTTCTGATCCAGCGGCGGGTAGTAGAGGCCCACGGTGACGTTGAGGGCAGGCTGGCCCGCCAGCGGGCACAGATCGTCGGCCGGTACGTTCGTCCGCAGCGTGCCGTCCCATCCGGAGATTGCGTCCAGCGCCGTCACTAACGCGCTGGTGCTGGCATTGGTCGCGAAGGTGGAGCTGGTCGAGGTCAATACCCCCGTCGTGCTCCATGATCTCGTTATGACGGCAGCGCTGGTGACCTGTATCGAGGCACGGATGCCGGTGCCCGTGTACGTCGCGTCGATCGCGCTGGCGCGCCCGTAGGCTACCCGGTTGACTTCGAGGATGGGATAGTTGTCGAGCACCAGCCGGCGCGAGTTGCGGCCGTCCACCCATTGCTTGTGCTCGCGCGCTGCGAGCCGGCGGCTCGTGAGCACCTCGATGTAGCGAGTCGCAGCATTGATCAGCTCGGTGATGAGCGCATCGTCATCCGCCGACGTGATCCTCATATACGTCTTGCAGTCCGCAAGGCTGGTCAATGCGTAAACCGAAAGAGCCATGCCACGTCACGCCGTAGTCCCCACGATCCACAACTGATAGTTCGCGCTACCGGACGAGGTCTTGATGAGCAGGTTGTCGCCCGTCCCGGCCGTCACCGTCCACGCCGCGTCCTTCGGTGCGACGTGCATGGTCAGCCCAAGCGGCTTAACGGCCTCGGTGTGCGCGGCCGCGCCAAACCAACCGACGAACTGGTTCGCGGCCGTGTTGCCGATGATGAAACTCGCGGTCCCGTCGAGGTTGTAGAGGGCAAAGAACTTGACCTCGACGAAAGTCAGCGTCTGGCCGTAGTCATCGGTCAGCCCGCCGGCCAGGTCCAGCACCTCGCCCGTCGCGTCGGTGCTGCGCTCGTCCCGAAAGAGACGGTCGGCCTGGTCGGTCCCCGTACCGCTGGTCCAGTCGAACGTGTAGGCCCGGCTGAAGGCGCCGGGGGAGTTGCCCCCCAGCTCCATCTCGCGGACGTAGTTGCCGACGATCTGGCCGACAATCGAGCACGTCAATGTACGATCACCGGCGGCCACGTCGCACCTCTAGTCCGAACGCAGCCAGTTCTTCGGCACCTCGGCCCAGATGAAGCCCTTGCGCGTGGTGTTCGAGGTGCTCGTCGCGGTGGAGACGAACGAAACCATCGTCTTGGGCGGCAGGACGATCAGACCGTCGAGCCAGACCCATTGCGTCATGCCTTTCGCCGAGATGACCGCCGTCGAGCCGACGCTCTGGCCCAGGGGGAACCAGAGGTCGTCCGTGACCGTCACGCCCTCGTCGAGAATGGCGTAGCCGTTGTACGCGCCCTGCCGCACGCCGCCCAGGCCCTTGACGCTGGTCTTAGCGATATCCTGCGCCATCGTCACCGACAGGCCGCCCGTGACGGCAGGCAACTGACTGACGCAAGCCGCCAGCCCGAAGGCGTCGAGCGCCGCGGCGTTCGCCGCGTTGAATGCATAGACCGCGATGCCCACATACCAGGCGCCGTCATCCGGCGAATTGTTGCCGACCGTGAACAGGCCAGCGGTCGTCGGCAGCGCAATCACGGAGGCGGTCGCCGTGGCCTCCTGGGCGCGCCAAACGCGGCCTTCAGCCACCAGCCGGGCGTAGCGCGGTAGGAAGTTGCTCACGAGCAGGTCGCCCTGCGAGCCCACGGCCGCATTGACCAGCCGATCAATCGTGCCCCGCAGCAGACCTTGGATCGCTTTGAGTCCTAGCATCGTTCAATCCTCAAGCACTAGTTCCAGAATGTCTACAAGCCTGGTCAATCGCTCCAGGACGCCTTCGAGCAATTCCTCGACGCGGCCCTGGCCCGCCCCTTTGATCTCCAGCCATTCATCGCCGCTCCAGCGAAGGGTCCGCTCAAGCCCGTATTCGTCGCGTTCGATCAGCAGCGCGCCGGCCACGAACCCGCGCTTTGACCCGTCCGTCGCGACGTAAGGCATCGGCCGCGCATCGCCGCGGTCGCGGACCAGGGTCGGCTGCGGCGCCGCGTTCTGCATGGCGAACTGCGCGCTCACGGCGGCCCTCCATTTTCACCGAAGCGCAGGTTGGCCACCTGGATCATGGGACCGGGTTCCTTCTGCGACTGCAAGGAGCGCAGCATAATCGCCTCCAGGCCCTTCATCAGGAATCCGTAGATCACGATGTCATTGGGCAGATTGCTCTTAACGTGGAAGCGGTTCGCTTCCGCGACGACGACCACATGGGGCGGCTCGACTCTCGCAGGCTCGGGTTGCATGGGCTCAACTCGCATAGTTACCGCAACTGGAAAATCCGGTAGCCCATCAGGTGCATGATCGGGTCGTTCGTCCCGGCGCTCTGGCAGACGAAAGACGGATACAGCGCGACGATGGGGACGTTGGCCGTGACGTGCGCCGTCCCCGTGGACACGCCGTTCACGTATTGCTGGACGGTCGTCACGCCGTCGACGTAGAAGCCCAGCTTGATGTAGGTCGCTTCGGCGATCGTGGCCGCGGCCTTGGTCACGCCCGCGCCGGCTTTCTCGGCGCTGAACAGCAGCACACCGTCGTCGGTCACGCACTGCCAGCCGATGTGATTGGCCGACGAGTTGGCGCTCGCTGCAATCAGCGTCGTGTCCAGCTCGGAGAGGCCGACGAACAGCTCGACGAAATCGAACGTGTCCACGATCTTGAACTTGAACTCGGCCCAGATGTGCTTGCCCGCAGCCGGAAGGAAACACGCCTTGTTGTGCTGCAAGGTCGCGCCCTGGGTCGAGGTCGTACTGTTGCTGTCGAGCTCCAGCACGCCTTGCGCGGCCGTGCTGATCGCCGCCGCCCCCGTCACCGCCTGCGTCAGTACATAGTCGCCGGTCGTGCCGGCGGCGTCGTAGGCGTGCCAACGCTCGTCCAGCAGGAACCCGATCACCGGGTCGTGCAGGTATTCCAGCAGCGGACAGGTGGCCCAGAGGTTCGAGCGGTAGTCGCTCGACAAGTCGGGGTCGAACATGGAGCGGCGTTGGTCGCTGGCCGCGAAGCCTGTAGTGCTCATGCCGTCTCCATCCTCACGACAGGGCCGTCAGGGGTACGTCCTTCGGGTAGCGCGCGTCATAGAGCCGCGCCAGGACGCACACGCGGTTCGAGGCGTGCGAGGCGCCCAGTTCCACTTGCACCCAGTCGTACAGGCCCGCGGTCGCGTGCTCGCCCAGCTCGTCGGCCCCGACGTCGACGTAGTAGAGCGAATCGCCCGTACCCGTAGCACTGCTGGTGATGGACGTAGCGGACGCGCCCTTCGACCACGTATCCACGGTCGTCGCGGTGTCCTCGCACTTCCACCAGTTGCGCAGCGTGATGCCGGTGGATTGATTCGAGGGCGTGCTGGCCGTGGCCTTGTCGACAGTGATCGCCGTAGTCGCCACGTCGCCCTGGGATATGTAGACCAGGAAGCCGATGCGCGTGTACTTCGCCAGGCCAAGCCATGAGCCGCTGCGGGCCGCGCCGCCGGTCTGGTTGGCGATCGTGAGAATCCACTGCTCACGCGGGAAAACATACGGACCAGCCATGAATCAGGCCCTCGCTGCAAGAGTTACGAAAGGCGCCAGCGTATTGGTGCCGTTGGCCGGGGTGATCTTCGACGCGAGCCACGGCTGGCCGTCGGTCTGCGTCACGTAGCGCAGCGCGGTTTCGTTGTAATCGAATCGCAGATGAATCGAGACCTCGGAGTCGATGCTCTCTTTCACGCCGAGACAGTACCAGTCCCAGTTGGCCAGTACGATGTCGCCCGCCGTACCGACCGTCGAGCACCACTCCACGGGCACGACGGGCCGGCCCTTCAACCGTGCATAGGGGGCGTCCGCGATCCCGCCGTTCGGCAAATAGACCGGCACGCCGCCGACGCCGACGGCCAGCGACATCTCCTCAAGGGTCGGCTCGCAATCGACGTTGATGTACCACGAGGCCCCGACGCGCGCCGACGGCAACATGCGCGCCCACATCTTGGTGATGTTCTGCCGCCAGATCGTGGCTGCCGTTTGATTCGTTTCCTTCGCGATCTCAAGCGTACCGGCCGCGCCGATCACGCCTAGAGGCTTGGCCGAGCCCTCACCGCGAAAACAGGCGTTGCAGAACTCCCACATGATCTCCGCGGCCGCGGCCTCGGCGTACTTCGACTGAAGCATCCCGCCCTGGCTCGACTTCAAGAGGCGGTTCGTCAGGTAGCACAGGATCGTAAACTCGTGCATGTCGAGCTTGAGCTTGCGCGTCTTGCCCTTCACGCCGGTCATCTGATCGGCTTCGCCAGTCCAATAGCCGCGGATGCCGCCGTAGCGCGAGCCAGTGACCCGGCTCGTCTCGTCCCAGGCGATCAGCTCCAGTTGCTCGTCGCGCACCGGCCAGCGGTCGCATTTGGCGCAGACGTTTTCGAGGTCGCCGACCTCAAGGGTTTTCTGCCAGATCTCCGTCGCGAATTCAGGCGGCAGCAGGAAGCCATAGGCCGTCGCCTCCTGGACGCTCCCGCCCGTGGGCGCCTTCGTTCGGTAGTGCAGCCGCTTCACGTTCTCTTCACCCTTGCGGGCATTCGGGGTGCCGTGTTCGATGACCGCCCCGACGAACTCGTCGTAATCCCGCCAGCCGCGCTTGCGGTCCGTCTCGATCGTGGACGGCCCGACCTCGACCGTGAAGCGCTGCCGCATGTTCTTACGATGCGCTCCGCCCTTCCGGTCACGAGCGTCGAGTTCTTTGGTCACGGCGGCTGCGACCGCTTTCGCGACGCCAGCCTCCGCAGCGGCCCCTTCTTCAGGTCCAGCTTGTGCGGGTTCGCCCGCCGTGCTGGACAGGTCAATCGCCGTGATCTCGACCGGGTTTCCCTCCGCATCCTGGACGGCGTTCGAGTCGATGAACAACTGACAGGCCTTCGTCAGCGCCTCGACCGTCTTGTGCTCGGCGCGCAACTGAGGCAGCACGTATCGCGTGAAAAAGTCCAGTGTGACAGTCATGGGAGCGCATCCCGCTCTTAGCCGGGCCTCGCGGCCCGTGCGCTCGTCGTAGGCGTGTCCTGCCTGCCCTTGCGGGCGCTGGCTGCGGATGCCTGACGTGGTTCAACTAAACCGAGAATAGATGCGGCCGGCGCGCTTGTCAAGGGCATCGACCACGCTTTTTTTCAGCAGCCCGGCCGGGACAGTCCGAGCGACGGGCGTGCGGGGCGCGCCCAGGAACAGAATGACTTTGCGCGCCGGGGCCGGTCCGGCCTTGACCTCCAGGCCGAACAGGGCCTTGACGCATGGGGCCGACAGCCGGCCGGAACGCACGGCCAGGGTCATGGCCTCTTCATTGCTCTGGACCGGCGCCAAGGACCATTCGAGCAGCTTCCAGCGGCTGATGATGCTGCGGACCTCCGTACCGTAAGTCTTTATGTCCTTTGCGTTTGGCCTCCGCTCGCCGCCACGGGCGGGCAGGAAACCAATCGAGACGCCAACGGAGCGGCCCAGCTCCCGCGTCTGAGCCACGAATGCACGCGCGAAGTCGGGGAACCAGTCGCCCACGTAGTCCGCCGGCCGGCGCAGGAAGGTGGCCGTCGCCGTCACGCGGTTCTTGTCGCGGGCGATCTTGCCCGGCACGGCGATCGGACGGTCGCTATCGTGGTTCCACAGGATCGCGCCCGAGCGGTCGAAGGCCGTGCTGTCCATCCCGTCGGGGACCAGCACCTCGCCCTGCCGGTCCACTACCCCGGTCGTAACAACGGCCATGAACTCGTAGTCGCCGACGCCGACCACCTCCGCGGGTAGCGGCTTGCGGCGCAATGCCGGGCGCTTCTCGGTCGCGCGCATGATCGCCGCACAGTATGCGGCCGGGTCGTCCTTGCCGCTGTTCGCCGCGATGCAAGCGGCCATGTCCGCGTATTCGTTGTTCGGGCCGAACGGCATGATTACACCTGTGGAACCAAAGTGCACGCGCAGTTCGGATGCAGCGGCGGCCCCAGCACCGATCCATAATCGAACGTCATGGTCTTCCCGCCGGCGGTCAATGTTTCGCCCTGCGCGTAGTAGGACTTGCGCAGCTCGATTGCGCTGCTGAACTCGGCCGCCGTGGCCTCGCAGAACTCGCACGCATCCGGTGCAAGCAGCCATATCTTGCCCTTGATCCCGGCCTGTTCCCAGCCCTGAATCGAGCCCTCGACGTAAGCGCGCGCCGATTCGGTACGGGCGATCATCTCAGCCCGATGTGAAATGCCGTCGGCGGAGAACGAAGGCGAAGCCTCGATCGCCACGCGGATGTCACGAATCGACGCTCCCGCCGCCGTCCGCTCGGCCACGATGTCCTGTATCGCGCGGGCCGACGTTTCGGTCATCGAGCGGGCGAGCACCGGAGTATATTCGCGTAGCCAGGCCTCGACCGCCGGGTTGGCGACGTCGAACGTGCCCGCGTAGCCCGGCACTTCAAGCAGCCCGGCGGCGGCGCCGCGCAGAAGCGCCTGCCTGAGATGCGCAGCGACCTTCTCGGCAAGCCCCGCGTCCATCCCCGACAAGAGCTTCGCGACCTCCTCGGCCGTGACTCCGCCGCCGGCCGCGAGTCGGTCGATGACGAGCTTGAGTTGCAACCGCAACTGACCGGTCAGCGAATCGGCCAGCCGACGGATGTTCGCCTCGCTCTCGTCGGGCCGAATCGGCTCGTCCGCCGGCGCTTTGCGCCGCAGCGCCGGCCGCCGATCAGCCACGCCCTTCTGGACCGTGAAGCCGCCCGCGGCCGGAGCGCCAAAACCGAACGGCGCGGCGGGCGGCGGCGCTCCGAGCTTCTGCGCGCCCACGTAGAGCTGGTCCGCCGCTTCGTCGGGGTAGGCTTCGTCGCCCAACTCTCCGCGCGCCTCGTTGCGCGTACGGATGCCCGCGTTGACGAAGGCGATCGTCGTGTCGCGGCGGAGCACCCGGTCTTCCGGCACGGGATTGTCGTAGGCGAGCACAGCCCCTCCCGCCAGGTCGAACAGCGGGATGAGCGATTGATTCAACTGTTCCTCGTCGAGCCGCAGCATGGCCAGGATGGTATCGCGCATCCAGCCCGCGTCGCCCGTTTCCGCGTTGGCCCGGTTCGGGTCATTGGCTTTCAGCTTCGAAATCGGCACGCCGAATACCGAGGCTATCTCTTCGACGATCGCCTCGCGGCCCTGAATGTCCTTCGGCGGCCAGGCCAGCGGCTTGATGTCCTTTGCGCCCGCAATCGACAGAAAGCGCCCGGAGTTGGTCGTGCCCTGAAACTTCTCGGCCACGATCGCATCGAAGCGGTCCAGTTCGGAAGCCGGCGTGCCGGACTCGAACAGGACGCTGTAATCCGGCCGGGCCGAGTTCGCATAGAAAGACCAGTCGGCTTCATGTACCGCCGTGTTCTGGCTGATGATCGGCCACCCGGCCTCTACCTTGCCCATGCCGTAGTAGAGGCTCTTGGGGTTTGGATACCGGAAATGGATCACCTCGTCGCGGTCGAAAGTGACCTGTTGAGTTGCGAGCCGACCATATAGATAGCCCGAGATCAGGTGCTCGTGTGTCGGATCGGGCACGATCCACGTCCACTGCGACGGCAGCAGCCACCACTCGACGGGCGGATCATCCTCGCGGTCATAGATCGGCACGTGATAGGCGTTCCCGGTCAACTGGAGGTAGACGTGCCGCAGGACCGCGGTGTCGTAACCGTTGGCCGTCTCGTTCGCCTCGTGCAGCAGCGTGGTCAGCGGATGCCGCTCGACGACTTCCACGTAGTCGCCCATGTCGGCGGCCCCACGCATGGCGGCCTTGCTCGGCATGTCGGGTAGATCGCCTGCGAGATATGCCTTCGTCCGCTTGCGGGCCGGACGCACGCGAAAGAGGGGCGTCTTCGCCTCCTTGCGCACGTAGAGCCGCAGCGGTACGCTGGCGGCCGCCTGGGCGTTCAGCATGGCCGCGGCATAGCACCAGCCGGTGAACGTCTCAACCGCAATGTCCGCACGAAACTGCGGCCAGTAGCGGCCGGTCCAGATGTTCGCTGCGCCTGGACGGATGATCCGCCGCCTGCCCCTCAAGAGGTCGCCCAGCCAGGAAACGAGATTCATCCGCGGCTCCATACCGCGCGGTTGTCGGCCCGCACGTGCGGCTCCATCCTGTCGTTGCGGCGTTCGCCCGCCAAGCGCACCTCTATCGGCCCGCGCAGCGAAGCGGTATAGATCACGTAGCGCAGCGCGTCCAGCGCGTGATCCAGCTCCTTGACCGGCCGATCCGTGCCGAGCTCGTAACGGTAGGATTGCAGCTCGATCAGCGTGTGTTCGCAGGCCGGCGAGAACGTCAGCCGCGGACGGCCGTCGATGCCCGCGGCCAATGCCGCGCGGACCGAAGCGATCCCGGACGAGACGTGATGCTCGGCGGGCACGGCCGAAACGCCGCGGTGACGCAGTTCGGCGATCATGCCCGCGGCCGAGGGATCAACAATGGCCTGGCAACCGTATCTCCGGCACCACTCGGCCGCGAGATCGGCGTGATCGTTCGGCAGCGCCCGCTGCCGATACCATTCCTGCGCCACATGCCAGCGGCCCTCACCGTCACGACCGATCAGAAGACACACAGCGGCGTTGCTGTAACCCGCGTCGATCCCGACGTACCATCGCGCCATGTCGTCCGGCGGCCGTTCGCGGACGTGGACGCCGCGGTCCCACGTGTCATAGACCAGCCCCTCGAAGCTGCCCCACTCGCCCTCGACGTAGCGCGCGCGCGCCTGGCCCGTAAACGTGCCCAGCAATTCGAGGTAATCCGGCGGCAGGAAAACGTTGTCATACGAGCGGGTGTGAATGTACCGCCGGTTGGTGTCCGGCTGCTCCACGAACCGGCGGTGCAGGACGTGACCCTTGGGACCGGGGTTGGTCGCCGAGAAGAGCTGCCTCACCGGGTCCGTCTTGTTGCTGATCCGGCCCAGCAGCATCATGTACTCGTGCTCGTCCAGTTCGATCGCCTCATCGACGCCGATCGCCCCGCAGTTCAGACCGCCCAGGGACTCGTGATTGTCGCACCCGAAGTAGTAGATCGTCCCGCCCCCGATGATATGTATCAGGCGTTCCGACTGGCGGTGATGATAGCAGCCCGGCGGTAGAACTGGCGGTAGGTTGCTTTCCGATTCCAGCAAAGTACGGAGGGTAGTCTGCCGCAGGGACACCAGGGTCTTGCGGCAGAGGCCGACGAAGTTTGCCGGGATCAAAGCGTGCTGAAGCACCTTGTAGCATAGCGCGCGCGTCTTGCCGGCCCGGAACGCGCCGGAGTAGAGCACCTCCGACTCAGCGGCATTCACGAACTCATACTGTTTCGGCAGGAGCCGGCAGGCTGTTTCCGTTACGGCCATCTATCTCGACCTGCGTGAACACCATGCGGATACTCGGCGCCTCGTTCTGCGGTACGTCGGCCATCCGCGGGTCGATCGCCCGCAGCAGCAGCGCGAACATCGGCAGGAGCTTGTCGTTCGGCTCCGGCTGGGCCAGCAGGCGCAGCATGTGCCGCACGTACATGACGGCCATCGCATCGACGATGCGCGTCGCCGGGGCCAGATGCAGCGACTCCAGCAGCAGCTCGCCACCCGGCAGTTCGCGCATGCAGCGCATGACCTGCCGGCCGAGCGCGTCCGACAGACTGCGCGTCCCTGGTCGGCGCCCCGAAGGGTTGCCGGACGTACCCGGCCTGAACCGATACGGCCGAAGCTGTTCTGCTGCGCCCATGCCGGGATTATACTGCGCGTATGGATAGGTTCTCAATCCACCGGGACAAAGCCACGATCAGTAGGGAGCCACGACCTGGTAGAGAGCTTCGACGTCTTGGACGTCTTGGACGTCTTAATTAAGAGCAGCGCGCTCGCGCGCGCCGTGAATAGTCACATGCTCGCGCATAATCGT
>ERZ1292632.1230-Hain-H43-01um-R2-1230-length-25810-cov-54_pt1 | contig 12128 bp, 17 predicted proteins | sample MGYA00564407_ERZ1292632 | MGnify/ENA primary metagenome ERZ1292632 (study PRJEB36523, sample SAMEA6512637) | groundwater metagenome | collected 2019-01-08 | study: AquaDiva: Metagenomics assemblies of 32 groundwater samples
TGCTTATTTTATAAGTATTCATATATTCATTTGGCTTGACTTGCTTGTGTCACTTAGGCAGTTTGCCGTCAAGCCCGGTAACTCATCTCACACCACCCAATGGTGATGTAATTGTTTGAGTTCTATACACTTGTAAATCGCACCTTGCTTCATTCCAGTCCTGATACATACATTGATACCACTTGTCGTATAGTTGTAGCCGTTCGCGTGAAGCCATATAAATTAAAATAAGTGCTATGATTGAGATTGTATAAACTGTAATATATTTCATATCGGGCTTGATAATGTTTAACTGTATTCAGTATAACACAATTACAGTACTTGTCAATACCCAAATATACCATTATCAATAGTGTATAGGATCATGCCGGTATTCCAATACTAGGACCCTAAAAATCCATAAGTGATATAATCAAAAAATCCATAAACCTATATTATGCAATACAATAACAAATATACTCCACAAGTAGTAGACAAAATAAAGAAATACTTAAGAGAGGGTAACATGAGAGAGGATAGTGCTGTTATGAGCGGTATAAGTAGGGAAACTTATGATATATGGTTCAAGAAGTATCCCGAGTTTAAAGTTGCGGTTGAGGAGGCGGAAGGGCGTAACAAAAATCGAACATTGAAGCTGTTACAGAAACACGGCAAAAAATCGTGGCAGGCTTTAGCCTGGTGGCTTGAGCGTCGGTTCTACTCGGATTATATGAGTAAAACCAGTACTAAAATTGAGGGTACAGGTGGAGTACAGATCGCTATCGTGAGTGGAGGTTATATACCGCCTATTGAGCCCAAACAACCGATACAGGGCATTACAGACGGTCACAGCCTCGAATTATCGGACAAGTCGGACAGTAATGAGCGTGAGTAAGTGAGCATTATATGTATTATACGCAGTTACGGGTATGTGTTGTGTATATAGTAGGCATGGTATGTATATAATATATATATATCGAATGTAAAAATCCTATAGTGTAGTCCTATAGTGTTTAGGGGTGTCAGGGACAAAAGTGAATACGGCGGGTAAAATAATGTACGGTCCCCTCATCCGTCTCCCAAGGTCCTCACACGCGTAACTCTATTCTCCCACACGTCTCCCAACTCCTCCAATCATGTAACGCTTGCGTTACTGTAACGCTTCCGTTACAATAGTTCTATGGATACTGTCTGTGAGCAATGTAATACATTATTTTCTTTTATACCTCCAAGATTTTGTAAAGACTCCTGCCGTGTAAAGTTCTTCCGTTCTAATAAAAAGTCTGATATTAAATCTCCTCCTACACAGAATATTCTAAGTACCTCCTCCAAAATTTTAAAACCTAGATTTATGGACTTCTCCAAGGTCTTGGAAGCAAAAGACATATCTGTTCAAAAATCTGTTTCTCGGAATGTCTGGCTCTGTAAGAAACATGGTATGGCTTTTTGTAAGTTTAATTGTAAGAAAGGGTTAGAATAACCTATGGCCGATCTTAAACGGTATCAAAAGGAACCTATCTGGGAAAAGGAAATAGAAAAGTTAAAACCAAACGAGCTTAAATTCCCTGACTTAGACCTACTCCTACCTCATCAAAAAGAAGTCATCTTCGCTCCCCAGAGATTTAAGACTCTAGTCTGGCACCGTAGAGCAAGGAAAACTTCAACAGCCATCACGGAAACGATTAGACAAGCCCTTATTAGACCAGGCGTTTACTGGCATATCTTCCCGACCTACGGCGAAGCCAAGGATGCCGTCTGGAGGGACCCTAATATGTTGTTTAGGATAATTCCAGAGTCTGTTATTAAAAAGACCAATGAAAGTGAACTAGTCGTAACAATTCAAACGGATAAAGGGAAAAGTATCTTTCAGTTAAAAGGAGCAGACGATCCGGATGCTTTAAGAGGACCCAACCCTTTAGGAATAGTTTTCGATGAGTGGGAGAAGATGAAATATGAAGCCTGGGGGATTACTGAACCTATCTTACGTGCCAACGGAGGTTGGGCGTGGTTTATCGGCACTCCAATGGGAAGGAATCACTTGTGGGACTTCTATCAAAAAGGACTACGAGGACATCATGAATGGAAATCTTGGCTTCTGAAAGCCTCCACCTCAGGGATTATAGACAAGGACCAACTCTTAGAATCCCGTCAATCCATGAGCGAGGCTCTTTACAATCAGGAATGGGAATGTGAATTTTTAGAAGGTGTCGGCCAAGTCTTCAGGGGGGTGCGTGAAATCGTCACTGCTGTCCCCCAGAGGCCTCAGGAGGGTCATTACTACACCATAGGCTGTGACCTAGCCAAAGTCACAGACTACACAGTAATTACAGTTTTTGATAATTCTAATAACAATCAAGTCTACCAACAGAGAATCCAACACTTAGAATGGCCGCATCAGAAAAAGATAATCGCAGAAGTAGCCAGGATGTATAACAACGCTTTAGTTGTTTTAGACGCTACAGGTTTGGGCGATCCCATAGCTGACGACCTATTGAGGGCGGGAGTAGCTGTCGACCCTATCAAAATCTCCGCTCCTGTTAAAAAAGAAATGATCGAAAAGTTGAGTATTTATATAGAACAGAAGCATATCAGAATCTTAAATATGGAAGATACTCTTTTAGAGTTTGATAACTTCTCCTACGCTCTAGGCCCCACCGGAAGGGTGCAGTACGGAGCCCCTTCAGGATTCCACGATGATATTGTTATAAGTATCGCACTGGCTGTCTATCGCTTGAATCCTGTGTTATCATACAAAGTAGAAAAGCCTCGTAATTTAATACAACAGCATTACGATCAGGCTAAAAAAACTTATGATAACCAGGACACAGATGGATGGGGGGAATGGGAACAGTCTTAGCGACTACGACCTAGAAAAAGCCCTCTATGACGTTGAAGATTTACTAGGAAGGGTTTTGGTCCCCTTTGTCCTCTTGAAAGAAACCGCCCGTAGTGTACATGATAACGAAGTCTTGGGTGGAACGGCTGTGGATGTAGGCGTAAGAGATTTAGACCTACATGAATCCGCACTAAGAACAATAAAATCTTTTACTTTTGAAGGAGGATTTAATAAAACTCCTCATGGATATGAATATTTGTCACACGGAGTTCCTGTGAGAATAACTATGTTGAGTAAAAAATGGAAGTTCATGGAGAATCCTGAGATGGCTTTTTATGGACCAGCTACATATATGTTACCCAATCCTTTCAGAGATTACTGGAAAGTTCGACAATTAGTGGTAAAATAACTTGTATAAACATATGGAAATAATTTTATTATTCGTCATCCTCTCCCAGACTCTTTACTCCATTTACCGAGACTATATAAATAGTCAGGAGAAGAATAAGCTAGTAAATGCACTTCTAAGTAAAACCGCTCAGGACATGGTTGAATTTGAGAGGGCTGATAAACTTAAGGTAGGAGAGACTACGCCGACCCTACCGGATTTGACATCTTTAGACGGGATGCCACAAGACGCTTGGGAAAAGATGGTCATAAACGATGAAAAATAACATTGATTTAGGTTCAAAGAGCATTTCAAAACAAAATATAGGGCAGTTTGTCTATGAATTAAAGACTTCCGCAAGGGATTCCCGTAGGGGTTTTGAACGCCGCTGGTATGATAACAACTTCTTTGATGATGGGTTTCACTACCGCTACGTCAGTCGTCAACAGAACAAAATAGTCGACCTCTCAGAGGGGTCTAATTTGTATATGCCTTATCGGGCCATTCCTAAGGCTTCACGTCAAATCCGAGGTGTAGCTAACCTTTTAATCTCACCAAAATACGTTCCGGTAATCTATCCCGAGAAAATAATCAGAGAAAACTTCTCCGATGAACAGGAATATCTACTTGCCAGACAAGGAGCCAAAATCGCCGCCAAACGCCAAGGAAATTGGATCGAGGAAGAAATGAAAGAGCAGAACTTACACGAAAAATTAGCTTTCATGGTTATACTAACAGCCAAACATGGCATCTCTTATATGGAAATCTGGCCTGATGCTGTCAAAGAGAAAATCGAAAGTCAGGTCTATGATGCTTTTGATATTTATTTGATGGGAAACAACACTGAGATTTATCACTCTCCTTTTATGACTAAATCTGTTCCCAGATTGATGTCTGAGATTAAGGCTGATGAAAGGTTTGATAAAGCTCAGACGATGAGAATAATCCCCGATAACAAGTTAGCTGCTTCGGACATTAAAGAAGCTTATGCCAGGTCGAGATGGGGTGGAGAAAACCGAGCCGAATCATCTAAAACTTCAATTCAAGACGAAACTTTCATCAAAGAGTATCTAAACGAAGATTCAATGTATCGGATTAAACAACAGGATAACCCAGATGAGATATTACAAGGCAAAAGTAAAGGTGATATGGTCATGCGACAGGTCTTCTCGGTTAATAACACATGGCTCTCAGATAAGTATATCAATTTGTCAGATTTCCCTTTTGTTGACTTCCGTATGGAGCCAGGGCCTATTTACCAAGTACCTTTAATTGAAAGGTTCATTCCTGCCAATAAATCTTTAGATATGGCTGTTTCTCGTCTTGAAAGGTTCTTCCACACCATGAATGTTGGAGTTTGGTTAAAGAGACAAGGCGAACAGATTAGATTTACTAACCAAGCAGGAGGTCAAGTCGTAGAATACGCTCAAACCAAGCCAGAACAGGCCTCTGTCGCCTCACCTTCGGCTATGTCTTTTCCTTTTGTCAACTTCTTATCAAACTTAATCGCCGAACAGGGTGTAAATACTTCAATTTCAGGGAGTGTCCCAGCGGGAGCAAGGGCGACTTCGACCGTCGAGGCCTTAAAAGAGAGTGAAATTGCTGCCTTACAAATCCCAATGGAAAGACTAAGAGGAACAATTAAAAGAATCACCGAAAAATTCCTCGAATATGCCGATGATTACTTCGTCAATCCCAAAACTGTCAATTATATGGAGAGAGGTGAGCCTGGATACTTTGATGTCATCGGTTCAGAGGCTCTAAAAAAGCGAAAAGGGTTAAAAATAACCGATGGAATCCCCCAAGGTGTCATCCCTCTGAAAAAAGACCTCCATGTAGATATTCAAGTCGAGCAAGGACTGGCTTTTACCTCCGAAGGCAAAAAAGCACGGGCAAGAGAACTCCTAGACAGTCTATTACCTTATGCACAGGCAGGGTTTATCTCGCCTGAAGCCTTCAAACAGCTATTACAAGGCTTCCTGGAGACGTTACAGTACGGAAACGTCTCAGAAATCATCGAAGCTATGGATTCCGCAGGTCAAACTGAGAAACTAACCAAAGAGAAGTCTTTGGAGATAAAGACAGCCGTCCTAGAGGCCCTGAAAGAGGCCGGAGAGATAGGGCAACAGGCTTCTGAGAAGAGAATTGAGGAAAATAAGTTCGGAACACTTGAAGCCCTAAAAGAATCAGGAGTATTCGAGAAACTTGGAGTCGGTAAGACAGAAAAAGGACCAAGTGAGTCTATTTCCTTCAAAGACCTTCCTTTATCTGGAAAAGTCCAAATGGCGGCCAAAGCTGGGATACAACTCGACCCCAATGAAGTCGCACAGGCTGAGCAAGCAGATATGGTAGGTAAAGCCCAGGATATGCAAATGAAACAAGTCCAACATGAACAGAAAATGCAACACGAACAGGAAAAAATGACTATGAAAGAGTTAATGGCCCAAAAACAGTTAGACAAGCCTGTTAATAAATGATTTGGAGGACTTGGTAAAATAAAGATAGAGATAAAAATATGGCTAATCAATACGCAATACAAGACCAAAACGCCCAATTCGCCTTAATCGGGCACTCGGGTACAGCGGGCACCGCAGAAACAATACGCTTATTAGCAACAGAAGCCGGAGCTCTTCAGGTTGATCTGGTGGGTGGGGATACGATTAATATCGGGACTGTAAATCTCGGTACTATTACGAGAGTTGGAAATGTTGGAACGATAGAATCTGGAACTGTTACCGCAGTACTCAACACTGGAACTATTACTACAATCGCCGCAGGAACTCAGAATACCCTAGGAACTGTCGGAGTAGTCAACGCAATAATAGCTGGTACACAGAATACTTTGGGTACGGTTGGTGTAGTAAATGCGATAGTCGCAGGAACACAGAACACATTAGGTACCGTAGGAGTTGTGAATAACATCGTAGGAGGAACAGTTCAACTAAATGAAACTCCAGTTGTCCAAGCCCTATCTCTCGGAACTCTCGGAACGGCAGGAGGATCGTTCTTTGCTACAGTTTCGGCCGCTTCTGGTGCAGGTACAAAACACTATGTATCAGGAGTGGATATTGTCGTTCAATCTGGAACCGCCGATGTCCGTGTCCTTGCGGGGACTTCTATCCAAGGTACAGGTGTCCTAGCCGCAGGCTTCTTCTCTCCTAGTGGAGGTATTACTAAAAGATTCAATCCTGTCTTTGCTACCGGCACTAACTCAGAATTGATATATCACTTTGTAGGAGCTGGTACGGCTTTTATAACAGTGAGTTATTGGAAGGGGGTATAACCTATGGCGGAACTTAATTCTCTGTCTCTCCTAAGTGATGCAAATTTACAGGCATATTATCGATTGGAAGACATCAATGATAGTAAAGACTCACATACGCTAACTAACAACAATACTGTCGCTTTTAATGCTGCAAAATATAACAATGGTGCTGACTTTGGGGCGTCAAACACCAACAAATCTCTTTACCGGGCGACAAACTTTACCATAGACGGTGGAGCAAATACTTTTTCCTGTTGGGTGAAATTAACCACAGAAATAGGTTCAGGTAAATATTCGATATTTGACCACAGGTCGTCTGCCACCACGAACATTATTACATCAATCGATTACGAATATAATGCTGGAACTAGAAGACTTACCTTTCACCGAGTAAAGTTATCTGTCGTCGACAACGCAATAAATTATACAATTACACTTGGGACTACCGCATATTATCATTTGGCTATTACCTACAATGCAACTGATATTATTGCTTATGTAAATGCTGTCAATGTGGGAACTATCGGTTCGACTGGTAATGGTACCGGGGCACAATCAGCACAATTCAGTCTGGGATCCACAATAGACCCGGTTCAATTTCTTTCAGGTATCATAGACGATACGGCGATTTTTGACAGAGCTTTAACCGCCGCAGAGATACTAACCGTCTTTATTGACCAAGGTGGGTCAAAGAGAGCTTTATTGGGAGTCGGTTTATAGTGTATAATACAAAAATAAAGTAATTCATACTTTACATTCCGTGAGGAAGTGAAAGAGGTGATTATAAATGCAGATAAATAAAATAGATGATAAAGAAGAACTAGAACTCGGAGAGAAGAAATACTCCCAAGATGAACTTCAGAGATTGGTAGGTTTAGGAGAAAACTACTCAGAATTGGAAACTAAATGGAATACTAAGATTGATAAATTGATGCCTGAGTTCACCAAAAAGTCTCAAAGACTAGCAGAGATTGAACCGGAATGGGAAAGCCTAAAGAAAGCCAAAGAGGATGCCGAAAAGACTCCCGCTCAAGGTGCTCCCACCCCCGAAGAAAAAGAACAAGCCAGAAAAGCTCTAGTAGACCTTTTGGGTGGGGATGTAGTCCGAAAACAGGATTTTGATGAGTTCTACGCCCAACGTAGAGCCGCAGAGAAGCTTTTGGAAGATGTAGACGGAGTTATAAATAATGCCAAAGAAGCAGGTAAACCCTCTACAACCAAAGAAGACCTCTTGAAACATATGTCTGAGACCGGAATGAGAAATCCAGAAAAGGCCTATAAAGATATGTTTGAAGACCAACTCGATAAGTGGAAGGAAGACCAAATGAAGAAGGTTAAACCTTCTGGGATGTTTACTCAAAGTAATTCCGCCGCAGGCAGTAAACAACCCTCTCCAACTAAGTTAACCAAAGACAATCTAGCTTCGATGATAGCTGAGGTTGTAGGTCGAGAATAATCTGTCACAACTCTTGCCATGGTCTAACAAGCCATGGCATTTTGTGTCTAATTTTGCACTCAGGATATACTTGAATTATGAAGGAGAGATATGACAGGAAAACCGTTTGAAAAAGGATATGAGCCTTGGAATAAGGGACTGGTGGGGTTTCTCTCTGGAAAAAAACACACATCCATTCTTTCTTTTATGCCTGTCGGTTTATCTAATTATATGGATAACACTGTATATGGTGGGAGAGGGGGTGATTAAAATTGGCCTTTTTATTGAGTAATTATTCAGCCGCCCTAAAGGAAGTTATTTTGCCTTACATCAAGGATAACTATCCAAAGGACAAAATTCTTGTCGACCAAATGAAGAAAAATGCGGGCGTGACTTTCATCAATGATGAATTTATCGCACCGGTTCGTTCTTCCCGTCATGGAGGTATCGCAGCAATGGCTAATGATGACAACAATGTTGTTTCATCCAGTGGTGCAGCATATACTCGTGGTACCGTTTCGGTTAAAAGACTTTCAGGGGCTTTCGACATTTCGGATTTGGTTATGAAGGCTTCCGCTTCCTCGAAAGGGGCAGTAGAATCTTCTCTCCAAGCTCAAACTCGATCTCTTACTGACGACTGGGGTAGATTTGTCAACCGTATGCTTTACAGCGATGGTGTTGGCGTAGTCTCTCAGGTTCGTGCAACAGGAGGTTCGGTTGGTGCTGGAACCGCAGCTTTAGAAACACCAGATTCCACTTTGGACGATGGTCGTTCTATTGATTGGTATGGAACTATAAATTCAGACATCTCTCCCGTAAAGTACATTGCCGCAGGAAACATCTTGGCAATCGGTACTGGAGGAGCAGACCTGGGTACCGTGACATCAGTTACAGGTACTTCTGTCGTGATGACTGGCTCACCTGCAATTGTTGCAAGTGACGCTGTGTATATCGCTGACGGAACAGGTGAAGGAGCAGGAACCTCTGAAATTCAGGGTGTTCGTGCAGCTTTGTCTTCGTCTACTGGAACTTCTACCTACGCAGGTTTAGCCCGAAATGTTATTGGCTGGACTCCCGCTTTTGGGTCCGTATCAGAAGCTCTAACTCTCACGAGATTAGAGAACGCCTATCTCTCCGCAAGAGAGTATGGTTCTGCTGGTGACACAATAGCCATCTTAGTGAACAAGTCCCTCTATCGTAAGTATGGTGACATCCTTACTGCTATGAGGAGAACGGTGAACTCGGCTGACCTATTGGGTGGATTTAAGGGATTGGAGTTCGCAGCTGGCGATGGTAATGTCGGAGTCTTTTTGGACTACGATGTACCAGACGGAGAAGCCTTGGTCTTAAACTTTGATACATGGACACTATGTCAGGTATCCGAGATGGACTGGCTATCTGGAGGCGATGGTGAACCAATGCTACGTTTGCAGAATACCACGAAATACCAAGCAACCTTGGTATGGTACGCAAATGCTTTGTGTTTGGCTCCTGGAGCTAACGCTAGAGAAACCCGAAAAACAAGCTAGACGGCATTTTTGGTCGGTTTGATGCTGATGAGAGGAAATCGATTGCTAATAAATACGCAATCGAGGTACCTTAAACAAACCGACACACCGAGAGACGGGTGCACCCAGTTCGACTCTGGGACTCTCGCCAAATGTTATAATTTAGGTATGATTTCGCCACTTGACTATAAGTTTGTTAAAAGTGACCCAGACGAGGGATTTTCGGAGTCCCATAATCGTCAGGTCATCGAAGACTCCATAAAAGAGACAGATAAGATACAAAAGAAAAAACGGAAGGAGTATGACGAAACTGTAGATGAACGGATAGACGCTGTGGCTAGATTTTTACAGAGAGCTAAAATGGGAGTAGGAGAGTCTGATGTTAAATCTTACTTTGGTAAGAAAATGTTAGAGTATTTGAAAGGTGATAAATCAAACGTCATTACCAGACAATATGAGAAAAAAAACTAACGCCAGACGCAGAATATATGCTAGACAATCTTTTAAGAAATTATGTAAAGAGTTACAAATTAGTCCCGTTCAACGGACGGTCATCTTACGTTACTTCAAAAGCTTTGAGAGTAGGTGAGGTATAAATAAATAAATATGGCAATGAAAAATTTTGATTTACCTAGTTTCAAAATGCTAGGTCAATTAGTATCTCCAGATGAAGTAGATAGGTATGAAGTAGTAAACTTCGTTATGCCTGGAACCGCCTCAACATGGTGGGCTTCAGCTGGTACAGCAGGTACAGCAAGTTCCATAGCCGCTGTCATTATCAATGCTCTCCCAGACTATCCTCGAAACATCCGTTTCGTTTTGGCCGGTACGGGTGTCGGTATGGCGGGTACATTGGTAGCAAACGGTAAAAACCAATTTGGTGTCACTATTACAGAAAATCTAGGATTCGGCTCAGCCGACAATGGAGGAACTGTGGTAGGAACCAGAGTTTTTGCTCAGTTTACTTCCGGTACTCTTAACTATGGTACAGCTATCGGTAATGGTACTCCTGCGATTGGATTTATCACCGGTACTAACTGTCTGTTGGGACTCCCCGTTAAATTAAACGGAACCACAGACGTAGTACATATCGGTATGGTTGCTGGTACTGGAGCAATTACTATCAACGGTGGTACTGTGGCCGGATTCGTAGATTCTCCAATGAGTGCCGTTAGAGCCCCAGCGACTTTAAGTGGAACTCAGAATATCAATGTTTGGGTCAGGCCAACATTCCCGGGTGAGAACTACACCGCAGGTACTATGAGAAATCTATCTCAGGTTGTATAACCTGGATAGAGGAAACTAAGATTGTGGGGAGTTGAAAAACTCCCCCTTTCTTGTTCCGAAGTCTTGGATATGATATACTCTGATTTATGCAAGCGTTATTCTGGGAAGGCGACATAAAAGACAACTACCTCGGACACCAGATGTGTGAAATATACAAAGATAAAGTCTATGCTCCCTTTACAGACGGCAAGAAAGATTTAACAGTCCTAGATATAGGGGGAAATATCGGACTCACTTCTCATTATCTTTCTCAGTTTGCTAAGAAAGTCTTCGTAGTTGAACCCTCTAAAGAACACTTCGCCTGTATTCAGAAGATGATAGAGTTCAATAAACTTGAAGAAATAATAACTCCCATTAACAAAGCTATCTATATGCAAAGTGGTAAGTTTCCTTTGTTTCATAACACAAATAGAACCATGAGAAGTCTCCACGCAGCCGTTAATGACAATTCTTCTCCTGCGGAAGAAGTAACTTGTATTACGTTGGATCAGCTGTTCTTAGAAAATGATATCGACCATGTAGATATTATGAAGATAGACGTTGAGGGAAGTGAAGCTGAAATATTGGCCTCTGGGGGATTTGGTAAAGTAGCAGACAAGGTAGATTTAATTATTGGAGAATCTCACGCCTGGATGGGTAGACATCCACAACAAATGATAGACGCTCTCGAAGACCGAGGATTTCACTACCAAGAAATTAAGAATGACGCACACTTATTTGTAGCCTCAAAAAAATGAGTAAGATATTAGACTTATATTCACAGTTATTAAATGACCGGGAAAGATTTACAGACGAAGTCTTTTATGACGAGATTTATAAACAAGTCTGTCCCCAACTTACTGTTGTGGATATTGGAGCATATCAGGGAGAGTTCGGATTTTATTGTTTGCCCTTTGCAAGTAAGATATATGCTATTGAACCAGATCCCTTACCATATACTAAACTGGTAGAAACAATTATTCAATTTGAATTGGAAGATAAAATGTTCCCCTTTCCCATTGCCATCTCAGGAGAAAACAAAGAACGGGATTTCTATGCTTCGGGTTTTGGAGGAAGTTCTCTGATAAATATTGCAGACAACCCACAAAATATAATTAAAGTTAGAACTCTAAGCTTAAATAGCTTTTTAGAAGAAAACAACATCGACCATGTAGACATACTCAAAATTGATTGTGAGTCTTCAGAATCAGAGATTTTCATTGCTACTGACATAGATAAAGCCCTATCTGAAGTCGACCTGATTATCGGCGAAGATCATGGATATAAGAATATTATTAAGGACGTTTTAGAGAGAAATAAATTTACAGTTAATTTCGACAAACCAGGATTTTTTGCTAGACGATGACAGCCTTACCAGGATATATTATTTGCGAACCGATTAAGAATGAGGAGGAGACCACCTCCTCCGGACTTTATATTCAAGCCTCTAA